>ERZ894186.85-NODE-85-length-49769-cov-14.082854_pt1 | contig 49769 bp, 40 predicted proteins | sample MGYA00380280_ERZ894186 | MGnify/ENA primary metagenome ERZ894186 (study PRJEB32331, sample SAMN06328449) | human gut metagenome | biome: human gut microbiome; feature: stool | host: Homo sapiens | collected 2013-02-13 ... | reverse complement strand
TGAAATTTATTTTAACTGATTTGAATTGTTTGAATTATGAATGAATCAATGCTTTGAATATCAGAAGATATTAGATTAATTTTAGAAAAATCCCGGAAGCATATTGCTCCCGGGATAGATAATACAATATTGAACGATAAATTATCGTTTAGAGAACTGAGGTGCTCTACGAGCTGCTTTGAGACCGTATTTCTTACGTTCTTTCATACGTGGATCACGTGTAAGGAATCCAGCAGCTTTAAGAACTGGTCTGTATTCAGCATCTGCTTCAAGAAGGGCTCTTGCAACACCATGTCTGATGGCACCAGCCTGTCCTGTGTATCCGCCACCTTTAACGTTAACGAGAACGTCAAATTTTCCTTCTGTTTCTGTTGCAGCCAGTGGCTGACGAACGATAACTTTCAGAGTCTCTAATCCGAAGTATTCGTCGATATCTCTTTTATTAATTGTGATTTTGCCTGTACCAGGTGTAAGGTAAACTCTTGCGATTGATTTCTTTCTTCTTCCTGTTCCGTAGAATTTTGCGCTAGCCAATGTCTCCTACCTCCTATTAAAATGTTAAGGTTTCCGGTTTCTGAGCTTCATGTTTGTGCTCTGGTCCGGCATAAACGAAAAGTTTCTTGTACATGGTTCTTCCCAGAGGTCCTTTTGGAAGCATACCTTTAACTGCCAGCTCGATAACCTTCTCCGGTTTCTTAGCCATCATTTCTTTTAATGTGGTTTCTTTCATTCCACCAACATAATCGGAGTGATGATAGTAAATCTTCTGGTCCATTTTCTTACCAGTTACTTTAACTTTATCAGCGTTAACGATGATCACATAATCACCTGTATCAACGTGTGGTGTGAACTGCGGTTTGTTCTTTCCTCTTAATACGCTAGCAACACCAGATGCCAGACGGCCCAGTGTACAGCCTTCAGCGTCAACTACATACCATTTTCTTTCGATTTTATCTGGATTAGCCATATAAGTCTGCATGGTTTTACCTCCTGTTATTTATCAACGATAATTTGTGTAATTACGGTCATCCGTAATATCATGTATAAAATTCCTGGTGAACAGTGCAAATCTATACTGCGGAAATGTCCGAAACCGCTGATAAAAACACCTTTGCCGGGGCTTTGGCTCAGGAGTCATCGCACTATGTCACATTGGGTTATTCTACTATAAGGGCATTCATATGTCAACAGTTTTTTCCATAATTTTTACGTTTTTTTTACGCTGTATTTCATGGTCGGTCATCCAGGATCACTTTCCACTATTTACTACATAAATTCCAACACTTACAAGCAGAAGTGAAAGCAATCCCAATATTCCGGATGCCTGATCTGTTTCGCCCAGCAGAAGTGCCGAAAGAAGCACGCCAAATACCGGATTCATAAATCCAAATACTGTAACTCTTGAAACCGGATTATATTTCAGAAGAATGCCCCAGAGGGAATATGCCACTGCTGAAACCAGCGCCAGATAAACCAGCAGTCCGATTCCACTTGGTGTCACTTTTGTAATATGTCCGCCCATAACGCCTCCTGCTGCCATAAGCACGATTCCTCCGATAATAAACTGATAAGCACTGAGCATGACCGGATTAAATTTCTGAGAAAATTTCTTTACAAACACCGAAGAAAATGCATAAGCGATCGTAGAAAAGAAAATGGCTCCCTCTCCTGCAAGACTGAACTGAAAGTTCATTCCATTCAGATTAATCAATACTACTCCTGCAAATCCCAGAATACAGCCGGTGATTTTTCTTGATGTAATCTTTTCCTGATGAAACAAAAATCCGGCTACCAGAATCGCAATAAATACATTCACCGCTTCTATAATAGAAGCTTTTACTCCACTGGTATGTGCAAGTCCCATATAAAAAAAGAAATACTGAATGATCGTCTGAAGCAGACTTAACCAGATAATTTCTTTTGCTGCTTTTCTCTCCGGACGTAAAAAACGTTCCTCCATTACACTTCCAATCCCAGCTGCCAGAATTCCTGCCAGCGTGAATCTGCAGCCGGCAAAAAGGATCTGCGATGCCGTATCCGCTGCATCGACTTCAAACAGCCGATATCCGATTTTAATACAGGGAAATGCACTTCCCCACAACAGACAGCATAAAAGTGCGCCAAACCAGACAACAACTGTTTTCTGCATCCATTCCTGTTTTATTTTTAATCCACTCATATATATCCTGCCTCCGATGTTCATTATATCTGACCGTTCACAACAACTGAATAAACAGTAATTGTATCCTAATTTTCTCACCAGTGCCAGTAACTGTCAACCTTGCAGACGTTCCGTTATCCTATTATAATAATAAACAGTTACTGCTCACTGGCACTATCCCGTGAAGTGTTTTGTCATAAATATGGCAAAATCCCGAAATATGCACTTCAAAACCAACACACAAACGGAGGAACCCCATGTCAAACATTACCAAACATGCTCTGGCAGAATCCCTGAAAAAACTTCTTCTCAAAAAGCCGCTGAACAAAATCACGATCAACGATCTGACCACCGACTGTGGCATCAGCCGTATGGCTTTTTATTATCATTTCAAAGATATCTACGATCTGGTCGAATGGGCATGTCTCGAAGAATCACGTAAAGCTCTCCAGGGAAAAAAGACCTATGATACCTGGCAGGAAGGACTTCTTCAGATTTTTGAAGCAGTCTATGAAAACAAACCGTTCATTATAAATGCTTATAATGCAGTCAGTCGGGAACAGATTGAGAATTTTCTCTTCCAGCTGACCCACGACCTGATCATGAGTGTTGTCGAAGAGCAGGCAAGATCCACTTCCCTTACGCAGGAACAGAAAAGTTTTATCGCAGATTTTTATAAATACAGTTTTGTCGGCATTATGCTCGACTGGATCCGACAGGGAATGAAATCAGACTATACCGACATCTGGAAAAATATGTGCATTACACTCCACGGAAACATCACAAATTCTATTCAAAACTTTACAAAACATGCCAAATGATAAGTTTTTACTCATTCCATATTTTTTGTAAATTGAATTCAAACGCAAATGGCAATACTATAAGAGACAGAAAAGGAAAGCTACACATCATCACAAACAAATGAAAGGTGGTTTTTTACATGTCTAAAAAAGGATTAAAACTTGGTGTTGCACTTGCAGCCGGAGCCGGCGCAGCAGCTATTCTTACCAAAACGTCTCAGGAAAATAAAGAGATCAAAGCTACAAAGGCCAAAAAAGCCGAAGCTGCCAGATCTGATTACCGCAATACAGAACGCGGCAAATATGAAAAGAACAGCAAAGGTATTTATTATACAAACGGTAACTACGAAGCATTCGCCCGTCCGGAAAAGCCAGAAGGCGTCGATGACAAAAACGCTTATATCGTAGGCAGCGGGCTTGCTTCACTCGCTGCTGCCTGCTTCCTCGTTCGTGACGGTCAGATGCCTGGTTCCCATATCCACATTCTGGAAGCTATGGACATCGCCGGTGGTGCCTGCGATGGTATCTTTGATCCAACACGTGGCTATGTCATGAGGGGCGGCCGTGAAATGGAAAACCATTTCGAGTGTCTCTGGGATCTGTTCCGCAGCATTCCTTCTATTGAAACACCTGGTGTTTCTGTTCTGGACGAATACTACTGGCTGAACAAACATGACCCGAACTACTCTCTCTGCCGTGCTACTGTAAACCGCGGCGAAGACGCTCATACAGACGGCAAGTTCAACCTCAGCCAGAAGGGCTGTATGGAAATCATGAAGCTCTTCATGACTAAAGATGAAGACCTCTACGATAAGACCATCGAAGATGTTTTCGATGATGAAGTATTCAATTCCACCTTCTGGCTGTACTGGAGAACTATGTTTGCATTTGAAAACTGGCACAGCGCACTTGAGATGAAGCTCTACTTCCAGCGTTTCATCCACCATATCGCAGGACTTCCGGATTTCAGTGCCCTGAAATTCACCAAATACAACCAGTACGAATCCCTGATCCTTCCAATGCAGAAATATCTGGAAGATGCTGGCGTTGACTTCCAGTTTAATACTGAAGTTACCAACGTTATCTTTGATTTCAAGGATGGCAAGAAGATTGCTTCTGCAATCGAATGCAAAGTCAACGGCGTAGAAAAAGGCATCGTCCTTACTGAAAATGACCTCGTATTTGTTACCAACGGAAGCTGTACAGAGGGCACGATCTACGGTGATCAGAACCATGCACCAAACGGTGATGCGGAAGTTCGTACAAGCGGCTGCTGGTCACTCTGGAAAAATATCGCAGCACAGGATCCGTCCTTCGGACACCCGGAAAAATTCTGCTCCGATATCAACAAGACCAACTGGGAATCCGCGACCGTCACAACTCTGGATGACAAGATCATTCCTTATATTACTGACATCTGCAAACGTGATCCGCGTACCGGCAAAGTTGTTACAGGTGGTATCGTAAGCTGTCAGGATTCCAAGTGGCTCTTAAGCTGGACCATCAACCGTCAGGGACAGTTCAAGGATCAGGACAAAGATAAGGTCTGCGTATGGGTTTATGGTCTGTTCACAGATGTACCTGGCGACTATATCAAGAAACCTATGAAAGACTGTACCGGTAAAGAGATCACCGCAGAGTGGCTGTATCATCTCGGTGTTCCGGAAGATCAGATTGATGAACTTGCTGAACACAGTGCAGTGTGCGTACCGACCATGATGCCTTATATCACCGCATTCTTCATGCCAAGAACAAAAGGTGACCGCCCTGACGTAATCCCGGATGACTGTGTAAACTTCGCATTCCTCGGCCAGTTCGCAGATACCCCGCGTGATACTGTATTCACCACAGAATACTCTGTCAGAACTGCGATGGAAGCTGTTTATGGACTCCTTGGTGTTGACCGTGGCGTACCGGAAGTATGGGGAAGCGTTTACGATATCCGTGAACTCTTAAGCAGCAGTGTGAAGCTGATGGATGGTAAATCTCCACTGGAAATTGATATTCCGGGAGCCGGCATCATTAAGAAACCTCTGCTCCACTTCATTAAGGGAACGGTGATCGAGAAAGTATTGAGAGACTATGATGTGCTGAAAGATGGAATGTAATTATCAAAAATAGAAAATGTATAATATTTCTATAATATGTGCTACTGCATCTGGGATTCAGATATGATATCTTAAGAATGCACACATATTCAGGAAAACACCGGAACAGATTTCATAACCTGCTCCGGTGTTTTTCTATAAAGTCACATATTCTGTCAGTAAATTTCCTCAAACATATTTTTTACAGAATCTTCTTCTGTAATCTCACAGATCACCCTCGCCGGCACACCTGCTGCAAAAGAATTCGCCGGAATATCTCCGGCTGTTCTATTCTTATGTTGATTCCCTGATCACCAGTTCTGTATCAAGTAAAAGCGATTTCATTTCCCCATGAGGATCTTCCATCAGTTCCAATAACATCTCACAGGCTGTATAACCCATCTGAAATTTCGGCTGATTCACAGTTGTGATCGAAGGTGAGGTCATAGAGGATAACTCAATATTATCAAATCCAACCACCAGAATATCCCGCGGTACATGCAGGTGAAAACGCTTCGCCGCACGGATCACTGCCGCTGCAAAAACATCGGATATGGTAAAAAATGCATTCGGTCTGCTGTCAGAATTCAGAAGTCTGCACACCGCTGCATAAGCCATCTCATAGCTTACTTCCGGCAGCTGCACGATCCACTGCTTCGGGATCATGACCTCCGCGTTACGAAGTGCATTCATAAATCCTTCCTGACGTCTTCTTGCATATTTGAAGTTTCCCGGTCCGTTGATCAGCGCGATCTTACTTCCTCCATTTGACAGAAGATATTCCGTTGCAAGTTCTGCAGCTCTGGCGTCATCAATACTGACATATGGGTAATCCGCATGGTCATTATATTCACAGCACTGTACCAGCGGAGCGATCACTCGTATCTGATTCAGGCCCTCTTCCGAAACACGATTCAGAAGAATCACGCCTGCTGCATCCACTCTCCGCAGAAGATTGCAGAAATCCAGCAGATTCCCTTTATTCAGATGTGATTCATGGATCAGCAGATGGCATCCATGTGCCTTTGCAGATACTCTCGCACCCCGGATGATCTCCTGATAAAATACATTCTCGATTCCCGGAATGTTCAGAACGATCAACGGCTGTGTCTCCTTCGAAACTGTGACTGTATTTTCTATCTGACAGCCCAGAGAACGCATTGCTTCCTCTACCCGTCGTATCGTCGGCTCTTTTACCAGTTCTCTGTGATTCAGGACTCTCGATACCGTTGCCGGTGATACCTGCGCTTTTTCCGCAATTAATGAAACAGTTATCTTCTTCATATTTTCTCTCTTTTTCAGGTTTTCTAAATTATTTTTATTATAAAGTATAAAGTATTTTTCGCCTGTTTAACAGAGATTTTATTCTGCTTTCTTAAATTTCTGTTTGATCTGAGGTCCCACGATCTGTACCATGATGACGATCAGAAGGATAATTCCCTTGATTGCATTATTGATAAGAGAGTCCATTTTAAGGGACACAATAATTTTGTCAATGATCGTATAGGACATTGCGCCAAACAGGATTCCGAGGCATTTTCCTTTACCACCTGACATGCTGATTCCGCCAAGTACTGCTGCTGCGATCGCATACATTTCATAGCTGTTTCCTGTGGTTGCCGGGTCAGCAGAAGCATTCATGGCAATCCATAAGAAAGCACCGATGCCAACAAGCGCACCTGCAATCACAAATACGGAAATTTTTACAGCCGCTGTATTGATTCCTGCCATCTGCGCACCTTTCATATTGCTTCCTACTGCATAAACTTTTTTACCGTATTTCGTGCTTGTTGTGATATATACAAAAACAAGTGTCATGATAATAAGGATCAGACCAACGATCGGAATCGTAGATACTTTTCCATTACCAAAATTATAAAGTGTCTGATAAGAGGACTGGCTGTTTGCCATCTTGTACACAGAACTTCCTCCCCCGATCAGTGCTTTATCCACATGCTGGCAGAAATACTGTGCAAAAGAACGATAAATCAGCATCGTTGCCAGTGTAACGATAAATGCTGGCATCTGGATCCATCCTACCATCACGCCATTGATCAGTCCGCAGAATGCGCCAAACAGAACTGCAAATAAAAATGTGAGGATAATGCTGTTTGTCATGTTAAAGATAATGACAGAAAATCCACCATCTAAAGCCAGCATGGAACCAACAGAAAGATCGATCTCACCGGTGATGCAGATCAGTCCCATGCCCAATCCGATGATGCCAATTACTGCAGAATGACGAAATACATTCATCATACCGCTCCAGGTCAGTCCGTTTGTTGTCAGTGCATATACGATAAAAATTGCCACAAAAACAATGATATAACTATTTTCTCCCAAAAATCCTGCGATACGTCCAGGAACTGCTGTATTCTTTTTACTCATTTTATTTTCCCTCCTCTGCCTGTGCTGCATTTGTTGAATACATCATAACTGTCATCTCGTCGATTTCCTGATGTTCCAGAATCTTAATGATTTCTCCGTTATAAAATACCGCACAGTAATCGGCAACCTTCTGAATCTCCGGTATTTCCAAAGTATTGATCAGAATCGTTTTGCCCTGCTTTGCAAGTTCCAGGATCAGTTTGTAGATTTCTGCTTTTGCTCCTACATCGATTCCCTGTGTCGGGTTGTCCAGAAGAAGAATTTCTGCATCTGTATTTAGCCAACGTGCAAGAAAAACTTTTTGCTGATTTCCACCACTTAATGATGTAATTAAATCTTCGCAGGAATTTGCCTTTATATTCAGCATCTCTTTATATTTTTTATATCTCTCTATTTCTTTCTTTTTTGAAATAGCTGGTTTCCATGCAGAAAGAGTATGTTCTGACAGATACATATTTTCCAGAATATTCATATCTGGAATCACAGAATTTTCTTTTCTGTTCGAAGCAAGCATCGCAATCTGATCTTTCATAGCTGTATGAATAGAGTGATCCCGCATAACTTTGCCCATTGCCCGCATCTCGCCGCTGTATGCTCTTGTTACACCAAACATACACTGCATCAGTTCACTGCTTCCGGCACCCTGAAGGCCGGTCAGTCCAACAATACTGCCTTTTTTTACTGCCAGATTGATATTGCGAAAACCTTCTCCACTGAAATCCTTCAGTTCCAAGATTATATCACCCAACGACCTTTTTTCATATACATCCTGATCCGAATATTTCTCTCCAACCATCATACGTGTAACATCTTCTGGTGTAGTATCCTTTATATTTCCGGCACCTATAAATTCTCCATTTCGGAATACGGTATATCGGTCTGACAGACGGAAAATCTCCGGCATTTTATGTGAAATAAAGATAAAGGAAGTTCCCTTTTTCTTCAAATTATTGACAATGTCAAACAGATGTGCCACCTCATCATTGTTTAATGATGTTGTTGGCTCATCCAAAATCAGAAGTTTTGCTTTAAAAAACAGTGCTTTTGATATTTCAAGTAACTGTTTCTGGCTGGTTTTCAGTTTAGAAACCTGCTGCGTAGGATCAATATCCACTCCCAGTTCCTGGAACAGTCTCTCTGCCTCCTGAATCATTTTTTTCTTATCAAGACATCCAAATTTAGTCGTATATTCTTTCTGAAGAAAAATATTTTCATATACTTTCAGATCATTAAACAGATTTAGTTCCTGATGAACAAAAGCTATTCCCAGGTTTTCAGACTGCTTTATTGTAATATTTTTCAGTTCCTTACCATCAAATTCTATCTCGCCTTTATCACGCGGAAATACACCTGTCAAAACATTCATAAGTGTTGATTTTCCCGCTCCATTTTCTCCAAGAAGTGCATGCACCTCTCCTTTTTCTACTGTAAGCTGTACATTTTTCAGTACCGGAACCCCACTGAAGGACTTACAGATGTTCTTCATCTGCAGCAAACTCATAATTCTCGCCTCCCCGCCCGAGTTACCGGGCTTTTTGATACATTGCTCTGATACGCATTCATTTAATTATCTGACAGAAGGGAACTTTACAGTTCCCTTCGCCATTTCTGTCTTATTAAAAAGAATTATATCACGAAAATTACTCGATTTAGAAAGAAGGATAATCTTTTACGTTGTCCTTATTTACGATTTCGCAGGCAATTACGTGATCCTGTTCTACATCTTTTCCATCCAGATAATCAACCATATCCTGGATTGCTGTCTGGATCATTGCCGGGCTGTAAGTTACAGATACAATACCGCCAAACTGATCTGCGATATCGGTGAAGGATTCACCACGAAGTACTGCATAAAGCTCATCCAGTCCGCCGCAGCCTGTCAGATAAGGTGCATTTCCAAGGAATTTTTCTTTTGTTGCGTCATCAATTCCGCCACCCTGAAGAGCTTCAAGGATACCCATTGCAAGTTCATCATCTTCTGCATAGAACCATTTGATGTCTGCATTTGATGCATCACCGAGCAGAGATTCAAAAGAAGTTTTTGTATCGGAGCGGCTCCAGTTCATAGCTCCTGAATATGTAATAGATTTCAGATCATCTTCTGACCATTTTGCATCGTCTGCGATTGTTTTTCCATCATATTCCAGCTCTCCTGTAAGATATTTGGTAAATCCGCCATCACGGAGAGTTGTTACAGAAGAAGTATCTCCTTCGTATACATAAACTGCATCACCAGGTTTTAATCCCTGCTCTGTATAGTAAGCCGCACATGCTGCACCGATACCTTCGTTGTCACCTTTTACATTAGATACTGCACTGTCAGCTACACCTTCGATGATACGGTCAAATGCTACATATGGGATCTCAGCGTCAACCAGCTGCTGGATTGCAGACTGAACAGTGTCATCAATTGGCTGAATAACAACAGCGATGTTGTCTTCGCCAGCTGCAATAATGTCTTCGATGTTGACGATCTGTTCTGCTGCATCTGCAGATGTGATCAGCTCTGCGCTGTAAGTTCCGGCGTCATTTACTTCTTCAATTTTTTCTTTTGCGAATGTTGCTACGGAACCAGTCCAGCCATGGTCTTCCGGAGCTGTCAGTACATAAATGTGAGTAGCGTCTCCTTCTCCGTCCGCAAATACAGGAGTAACCATACTACCCATTGTCATAGCTGCGATCAGCATGCAAACTACTGTTTTCTTCATAATTCATTTCCTCCTTTTGGAATATGTTTGTTTTTAATAAGCGGTTTTCTCCGCATTATTTCAGCATTTAATTATTCAGAGTAACTTTTCAGATCACAAACTGTCTCAGATATCTCAGAGAAAGTTTCAGGCTGTCCAGAACTCTTTCTTCAGAACCTTCGAAAGATTTATCTTCGATTTCAATACAGGTATATCCTTCAAATCCAATGTCTGTTAATGTGGATACATATTTGCCCCAGTCCACATCTCCCAGTCCTGGAAGCTTCGGTTTCATATACTGAAGCGGATATGCCATTGTTCCACACTCTTTCAGTTTTTCTTTGAAAAGTTTAATGTCTTTGTAATGTACATGGAAAATTTTATCTTTAAACTCATAAAGCGGCTGAATGTAATCGATCATCTGCCATACAAAATGAGACGGATCATAATTGATTCCGATATAATCACTGTCAAGAATCTCAAATACTTTTCTCCAGATCACTGGTGTGGTCATCAGGTTCTGTCCGCCCGGCCACTGATCTCCGTCAAAAAGCATCGGACAGTTTTCGATTGCAATGCGTACTTTCTTTTCTTCTGCATAATGAACGATTGGAATCCAAATTTCTTTTACCAGTTCCAGATTTTCTTCTACTGTCTTTGTCTGGTCTCTTCCGATAAAGGTTGTAACAAGGTTAATTCCAAGTTTTTTGCTTGCATCGATTACTTTGTATAAGTGTTCTATGTTGGCAGCTCTTTTTTCCAGATTTCCATCCATGGTGTTCGGATAAAATGCCAGAGAAGAAATCTCCACATTCTTCTCTTTGCAATAAGAAAGAATTTCTTCTGCTTCTTTGTCTCCCAGATTTGCCACGTCGATGTGGCTGACTCCTGCATATCTGCGCTCTGCTTTGGCTTTCGGCCAGCAGGCAACTTCCACACATTCATAGCCAATCTCTGAAACCGTATCGATCATTTTTTTGAAATCATAATCTTCCAGTATTGCACTGACTAACCCTATCTTCACTCTAATTCCTCCTCATCTACGCGAACGGTTCTTCCAAGTTCGCTTGATTTCAGACTTCCGAAAATTGCTTTCATTGCACTGAGTACGCTTTTCCCCGGAACAGCCGGTTCTGTATCATTTTCTACAGATTCTACAAAGGCATCAATGATTCCTGATTTTGTCTGATTATCATTTGTCTGAATCTGATCAATATCGTAGAACACTTTTCCTCCATCTTTGCGGATCAGTTCGATACAATATTTCGGGTCATGATAAATCTTGAGCATTCCTTCTGTTCCATAGATGATCGTGGAATTATCCTCCTCACCATAATACGTCCAGCTGGCTGTCATCGTTCCGATGATTCCGCTCTTCATTTTGTAAATACAGATGGCATTGTCATCTACTCCAATCAGGTTTCCATTACTGTCTTTCTTATCCAGAGTCGTAACTTTTGCAGTTGTTTCCTCTACTGTATCATTAAGCAGGTACTGGATCAGGTCTGTCTTATGTACTCCAAGATCTGCCATTGCTCCCATTGCAGCTCTCTTCTTATCAAAGAACCAGTTTTGCGGACCAGCATCTACACTCCATGTTTCCGGACCGCCATGTCCGAATGTTGTTTTGAAAGTAAGAACGCTTCCGATATCTCCACGCTCGATGAGTTTTTTTGCTTCTGCATGGGCTTTTGCAAATCTCTGATTCTGACCGATCATAAGTTTTTTGCTCATCTGCTCTGCTGTATCCACCATCATCTGGCAGTCTTTTAATTTTGTTGCCATCGGTTTTTCACAAAGTACATGTTTTCCGGCTTTTAATGCTGCAATCGTAATTTCAGCATGCACATGATTTGCCACACATACACTGACTGCATCAATTTCCGGATCTGCCAGCATCTCCTCAACGCTTTCATAAGACTTACAGTCATATTTTTCAGCAAGTTCTTTTGCCCGCTGCAGATTCAGATCATAAAGGCCAGTCAGCTTTGCATTCGGATTATCCAGATATTCCGGAATATGACGAACCTGTGCAATCTTTCCACATCCTATAATCCCGACTTTTACCATCTCATTACCCCCTTTATGATTTCATTTTTCTTTCAATCTTTGTTTCATTTTTCATTTAAAACATATCATTTTTCAGAAATACAGTCAATATTTTTGTGCTATACGTATATTTTTTCTATGTTTTGCATCTTTTTATTATTCATTTTTGATGTTTATTACCATGTTTTATGTTTCATTTCTGAAAACTTTTCATTCTTTTCATTTTTCTACCAGGTAGCAGACATATTCCATCTGCATCTGGTCGCATCCTCGCAGAGCGTTTTTATGTAATAGGAACATTATGGAGTAATTTTCCATTATTACATAAAAAAAAGACACACATCTCTGTATGTCTCTCTGTCATGTCTTATCGAATATCTTTCGGATATTCCACACCTTCCGGCAATGGCTGCCATTCGTTCAGCCCAAGGCTCTGCTTAAACTTAGCCTGTTCAAGTGTCAGCTTCGGAAGATCATCCTGAAGATATGCCATCAATTCAGGAATACCCTCACGTGTAACATTATTCACCTCAAAAATATGCTCACATCCCATATTCTGCATCCACTGACGAACCATTGGTAAATTAGCATATGGAGAATCAACCTTTGTAATAATACCGATCAGCGGTCTCAAAAGGAAACATCTGCTGCCATCACTGAATAAGTTGAATGGTTCATCTGCCGCCTGCACGATTGCAACAACATCTGCCTCAAAAGAAAAACACGCCAGTCCGACGCTGAAATGCTTGGATTCTGCGTATTCTCCCGGTGAATCGATCGTATCTTCATTTGAATTTGTATACTGGGTTTTGTGATAATGTAATTCTTCACCCTTCAACGCCTGTGTCAAAGAAGTCTTACCAGCTTCACTTCGCCCCATTAAGAAAACTTTTTTCATTCTTTATCCTGTCCTGTTATCAGCTTTTGTGAATCTCACATACATCGAAATGCAGCTCATCACGGAAATATTTCACAACTTCTTCTATTGCAGTCATTACCTGGGACAGACCTCCCAAGATGATCAATGCACCACTAAAACGATCCATAAAACCAACTTCAACATCTGCCGCCTTGACAGCCACGTCTGTGGCAACAACAACAGCCTCCCATGGTGTCACGCGGACAATGCCAATTGACTGGCCTGTGTGATCTTCGCCTTCATGTACACCTATATTTAATGCAAGATTCTGATATACCGCTGCATCAGAAGGACTTATCACATGTGCAAAGTCAATAGAACGGCCAGGCACCCTCACTCTTGTAAGACGAAGCTTCCTTCCTTTCAGATTCTCATAATCATCATGAAACAGTCTCTCGAGAAGTTCTTCTCTCGTTATACGTTCTTCCATGTTTTACTTCCTATCTTTTGGTGATGTTGCAGACTACATATCCCAGTGTATCACGGAAATAATCCACAACTTCTGTCATTGCAGACATAACATCAGAGATTTCTCCTGTGATGATCATGGTTCCTGTGAAACGGTCCGCAAATCCAAGATAAACGTTACCGCTCTTTACTGCAATATCGGATGCGATAACTGCTGATTCAGATGGTGTCATGTTCATGATTCCGATTGCAGATGAACGGTAATCCACCTGTGGGTTCAGTCCAAGTTTCTGATATATGATCGGAGCCGGGCCACCCATTACATGGGCAAAAGTAATTTCCTTACCTGCTACCGTCTCCTGCACGATTCTGATCTGATCGTTATGTTCATTTGCCATTGATAGCTCCTCACTTTCATAATCTCATCTATCGTCAAATACCTCATATAATACCGACTATCTAATAGTTATAATTTTACTATTTAACTTTCCTGATGTCAAGGTTATCTTATTTAAACTCTGCAAAAAACAACTGATTTTCAAAAAGAAACCCACAAAAAACAACACACATTTTTTTCTATCAGATTTAAAACGCACAAAAAAACAACTGTTTCAGATTTCTCCAAAACAGTTGCTATAATTTAATGCTTTTTATTTCTGATACATATCAGACTGATCACTGTCAAAGTAGTTGATTCTCATAGATGCTTTGACATCATTCAGTGTCTCGGCAGCCTTCGCTTCTGCTACTTTACTTCCTTCTCTGAGGATATCCATGACATCCGGAATGCGCTGTTCCCATTCTTTTCTTCTTGCACGGATCGGTCCAAGTTCTGCCTGCATTACCTTGTTCAGGAATTTTTTAACTTTGACATCACCAAGTCCGCCTCTGCGGTAGTGATCTTCAAGTTCTTCAAGGTTCTGGTATTCCGGAAGGAATTCCGGGAAATACTCCGGTTTGCAGAATGCTTCCAGATAGATGAATACCGGGTTGCCTTCTACACGTCCCGGATCCTCTACGCGAAGATGATTCGGGTCCGTAAACATGGACATAATCTTCTTCTTAACATCTGCCTCTTCATCAGAAAGATAGATGCAGTTGCCAAGAGATTTACTCATTTTAGCCTTTCCATCGATACCTGGCAGACGTAAGCATGCCTTATTGGACGGCAGGACGATCTTTGGATCTGTAAGAGTTTCGCCATATACTGTATTGAATTTGTGTACGATCTCCTTACACTGTTCAAGCATTGGAAGCTGATCCTCGCCAACCGGCACATGAGTTGCACGGAAAGCTGTGATATCTGCTGCCTGGCTGATCGGATAGCAGAAGAATCCCACCGGGATGCTTGCTTCAAAGTTTCTCATCTGAATCTCGGATTTAACTGTAGGGTTACGCTGAACACGTGCTACTGTAACGAGGTTCATATAATAAAATGTCAGTTCTGTCAATTCCGGTACCATAGATTGAATAAAAATCGTAGATTTGGCCGGATCGATTCCACATGCCAGATAATCCAATGCAACCTGAATGATATTCTGACGTACTTTTTCCGGATGTTCCGCATTGTCTGTCAGCGCCTGCGCATCTGCGATCATAATATAAACTTCATCATAATCACCGGAATTCTGAAGTTTAACACGTTCTTTCAGTGAGCCTACATAATGTCCTACATGAAGTCTTCCGGTAGGACGGTCACCAGTTAAAATAACCTGTTTCATTTATTTTTTCTCCTCAGGGCACTTCTTCGAATCCTGTGGTGCCTCTTTTTCTATAGTTTCTTCCTGTTCTTCCTGCTGGTCTGCGGATTCTTTTCCAAGATCCCGCAACACTTCTTCGCATCCTTCCTCCGGTGCTCTCTCATCAAACGGAACGAAATTTGCATGATGACCTACATACTTATATGCCGGACGGATAATCTTGCTCGCATTGAGGATTTCCTCAAGACGATGTGCGCTCCATCCCGGAATACGTGCAATTGCGAAAATTGGTGTAAACAGCTCTTGGGGGATTCCAAGCATAGTATATACGAAACCACTGTAAAAGTCTACGTTTGCGCAGACATTTTTGAAAAGTCTCCGCTGTTCCATGACCATTCTTCCTGCCAGACGTTCTACCAGTTCGTAAAGGGCAAATTCTTTCATCATTCCCTTCTCCTGTGCAAGGTCTCTGGCAAAGCGTTTCAGGATTACTTCACGCGGATCAGAAAGTGTATAAACAGCATGTCCCATACCATAGATCAGACCGGTATGGTCGAATGCTTCTTTATTCAGGATCTTACAAAGATACACTTCTACCTCTTTCTCATCTGTCCAGTCTTTGACATTGGCCTTGATATCCTCAAACATATTCTGAACTTTGAGGTTTGCACCACCATGACGCGGTCCTTTGAGTGAACCGATAGATGCTGCAATAGAAGAATAAGTATCTGTTCCGGAAGATGTAACTACGTGTGTGGTAAAAGTAGAGTTGTTACCACCACCATGCTCTGCATGAAGGATCAGGGCAATATCAAGTACTTTCGCCTCCAGTTCTGTGTATTTGCCATCCGGTCGAAGCATCAGAAGGATGTTTTCTGCAAGGGAAAGCCCTTTCTGTGGATTACGGATAAACAAAGTCTCGTCACAGCGGAAATGTCTGTAGGAATGATAGGAATACACTGCGATCAATGGCAGTTTTGCAATCATCTCAATGCTCTGACGAAGAACATTTTCGGCAGAAATATCTTCTGGTTTGGAATCATAGGTGTACAGAGTGAGAATACATCTCTGCATTGCATTCATGATATCACCGTTGGAAGCTTTCATAACAACGTCACGCACAAAACGTCCAGACAGAGTTTCAAAGCTTTCCATAATGTTTTTGAATATTTTCATATCTTTGTCTGACGGAAGTCTTCCAAACAAAAGAAGATAAATGGTTTCCTCAAAACCAAATTTACGTCCCTTAAGACCATCTACAATATCATTCACATTATATCCCTGATAATACAGTCTGCCATGTGCCGGGATCTTACGACCGTTGACAAGGTCATAACCTGTAACATCTGAAATCTCGGTAAGCCCTGTCAGAACACCTTTACCTGCGGAGTCACGCAGGCCTCTTTTTACATCATATTCTACATACAGATTCGGGTTGATCCGGTGACCATTCATCAGTTCTTCCCCAAGCAATTCCATACTGTCTTTCAAATTGCCCATCTCTTCAAGATTCAACATCTCATGATCTGCCATTTGCTCTCTTCCTCCATCTCTATTTCTATTCTACAAAGGATTTCCGGCCGATGCATTTACAGCTTCGCCAGAATTCACGCATTCATGCGTTACTAAACTAAATTGTATTCTATTTTACACGAATGAAATAGAAAATACAATAGGAGAATGAAGAAAACTTTCGCAGGAGAAAATTTTACAGCATAAAAACAGGGCGATACTCTACACCGAAGTATTGCCCTGCAAAAAAAATTTTTATCGTTTTAAAATCTGAATCTTACTGTGCAAGATAACCCTCAGCAAGAGAAGAGGTTATTGCACCATCTGTCATCTGGAAATCATAACATCCTGATTCCAGAGTAAACTCTGCAACGGTTTCTCCATTATTTGTATTCATTCCCGTAAATGCGATACCAGCTGTCTCCGGCATAGCAGATGCCGCAGCTTCATCTACAGGAAGATACAACGTTGCTGTAGTATTTGCCGGAATTTCTACATGGTAAGTATCAAGTACGCCATCTTTACTTGTCCAATCAGATACAATTTCTCCATAAAGTGAATCATACGAACCATTCGCATATTCAATTCTTCCGGAAGCATCAACCGTAGGCTGAAGAATAATATGTTTAAATCCAGGTGCTGCTTCATCTATTTCAATACCACACATATACTTATACATCCACTCCAGGCATGCTCCATAAGAATAGTGATTAAACGAGTTCATAGATGGATCACCAAAACTGTTTTCTGTTGAATAAGAATTCCAGCGTTCCCAGATTGTCGTAGAGCCATTTTTTACACTGTACAGCCATGATGGCATTGCATCCTGAAGAAGAAGGTCATATGCCACATCTGCCGCACCAATTTCTGTCAGAACCGGGAGAATCACATTAACGCCAAGGAAACCGACACTTAATGTATTCTCATCCATTCCCTCACGCACACTTCCTCCTTCATTTTTTATATTTGTAATAAGATTTTCAATCATAGTATTTCTCTGATCATCATTTTCGTAAAGTTCACACTTCAGAGCCCATAAAAGCGCTGTCTGTGCATTATCTACAAATTTATATCCATGATTTGATTCATCAACTCCATCTGCTGACTGAGAAAGTACATTTCCTTCTGCATCTACGTATTTCTCGAGGAATGCAGCTTTAAGTGCATCATAGCTAGACTGATATTTTTCGGACATTTCTGTATTTCCAATAACATCTGCCATTTTTTTCATAATCTGTGTAGTGTAAATCTGATATACCGCATTCAAATATGGCGTAGATGCCGGTGCCATTCCAAGCCAGTCACCAAACATACTTTCATCATAGCCATCTGTTGCGATTTTATCCATATACGCATTCATCTGCTCATAATATTTCTGAATCAATGTGGTATCTCCAGTCTGCTGATACAGCACCCACGGGATGATAATACCTGCATCACTCCATCCTGATGCTGCAAGCTGTGCAAAAAATCCAACAAAAGCACTTGGCATGATAGAACCATATGTATTTTCATTTTCAGCAGCGTGCTCCTGCATAACATCATTATAATTTTCAAGGAATGAATATACGTCATAATTATAGACTCCCGTTGCTGCAAATAACTGCGCATCACCTGTCCATCCTGCACGTTCTCCTCTCTGTGGGCAGTCTGTCGGAATCGAAACATAATTTGACATCTGGCTCCAGTCTGTGTTGCTTACAAGCTGATTAATGTCACTGTTACTGGTTTCCAATGTGCCGGTTTTTTCACCCACACCTGTGAATACTTTGCCTGAAATATTCTTTATTGTAACATCTGCATTTGCCTCAAACTGAACATATCTGTAACCATGATATGTCAAAGTCGGAGAAAACGTCTGTTCCTCATCATCTGATAAGATGTATCTGTCAGTGACTTCTGCATTTGTAATTGCTTTCATATACATAGACCCTTCCGGTCCATCACTGCCGCCTTCGTCAATGTCCGGATTGGCTTTTCCATCATTGAGCATCTCCGCATGAGTCATTTTTACAACCGTGTCTTTTTCCCCACTTACTGTGAATTTTACAGCCCCTGCTGCATTCTGCCCCATATCAACAATCAGTTTGTCTCCGGCTTTCAGAGAAATATCACCAGTAACATCTACCTCATGTTTTGTTACTGCTCCATAATCATTTTCTGCCTGTTTTTTCGATATTGTTTCTGCATCATTATATGTAAATGCGCTCACTGGTGTAAGCTCATACTGATCTGCCACATATGCCATTGCCTTTGTTCCCGAACGTAATTCTCCAGTGTATGTTCCAACAGTTACACCAGACCAGTCAGAAGTATCGTATTCTGTTGTATTCCAGTCTGATATTTCTTTCGCGATATTAGCATCATAAGTTTCTCCATTGAAAAAATCGTTTTCAACTACAGCACTATAATCACTGGAAATCCAGTCCCGATCATTCGTTTCAACTACATCCTGACTTCCATCTTCATAATTAATAACCATTCGTCCGATCAATGCCAGTTCCGTACTGTCTTCGTCGCCTATGCAGACACCGTATCCACCATCATCGCCAATTTCGCCGGCATACCAGCCATTACCAAGCTGTACACCCAGAACCATATCTTCACCAGTCACAAGATCTGTCACATCATACGTCTGATAATTTGTATAATATTTATAATCCGTCCATCCCGGTGCAAAAATATCATCTTTTCCTTTAGCAGTTACTTCTGTTCCATTAATATATGCTGTATAAGTTCCCAATGCAGACATATAAAGATATGCGGACTTCACTTTTCCGGAAAGCTTCTTCTCAGTGCGAAGGAGTGGTGCATTTCCACTCTCCTGTACCGGCATGATCCAACTTGCGCTGCTCATATCTGTATCTGTTACAAAAGATGCTGGTTCAGAAGTAATTGTCTGACCATCTTTTGTATCTACTGTAACTGTCCAGTTATATCTTTTTTCTTTCTTAAGTCCTTCTATACTGCATTCAATCCCAGTAGATTTATCACTTTCCACTTTTCCAGTACTAAATACATTTTCGCCTGTTGCTGCATCTGTCACATCAATCTGATATGCTACCTGACTCTGTCCTATCAGATTCGACTGCATATTCCAGCTGAAACGTACATTCTGCTCAGTCTCAACCCCCATTGCTTCTGACTGATATCCTACTTCCAGATTTTCCACTGTAGTCACTGCCACGTTATTGTCTGACGCCATAACTGGAAGTACAGAAGATAATGCCATTGTTGTCCCCATCAAAACTGCAATAATTCGATTTCTGTATTTCATCTACTCAACCTCCTCTTTAATATGCACTAATTATATAAAAACAAGCAAACCAAAAACATATGACAATCCTTTTATTTTGTTCGTTTTTCAGTTATACATCTATGTTTTCTTTCTTTTTAGTCTTAAATGACATATAATGTCTGTAGTATGTAACACAGATTTGAACGGAGATCAACAAATGAAAACAATCAAAACGCTTCTGGTGGACGATGATTATCTGGTCATACAGGATTTAAAAAATCTGGTGGACTGGAATAAACTTGGATTTCAAATTACTGGCACAGCAACCAATGGTAAAACAGCATTAGCACTGGCAACCAAACAAAAACCTGAGCTGATTATCACGGACATTTCCATGCCTGTAATGGATGGATTTGATTTTATAGAAACTGTAAAAAAAGATTTTCCAAATACTTATATTATTTTTATTTCTTCCTACGCCAGCTTTACTTATGCGCAGCGTGCTATGGAAAATGGAATTCGAGATTACATTCTGAAAAACGAAATCACTTCACAGCTTCTTGAAGAACGTCTTCTGAAAGTAGCTAAAACACTTCACAATAACCGACAGATTTCGCAGGAACAGCTCTGCAGCAAACTCTCTGCATACTTTCACTTTAAGGCAGACCAGCTTCCAGATATGCCATTCTTCTCACAAAAGTATATCTTTTTATTTTTTTCTCTTCATCTTCCACTTGAGAAACTCAAACTGCATTTTCTACACCTTTCTCAATATGGAAGGAAGTTATATGATGTATTAGCTCCAATTGTTTCTGCAGGATATCCTCACAGTTTTTCTGCAGTTACTGATGAAATTGTAATTCTCTGCATTAATCCCGCAGACATTAACCAGCCTGTATGTAATACCTCTGTTTCTATCCTATGCCATCTTTTTCAGAAGCAGGCTCAGGAACTATGCAGATGCGATGTAATCTCCTGGTATGATCCGGGCAGTTACAGTCTGTCACACGGACGAACCCTTTATCAGACTGTTCTTCCTTATTTACATTTTTATGGAAGTTTTCCTACTGAATCAGTTATGAATCTTGAATCTTTCACACAACAGCCATTTGTTCCAGTGCGTACTCTTTTTCCATATCATCTTCTTGAAGAAGGCATGAATGATTTTCAATTGTTTTTTTCACAGCTGTATTCTCATTTGCAACTTCTTTTTGATGCCCAGGATGCTGACAGTATTTTCATGCTTTATCATAACCTTTTGTTGCAAATGGAAGAATTAACTAATCATATGATTTCTTTTCCTGCCACAAACTCTTTTCATAGTCTCCAGGAAATCTATGATTTTTTTGTACACTGTTATCAGCAGATAAAAGAATACCAAAACAAGAATCAATATGAATCTTTCAGTGTTCCTGTACATACTGCAATTGAATATATGAAAAAAAATCTTTCCGATAACAATCTGACTATCGATCAGATTGCAGAAGCTGCCTATTTAAGTTCCAGTAGACTCAGTGTTCTGTTTAGAAAAGAAACCGGCCAGACAGTTAATGATTATCTGACAGATCTTCGAATTTCACATGCAATTCATTTACTTGAAAACAGCAACTATAAAATATATGAAATTGCCGAAAAAACAGGATATAAATCTTCTCAGTATTTTAGTCAGGTCTTCAATCAGCGTACAGGTCGCCGGCCATTATCTTTTCGTCAGAAAAAACCATCCATTTAAAAGTGAAAGGAATTACTATGATCCACAGTTATTCTCGTCTGACTCAAAAGCTTTCCAGACGTTTTTTATTTATATATACAATCCTGTTTGTTTTTCTTTCAGTTATTATCTTAATCGGCTCTGTCTGTCTTCTCTTTTTTCAGACTCGACAGACAGCCGAAAATCAACTTAGCCTTGCCGCTGAAAGTATCACATCCTACCAGAAAGAGCTTCGTGATAAAACTTATCTTCTGACCGCCTCACATGAATTGGCAGAAATGATTAAAAATTATCAACAGTATTCGACCGATGAAAATTATGAAAAAGTCAATCTTTATCTTTCAAATTTTCAGACCGGTGATTCCATGCTGCGTTTCATCAGTATAAGATCCATTGACAACACTGTTTTTCACTCATTGAACTCCAGCAGTACACATATTCAGGAATATCTGGAAAAGCAGCCTCATTATCAGAATTTGTCCATACATAATTCATCATATTTTTCACCAATTCTGAAAGAGGGATTTGAAAACGAGACACCTTACTGCTATTTTCTTTCCTGCCAGCCACTTAATGGACAGACCTTTCTGATCGCAGTCTGCTACGATGCTCAATCTCTGGTCAACAGTCTGACAACTGCAGGTGATACTTTAAGTAACATTACTGTATACAACAATCAACGCGAAGAACTTTTCTCTTTTCCTCACAGTTTTTTTAATAAATTTCCGATATATCTGGAAGACTCATCCAGTTCTGTTGGATATCACATAGATAAAACTGGTCTGCACTTTTATCTTTCCGGTTACGCAACCTCCACTTATCTTATAGAAACTGTGTTCTTTTCTGTGTTGCTGAAAAATTACTTTTTTTATTTTTGTGCCTGTTAATACTGTATTTTATTCCTCTTGCAGCTGCACTTTTGTATCTGATTCCTGTAAACGAAAAAATGCTTCATCCAATTGCGATGCTTGCTGAACAAATTCATACTTTTTCTCTCGGAGATAATGCCGTCAACATCTTACATACGGACGATGAAATAGAAGATCTGAGTCTCTCTTTTCATAAGATGACTGTCAACATAAATCAACAAGCTGAAACTTTGGCTCGACAGGAACGCAATGAAGCAATCACTTATTACAAATTACTCGCTACCCAGACAGATCCTCATTTCATTTACAATACGATGAACATCATCAATATTCTGGCTCGTCAGGGTAATTTTAATGAAATTATTCAGGTTAACACCGCTCTTACCAGAGTTCTCCGTGAAAGATTAAATACGCAGAATATTGTATTTGAAAAAATTGACAAAGAAATTGCTGCCCTGAAGCAATATCAGACTATCATGGATTATCGTTATCACCACCAGGTTACTTTCGAATATGATATTGATCCTTCTGTCCTGCAGTTGGTCATTCCAAAAAATATTCTACAGCCATTAGCTGAAAATTCATATTATCATGGGCTAACCCGAGAAGATGGAAGTATTAGTGGAACTATAGGTCTTGTTATATATGAAATGAACAATGAGGTAATTATTGAACTCAGTGATGATGGCAGCGGTATTTCTCCTGAAACCCTGTCTGAAATCAAAGTTTCTCTTCAATCTCCTTCCCAGATTGTTTCTGAAGAGACAACTGCACATATTGGTCTTGAAAATATTTACCGCAGAGTTCAGTATTTGTATCATGATAATTTTTCCATGGATATTCAAAGTACTCCTGGCTATGGCACTACTGTCAGTTTATCTCTTCCCTCCATCCCACCTGACTCGACTTCAGAAAAAAAGCGGTAACCCTATCAGTTGCCGCTTTTACTATATTTCAATCTTTGATTCTGATTAATTATTTTCTGGAATTCCTGTTCATCCAATTCCGGATTATTCCATTTAAATAAATGCTTTTCAATGTATTCCTCTGAAAAGAAAACCAGATTTTCATCTTCAACAATTTTTTTAAGTTGTCTAGCTTCTTTCTTGCTCGTGACCATAATCCCCGGAACTGTCTGCGTACTGCATTTTTCCTCAATTGGATATCCTTTCAATGTATTAATCATCTTAATTGCCAGATAATATGGATCAATCGTAAGTTGTGGTAGTCCAATCACACTTTCTAGGCATTCAGAATCAAAAAGCTCCGAAAAACCTCTCATAAAATCAATCGCTGCCATCCCAACTTCTCCGTTCTTTCCAAGATCGCGAATCGCCTTGGCAATACTCTGCTGTGCTTCTCCACTTTTGGACGCTGCAAGAAATATACAATCTATTTCCGGATAAGCCGTAAGAAGACTTTTGGTATTTTTATAAACATCTTCTGTTGAAAAAACATCCCTTACTTCTGCCAGAATTTTAATTTCAGGATATTCCTTCATTGCTTTTTGTATTCCCTGCTCTCTTCTTTGGCCTGTTGTATCCCATTGAACAGTTGATATAATTCCAAGCTTCTGATATCCCATATCAGCTGCTTCTTTTGTGATATTATATCCCATATTTTCTTCATCTTCACAGATGTTTCCAATATAATATGGCGAGCTTTCGCATTCTTCTCGAATTTCTTCATCTTCAATACTTCTGAAGTAAATTCCCCAGTAAACTCCTGCATCCTGACATAATCTGCAAACTGTCGGCAGTATCTGATCAGATGATGGGCTCAGCAATATCCCATCAACCCCCTCATTAATTGCATACTCCACATAATATACTGATGCCTCATTAGAGCTTCCAAATTCAGCATCTGCCATATCCACGAATTCAACACCTGTCAATTTTTCCAATATTTTCAGATTCCTTTTAAGAACTTTAAATCGTATATCTTCTCCGCTTCCAATTTCGCAGGCAATTCTTAACTTGTCATTTTCATACTTCTTTGCCGCCTTGCAGACTTTACAAAAATTTTGACTCTCTAAAACAACAACGCTGCTTATTAATAATAAAAAGCATATTCTTTTTATTATTGTCTTCCATTTTAGTAATTTATTCCATAATCTGAATAATTTTTTCCACATTTGCTGTATTCCACTCTTCTATTTCAAACTCTGCCTGAGGAATATTCTGGTCACCTGAATCTGGATTATGATACCATACACATTTCATCCCTGCCGCCCTGGCAGCTTTTCCACCATTCGTAGAATCTTCGATCACCAGACATTCTGAGGCTGTCAGATGAAGTTTTTCCATGGCACATAAAAAGATATCCGGTGCAGGTTTGGAATACTTCACTTCAAGCCCGCTGGTGATACTGTCAAAATATTGACGAATTCCTATTGTTTTCAGATTCATTTCTATTGATTCGATCGGCAACGAGGAAGCTACTGCAAGATGATAGCCCTTTCCATGCAGATATTCTACAGCCTCTCTGACGCCATCAAGCATCGGCAGTCCCTCATCTGCAATAACCTCAAGCTTCTTTTGTTTCATCCGTTCCATCACTTCATCCGGATCAGCGTATACTTTCCCGTAATGCTCCTTCAGGATGTCCAAAAGCACATCCCTCGTTGCACCAATACATGCCTTATAAACATTAAATTCCAGATCAATTCCGTCTTCTTTCACTACTTCTTTCCAACATTTATAATGAAGCGGCTCCGTATTGACCAGTACACCATCCATATCAAAAATGATTGCTTTCATTTGTAGTTTTCCTCCTCGGGTCCGTTTCTTTTGTTTACTTTTATCAGTAAACATTTTTGATTTTATAGGACTTATTCTTTGTCTTGCCCTCACTCTCCAGAATATCATTTTTTTCGGCTTTTGCAAGAAGCCTTGCCGCTGTCTTTTGCTGAATATCCAAAATTTTTGCAGCTCTGGCGCTGGTAATTCTCTTATGTCCATTTAACTGTTCTATATATGCCAGCAAACGTGCAAGTCTTGTCTTTTCCAGCTCTGACATATCAGAATTTTCTATAAGAATCTTATTATCCAGCAAGTCATAGAAGAACGCTTCTCTTTTCTCTGACTTTTGGGAGTCTTTTTGGGACACTTTTTCGGACACTTTTCCGGACATTGCAGTCTTTGTGAAACCTTCTCTTATAAAAATCGTTGTTTCGAGATAGCTCCTGTTTTCATCCATTTCAAAAAGAGGTTCCGGAGAGCCATTCTTTCTCAGTTCTCTTAGGATCTTTGTGATTCCGGTGCCCTGTTTTTCTGCAAGGTCGATTTCTTTAAAAAGCTCACCAATTCTTCTGTTTCGATATTTACGAGCTCTTCCTTTTCCTGTTTTGAATTTCTCCTGGCTGATATGTTTTTCTACTCCCGGAAAATTGATGATCACAATGCTGTCCAGATAAATTCGGATCTCCACTGGTTCCGGTTCGCGATAGGACTTATGAAAAACGGCATTTACAATGGCCTCTTCCAGAGCATTATAGGGATAATTCACGTAACGTTCAGACTCTGCCTGTCCCTGTATCTTGACAACTTTTTCTTCTATGATGTTTGTATTGATATAATCAAGAACATCCCTGACCTGTTTCCAGATCGGGCCATAAAAAGTCTTTTCAAAAAAATCATCAGAACCTTCCGCTTCTTCTGTATTAAATTTCACAAGATCAATCTGCGCTCCGGGAATAAATTTATCCGGTCTTTCTGTAAACATAAGCACACCAATATTTCGTATATTCAAGCCCGTATCTGTTTCATCGGCCGCTTCCAAAGCCAGCAATAAATCCTGCATTGAACTTTTATTGATCTCATCCACAAGTGAACTCTTACTGTCTCGTAAAAAATCTTCCAGATAACCACGACGAATATCCTCAATCGTCGCCTTGCGGTTTACGCGGTCATCAAATGGTATCGAATTGAATTTATCAAATAATTCTGCAATTTCATCTCTGTCAGCAGCAACCGTCAAAGATGCAGGCCGAATCCAATACTGCATGCGTTTGTCTTTTCTCTTACCCTTTTCTGCATATACGTCTACTGGTGCCTGATATGGGCCACTGTCTCCTGCGCTGCACCACAGATAGATCAGATAAATTCCTGTATTCTCATAATTTACCACTTCAATTCTTGGAATATACCTGGGTGTGATCAGATTGCAATACTGAAAAATCTCCTGTTGTATGGAATCCAGCCGATTTTCCGGAAGTCCCTGTGGCGGAAGAACCGGTATTCCATCTTCTGCTCTTATTCCAATAACCAGATAACCACCGTTTACATTGTGAAGATCATTTGCAAACGCACAGATTGTATGGATGATATCATTTGGATTCCATCCTTCCTTATATTCCACCCGGTTCTGTTCAACAGTTTTTCCTGCAAGTAATGTTTCCAATTTTAACGGTATCATGATTTACCCCCGTATTTTTTCTTCCCATTCTTTCTCACGGAATCCGGTCAGAATAAAGTCTTCTCCCACTACAAGCGGACGTTTCACAAGCATGCCATCTGTGGCAAGTAATTTCAGCTGCTCATCCTCTGTCATCTCCGGAAGCTTGTCTTTCAGATTCATCTGTTTATAGAGCATGCCGCTTGTATTGAAAAATTTCTTAAGCGGCATTCCACTTCTTCCATACCATTCTTTGAGTTCTTCATATGTAGGATTTTCCTCTACGATCGCACGCTCCTCAAAGAATATTTTGTGTTCCTCCAGCCATCTTAATGCCTTCTGACAGGTACTGCATTTACGATATACCAAAACTAACATGGCAAATTCTCCCTTCTTTTATCGCCTGACACTGCCTTATGTTTTCTGTTATCTGTTTCTTGAAAATAATGGCGAAGTGCCAAGATTATATACTTCAGATCTGTATAGTGTGATACCAAGACTCTTTTGTTATGCTTATGATACCCTACCTGTCCGCACCTGTCAACGAGCATTTATTGTAACATTTTGTCGAATCTGTTTACCGTTCACACTGGTATTTTCTTTCTGAATCTGCTACAATGTGTTGCAGTTGATTAACTTGAAAAGGAGGTCCCTACATGGGTTACGATAAACTTGAACAGAATCTTATTGACATTATCAAAGAAGAGCAGGCAAAGCTTGGTTTCTTTACAGAAGATATCCGTCTGTACTACCCTCTTTCTTCTCTGAACCACTTTTTTGATACAGATGACACCGACGACGAGATGCAGAACCGTCTTGATACGCTTCCTACTTCCATCACAGATAAACTCGGACAAATTGAAGTGTCTCACAAAGGTGATCGGTTCTGTTTCCACATCCCGAAAGAAGGTACAGTCTATGTGCATGATAACACCGCACCAAACGAATTCATCAAAAGTCTTGTGGAATTAGTAGCAAAACACGACTGCACGATGAATGAAATTCTGGATCTGTTCCATACTTATTCACAGAACATTATCACAGAAGAAATAAACAACGACGAATTTGACCGTCTGATCCGTTTTGCTGATAAACCAGAAGACACTTATTACTATTGTTTCAAAGACGAAGGCTGCCATATCATTTACCACCGCTTCCTGCCGGAAGATTACGCAGACTTCGATTTCTAAGGAGGAATGCTTATGTGTACAGCTGCAACTTATAAAACAAAAGATTTTTATTTTGGAAGAACACTGGACTACGAATTTTCTTACGGCGATCAGATTACGATCACTCCAAGGAATTATCCGTTTTCTTTCCGGCATGCCGGTACAAAACAAACGCACTATGCGATCATCGGCATGGCTCATGTAGCCGGAGGTTATCCATTATATTATGATGCCATCAATGAAAAAGGTGTTGGCATGGCAGGACTGAATTTCGTTGGAAATGCTGCTTATGCCAATGTAAAACCGGATGTAACCAATGTTGCCCAATTCGAATTCATCCCGTGGATCTTAAGCCAGTGTGCTTCTGTCGCGGAAGTTCGCACACTTCTTTCCCACATGAATCTGGTCAATACTCCATTCAGCGAACAGTTTCCTCTGGCGCAGCTTCACTGGATCATCTCTGATGAAACTGCATCTATTACAGTAGAATCCATCGCAGACGGTCTGCATATCTACGATAATCCGGTCGGTGTACTCACAAATAACCCACCTTTTCCACAGCAGATGTTCCAGTTGAATAATTATATGCACATTTCTTCAAAACAGCCCGTAAATACTTTTGCAGATGATCTGACTCTTACTGCCTACAGCCGCGGAATGGGTGCCCTCGGACTTCCGGGTGACCTGTCTTCTGCTTCCCGTTTTGCACGTGTTGCTTTCACAAAGATGAATTCCATCTCCGGAGATTCCGAAGCTGAAAGCATCAGCCAGTTTTTCCATATTCTTGGCTCCGTTGACCAGCAGAGGGGCTGTTGCGAGGTTACTGAGGGAAAATATGAAATCACACTCTATACATCCTGCTGTAACGCAACAAAAGGAATTTACTATTATACAACTTACGAAAACCACCAGATCAGTGCTGTTGATATGCACAGAGAAAATCTGGATGGAACTACTTTAATCTGTTATCCGGTCATTCAGGGTGAGCAGATTCATTTTCAGAATTAGGAGGCACAACACATGAATCTTGGAAATTTAATGCAGTTAAAAAATTCCTGGGCAACCTTTACCCAGAATCATCCGAAATTCCCGAAGTTTCTTCAGGCAGCCAGCACAGCTGTCAAAGAAGATACACTGATTGAGATCAAAATCACAACAGCTGAAGGAAAAGTGATTGAGACAAATCTCAAAGTAAAAGCGTCAGATATCGAGCTTTTCAAAAACCTGACCATGTGATATACTGACCACAGATTTTAGAATATGTACAAAAGAACAGGACACAAAAGAGGACTTCTCCGGTAACTGTTCAGAACAGCATCTTCTCTGCATTCATGTTCTACATAATCTGTGGACAGTTCTTGTCTGACACAAATGATAAAATAAAATCTAAAGGGACATTACAAATGTATGTTATTATTACATCTGCAATGCCCCTTTTTTATAATCTCACCCGTTCTTCTTTTCCATTTGCCACACGGAACGCTCTCGGTGTCGTATGGTAGCGTTCTTTAAATACCCGGTGAAAATAACTGCCATTCTCATAACCAACCGCTGCAATGATGTCACTGATCGGAAGATCTGTCTCGCACATCAGTTCCACAGCTTTGTTCAGACGTTTGCGCTGAAGCAGTTCTTTGAAATTAAATCCCGTATTTTTCCGGATCATCTTACTCAGCATATGCATCGGCAAATGCAATTTTTCGCAGAGTTCTGTAAGTGTCGCCGTTTTGTACTGCTGTTCGATATAATCCAGCGTTGTCATAGTGATCATGTTTTCATACTGATTCGGCAGGCGCATCTCCGCATACTGTACAGATTCCAGAAGATAGAGGAAAATCAGTCCCATCGTTGTCTGGTTGATCCGATTCTGATCGCCTTTACCGGTCACAAGAGAGTATATCATATTCTCCAGGAGATTCTGGATCTGCAGCACCTCTGCGACCTTAAAATGCAGGTACTCTCCCCGCTCTTCATCCTGTCTGAGTACATTGACCAGAAAATCCGCAAGGACATTATTACTCCCCGCCATCGTATAGGCCACATCAAAAAATTTCGGAAGAATCATAAAGTTGATTGCAATATCTTCTTCCCCCGCTGGCAGGATCTCATGTCTCGTATACTGGTTCAAAAACAACAGTTCGCCTGCATGGATCACGACTTCTTTGCCACCTATAATATTTGTAAGCTGTCCCTGGCAGACATAAAGCACCTCAATATAATTATGCCTGTGCGATGGAAAATGCACAAATCGTGTATGGGTACGTACAGCGATCAGTTTGCCCTCACTGAGCATTTTCGCACTGTCCACCGTGAAATCCTTCCCAGATGTATAAAGATCCTTATCTACCTCTGCAACCCCATCCAGGATTCTCTGTTCTTCTTCTGTTACAACTCTTAAATGATCCAATAAAGCCTGCTGCATCTGTTACTCCCGCTTTCTTCACTGCTATAATTTTGCTCCGGTAACTTATTTCTTTTATTCTACCATGCTCAGACAGTATAAAGCAATATGACAAAAAAGTACACAAAAACAGAGCGAAGCCTTTCGGCTCCGCCCTGTTTTTAAGGATTTATCATATTCAGAAAAACTTTAGCTTCTCCAAGCGTGCTGATTAGTACAGTTTAGCGTAGTCAGCTACGTTGTCTGGTGTGAACTGAAGTGGCTCACCAAGAACGATTTCTGTTCCGTCATCATCAGCTTTTGTGATTGTGAATTCACCCATATCGCCAGCTGTGAATGTTTCATCTTCTGCACCAGTGATGTCACCTTTTACAAGTGCCATTGTTGCATATGCGGAAAGTTTTCCAAGACCTTCCATATCCCACAGATAGAAGTATGGGCAGGAATGTGCATCGTCATCACCTGTATACTCCTGCATTTCAGAAGGAAGTCCAAGACCTGTCAGTTTGCAAGCAGATTCGTTGTCCTGAAGGTATTTAGCAGCTGCAGCGATACCAACTGTTGTAGGTGCACAGATAACTTTCAGATCTGGGTAGTTCTGAAGAAGAGCTGCTGTCTGGTCTGTAGATTTCTGAGGTTCGTCATCACCATAAGCTACTTCTACAAGTTCCAGTTTGCTGTATTTCTCATCGCCTTCCATGATGGATTTCATAGCGTCGATCCAAGCGTTCTGGTTTGCAGACTGAGATGTTGCAGAAAGGATAGCGAACTGTCCTTCTCCACCGGAGATGTCAAGAACAGCATCCATAAGAGCCTGTCCAACTGCCTGTGTACCAGCCTGGTTTACGAATACCTGACGGCTGTCTTTATTCGGAGCGGAGTCGAAAGAAGATACTTTGATTCCAGCGTCCATAGCTTCTTCCAGTTTAGCCTGAAGAGCGTTAACGTCGTTTGCGGAGATGCAGATTGCATCTGGCTGCTGGGAGATCAGGTTGTCAAGAACTTTGATCTGAGCATCTGCTGTTGCAGCTTCCGGGTAAACAACATCTACAGTTGCACCTTCAGCTTCTGCTGTTTCTTTAAATGCTTTTGCAGCGATTTCGAAGAATGCGTTACCTGCTGATTTTCCAACCAGTGCGATTTTCTGTCCGTCCCCAGCTTTGTCAGCTGCCATTACAGGTGCTGCACAGCCAAGTACCATTGCTCCACAAAGAAGTGCGCTGATAATTTTTTTGTTCATTTTGTTTTCCTCCCTTGGAAATATAGTTTTTTATTTGCAACTGCTCCCCTGCTACAAGAGAGCAGCCACTAGCGTTATTAAATTTTTATTTAGTTTTTCTTCATGCTTACTGCTTTTTTAACATTTCCGATAATATTCGGAAGAGCTACTGCTGCAATCAGAAGAAGACCGATGATCAGCAGGATAACCTGTGCATTGACGTTTCTCTGACCAAGACCTACACGAAGGCAAACGATGATGAATGCAGAAATAACACCACCAGCGATATTACCTTTACCACCTGTAGAAGAGATACCGCCGAATACTGCCATTGCGATAGCATCCATTTCAAATCCGTTACCGGTTGTTGTGTTTGCACCGTATGAAGAAGAAACCAGGAACAGTGCACACAGTCCGGAAACAGTACCCATGATTGTGTAGATGATAAAACGGATCTTCTGTACATGAACACCTGAATAATATGCTGTCAGACGGTTTGTACCGATTGCATATACACGACGTCCGAATGTACTCTTACCTAAAACAATTGCAAAGATTACAGAAAGGATCAGTACCAGGAACAGAATGTATGGAACATTTCCGATCTTTCCACCGATCGCACGGAAGCCATCAGTGTTACTTGCAGAAATACTTCCACCGCTTCCAAGAACGATCTCGGAAATACCACGGAAGATGATCTGTGTTGCCAGTGTAACGATCATTGGAGGCAGTTCCTGGAATTTGGTAAGGATAAATCCGTTAACTGCTCCGCAGATGGTACCAACGCCAAGCGCTGTGATCACAACTACGATAAATGGTGCATTTGTGTTGCACACGATACAGCTCATTGTTGCAGAAAGGCAAACAATCGCACCTACGGAGATATCGATCTCACCAAGTACCAGGATGTATGCCATCGGCAGCATCATGAATACTTCTGCCAGATAAACCGGCATCTGACGAAGCAGACTGCTCAGGTTATAATATTCAGAAAACATTGCACAGAAAATATTGACTGCAATAAACAGCAGGACCAATATTCCTTCCCAGGAGAAGATCATTTTCTTCACTGGGCTCTCCGGCACATTATTAATACTTCTTCCAGATTTTCCAGCCATGATTACATCTCCCTTCCTTTCAGTGCATTCTTATCAGCGATACGCTGCAGGATTACATTCATTACTACTACGACGAGGATGATAATACCCTTGATGGTATTCAGCCATAACTGGTTGAAGAATGGAATCAGCGGAAGTGCTTTTGCAATTGTTGCAAGGATCAGGGATCCAAGTAAAGCACCGATTACGGTACCACGTCCACCGCTCATGCTTACACCACCGATAACGCAGGCTGCGATAACATCCATCTCACCGCCATACTGCATATCCGGCATTGCGGATGCATATACAGAAACCTGAAGAGCTCCGCCAAGACCTGCCAGAAGACCCATGATCGTATAAACAAGAAGTTTGATATTCTTTACGTTGATACCGGATACTTCTGCTGCACTCGGGTTACTACCTACTGCATAGATCATACGACCTGTTCTGGTCCATTTCATAAACCAGAAGAAGAATACATAGCATACAATGATTACCCAGATGACTGCATTCAGTCCAAGGAATTTTGTTGTTGCAAAATTCTTAAAGTTACCAAGTGCTGCTGCACTTGCCCATTCACCACCGTGGGATACCTGATAACCAAGTGCACGGTAGATATACATAAAGCCCATGGTTGCAATGATCGGAGGAACATCTGCTCTGGAAATGATCAGACCAACAACAGCTCCACATACGATACCGATTGCAATTGCGATCACGAATGCGAGGAATGTGCTGGAGATATGTTCATATTTCAGAAGCATACCGATGCTCATACCGGAAAGTGCAAGTGTTGACATGATAGAAATATCAATTCCGCCAACAAGCATTACACACAGCATACCAAGTGACATTACCATTGTTACTGCATTGTTTTTCAGCATATCCATCAGTGACTTAGGAGTCAGGAATGATGGGTTGATTGCTGTAATGATTACAAAAAGAACGATCAGGACAACTGCAAGCAGTGCTTCACGGGAGCCTGTGATCTTCTTCATGACTGATTTCTTTTCCATTATTCAGCACCCCCTGTATGTCCTTTTTCCATTGCGAGTTCAAGGATTCTTTCCTGTGTAGCTTCGCCACGGTTCAGCTCGCCGGTCTTACGTCCGTTGCACATAACAACGATACGGTCTGCCATACCAAGGATCTCTGGCATTTCAGAAGAAATCAGGATGATCGCATAACCTTTCTTTGCAAGGTCGCCCATGATCGCATAGATTTCAGCTTTTGCACCTACGTCTACACCTTTGGTAGGCTCATCCATGATAACAACTTTCATTTCCTGGCTTAACGCCTTGGCAACAACAACTTTCTGCTGGTTACCACCGGAAAGAGAGCTTGCCGGCTGGAAGATATCAACTGCCTTTGTATCAACTTCTTCAAGAAGTTTTTTGGCAAGATCACGTTCTGTCTTTTCATCATTGATACCACTCTTCGCATATTTGCTGATGGTAGGAAGTGTTACGTTTCTTCCCAGTCCCCAGCTCATGATCAGACCTTCTTTCTGACGGTCTTCCGGAAGAAGAATGATACCTTTTTCCATTGCATCGGACGGTTTTTTGATGTGAACTTCTTTACCTTCGAGGTAAACCTTACCGGAATCCGGCTGTGTGATACCGCAGACAGCTTCAACGGTTTCGGTACGTCCTGCACCTACCAGACCGGTAAGTCCAAGGATTTCACCTGCACGAACTTTAAAAGATACATCTTTGAAATAACCTGTTCTGGAAAGATTTTCAACCCTGAGCATCTCATCTCCCAGTTTCACTTCCGGTTTCGGGAACAGGTCTTTGATCTCACGACCAACCATTGCTTTGATCAGATCTGCATTTGTAATTCCATCTACATCGTAAGTTCCAATATACTGGGAATCACGGAATACAGTAACTCTGCTTGCCAGACGATACATATCCTCAAAACGGTGAGAAATGAAGATAATGGAAACTCCGTCAGCTTTTAATTTATCAACCAGTGTGTAAAGTTTTTCGGATTCGGATCTTGTCAGTGCTGCAGTAGGCTCATCAAGAATGATGATTCTTGCATTGGTGGACATTGCTTTTGCAATCTCTACCATCTGCTGCTGAGCAACACTTAAGGTACCCATTTCTGCTGTTGCATCAAAATCTGCATCCAGCTGTTTCAGAAGTTTGTTTGCTTCTGTGTTCATGGCTTTCCACTGGATCATTCTGTTTTTGATGATCTCATGTCCCATGAAAATATTTTCTGCAACGGTCAGATGCGGATAAGATGTCGGATGCTGATATACGGCTGCGATACCTGCGGCCTGTGCATCTTTCGGTCCTTTGAAATCCACCTTCTGTCCATTTAAGAACATCTCGCCTTCTTCTGCCTTATGTACACCGGTAATTACTTTAATAAATGTAGATTTACCAGCACCGTTTTCACCCATAAGTGCGTGAACTTCGCCAGGTTTTAACTGGAACTGTACATTGTTCAGTGCCTTAACGCCCGGGAAAATCTTTGTTATGCCTTTAAGTTCAAGAACATATTCAGACACGGCTCTTTCCTCCCTTTTCTTAAATCTGTTATTATTATAACAATAAAACTTTCTATCCAAAACAGGAAAATATTTCGAATCGGGGTAAAATATTTTCCTGTTAATGGGTAATATTTTCCAGTTATCTTCCCAAAACAGGCACTGTCATTAGTAACTGTTCACAGCAAGCGTTCCATGACATTGACATGAGTTTTTGCATTTGTTATAGTTACTATATATTTATTACTGAAGGGAATTCGTGCAAAAATGAGCTTTCTTGGCAAAGTAAAAAAGAAACTGCGAAACGGCAGCTGGTATCCTTTTTACAATACATTCTATGAAAAAAATAATCTGGATCCCCATATGATCCTGCTGGAATCCAGAAGTGGCAAAGCTCTGGAGAGTAATATTCTTTCCTTATTAAAAGAGCTCTGTCAGGAACCCTATCGCAGTTTCACACTTGTACTGTCCGTCCATCGTGACTCTGAAAATGAAATAAAAGAGAAACTCCAGAAGAACTCCATTCAGGGAGTTCGTTTTGTGCGTACCGGTTCTGTTGCTTATTACCACGCCCTCAGCCGTGCCGGCTATCTTGTGAATGATACCTCGTTCCCGGGACGCTTTATAAAAAAGGAAGGTCAGATTTACCTGAATACCTGGCATGGCACGCCTCTTAAGAAGATGGGACGTGACAATCGTCCTGAGATGGTAACCATGGGAAATGTACAGCGGAATCTGCTGGATTCTGACTATCTGGTATTTCCAAACCAGTTTATGGAAGAAAAAATGTCAGGAGCCTATATGCTGGACAGTCTGTACCGCGGAACCGTTCTTCGCGAGGGTTACCCACGTAACGATATCTTTCGTCAGCCGGCAAATCTCCACTTAAAAGAGCAGGTCGGTCTGCAGGGCAAAAAACTGCTTGCCTACCTTCCGACTTTCCGTGGTAATTTTGATGCTCTGGACGATCAGGGATATATGCAAACGCTCTCTCAAAATCTTTCTCTGTGGGATTCCCAGCTGAATGAGGATGAGATTCTTCTTATTAAATTGCATCCGTTCCTTCATGGTCTGGAAGATTTTTCCGGTTATCATCATATTCTGCCATTTCCGGCATCCTGGGATACTTATGAGGGATTGAGTGTCTGTGATACGCTGATCACGGATTATTCCAGCGTGTTTTATGATTATGCCAACTCCGGCAAAAAAATCATACTTTTTGCCTATGACCGCAAGGAATATGAAAGTTCCCGTGGTATGTATGAAACAATCGATTCCTATCCTTTTGATTATACCGAAAAAGCAGAGGAGGTCATTCCATTTGCACACTGCTCCGGTGGCACACCGGACAATGCTTTTATGCAAAAATATGCCAGCTATGAAGACGGACACGGTGCCGAAAAGATCTGTCGTCAGGTCTTCCTTCATGAGGACTGCTGCCGCAAGTACCAATATCATGGCAATGGTAAAAAAAATATTCTGATTTATGCAGGAGACCTGGATCTCAACGGTATCACAACTGTCCTGTATTCTCAGCTTCATGAACTGGATCTTACCCGTTATAATTATTTTATTTCTTTCCGTTCACTGTACGTAAAAGATCACCCGGAAAGGATGGAACGCCTCCCGGAAGGCGTCGGGATCTATCCACTGGCCAGTGAAATGAATATGGATCTGCTGACAATGGCTGTCCAGCTTCTGAAACTGAAAGGCCATACCGGTTCCTGGGCCGAACACAGACTGCATACCGCTTACAGACGCGAATGGAAAAAACATTTCGGAAGTACTGAATTTGCCTGTGTAATTCATTATAACGGCTACGAAGCCTATACAACTTCACTTCTTGAAGAGGCTCCATGCCCACGAAGTATCTGGATTCACAATGATATGGCAAGGGAAGTCCACTTGAAAGGCAATATGAACCCTTATCTTCTGAAAGAGGCATATCATACCTATGATCACATTGTACCGGTGAGTGAAGATCTTATCCAGCCTGTTGTCAGTGAATTCGGTGCTGACCGTTCCAGAATCACGGTCATACACAACTGTCACGATTATCAGAGTGTGCTGGAGCGAAGCCTTGCTCCCGTTGCATTCAATGAAGATACACTATCCAATGTTTCTCTGGAAACACTACAGTCTGTACTTGATTCTGACGCTCCAAAATTTATCAGCATCGGTCGTTTTTCACCTGAGAAGGGACACAAACGACTTCTGGATGCTTTTGAACAATACTGGAAGGAGCACCCTGACACCTGGCTGATCATCATCGGCGGTGTTGGTAATCTCTACGATGAAACACTGGCTCATACCAGGGCTCTGCGCGCATCCGATCATATTATCCTGATCCGTGCAGTCACCAATCCTATGCCCATTCTGAAACGCTGTGATCTGTTCCTTCTTTCTTCCTATTATGAAGGACAGGGAATCGTTCTTATGGAAGCGGCAACACTCGGTATCCCTGTAATGGCCTGCGACGTAAGCGGATGTCACAGTTTTCTGAAAAAATACGGCGGGCTTTTGCTCGAAGATTCAGAAGCCGGACTCCTGCACGGCATGCAGTTATTCGCAGAAGGAAAAGTTCTCCCACTGCATATCGATGCCGAATGCATTAACCGTACCTCAGCCGCCCAGGTAGAGGCTTTAATTGCCGGTGATATCTCGTCCAAAAACTGAAAGGAACTTTTTATGACAACAAATAAACCTCTGATTTCAGTTATCATGCCCGTCTATAATGGTGGCTTTACCATCCGACAGGCAGTGGAATCTGTTTTCTGCCAGAATATTCCTCTGGAACTGCTGGTCATTGACGACGGTTCCACGGACCAGACTTCAGAAGTACTGTCCGTTTACCGGAATCGTCCAGATTTCCATTATCTGAAAAATCCACATAATATTGGAGCTGCAGCCTCCCGTAACCGGGGGGTTCAGGAAGCTCACGGACAGTATGTCGCATTCCTTGACGCAGATGACTGGTGGGAAAACGGCAAACTGCAGATTCAGCTGGATACTCTTCACGAAACAGGTCGTGTACTCTGTTCTACCGGAAGAGAACTTATGAACTACGATGGAACTCCTACCGGCAAATATATCCCGGTGAAGGAAACAGTCTCTTACAGGGATCTTCTGAAACATAACAGTATCAACTGTTCTTCTGTTCTCCTGTTGAGAGATGTCGCTGCTGAATTCCCGATGGAACACGATGACAGCCACGAAGACTACCTTACATGGCTTAAGATTTTGCGCAAATACGGTCCCGCTGCCGGTATTGACCGCCCGCTTCTTAAATATCGTATGAGCAAAACCAGCAAATCCGGAGACAAAAAGAAATCTGCCATTATGACTTATAAAGTATATCGTTATATGGGCTACAGCCACATGCGCTGTATTCTGTATTTTATTTCCTATGCCATACATGGATTCTGGAAATACCGCTGATACTGTATCATTTTAACTGGAAAGGACATAGCAACCATGGGAAAAGCCAAAAATCTGCTGTTCACAGCATGCCTGGAGCATTTTGGACAGATTCGTCCAGATTCTCATATCTGGCTGTTTTCTTCTACAGATAACAGTCATTACAATTATAATTCCCGTTATCTTTTTGAATACGTAAAAGAAAATCTTCCGGAGATCACCCCTCTTTTCGTGATCAATGATCCGGAGCTTCGAAATAGTCTTTCCTCTAAATATGGAAAACAGTATTTTATCGAAACAGAAAGTATACAGGGTATTCGTCAGGCACTGTCAGCCGGTGTATGGTTTACATCTGCCGGGCTTCCTGCCTATGGGACCGGTCTTCACAAAAAGAGACTGATCATTAATCTCTGGCATGGTGTTCCACTGAAAAAAATTGCTCTTCTGGATCCTAATCTCAAAAAAGCAGCACGTATTTATTTCAAAAAGATTTTCTCTGAAAACTATACCTGTATCCTGACAACCTCTCATGAACTGATTCCCCTTATGGCCAGAAGTTTTGCTGTTTCTGAAGACAAAATCAAGGTCTGGGGACAGCCGCGAAACGATGGACTGTTCCAAAAAAATGACTGCCGTGAAATTTTAGGCCAACTGTTTCCGGATCTTCCGGAATATACAAAGACTGTGCTTTATGCCCCAACTTTCCGCGATTATGGACAGGTTCAGCTGTTTCCGTTTAAAGATTTTGATCAGAAACAGCTGGAGGCATTTCTTGATGAAAAGAACATGTTGCTTTTTATACGGACTCATGTTGCCGAACAGGGTTCTGCTGCTCCATATCTTGGAAAAAGAATTCGTTTTCTTGGAAATGAACAGGCTGAAGATGTCACCGGTATTCTGAATATCTTTGACTGCCTGATCACCGATTATTCCAGTATTTACATTGATTATCTTCTCACTGACAAACCAATGATATTTCTTCCGTACGACCGTCAGCAGTACCTTGACGGACGCGGCATGAATTTTGATTATGATGACGTAACCCCTGGTCCGAAGCCTGAGACATTCAATGACTTTCTGGATGCCCTCTCTCCAAAAGAGGATTTCTGGAAATCTGAACGGACACGGGTAAACCGTCTTTTTAATGAAATTCAGCATCCCTGTGCTGCTGATATCTGTAACAAGGTTCTGAAAATGATTTGGTAACTTTAATCTTTACTGCACCAATACTAAGGAGAATCATATGAAATTACTGATCGTAGATGATGAAGAGCTTACCCGCACTGGTGTGATCACTTCGCTGGACTGGGCTTCTCTTGGCATAGATGAAGTCCTGCAGGCAGATGATGGTGTGCACGGTCTTGAAACAGCACGGCTCTGCAAGCCGGAAATCATTCTGTGTGATGTGCGTATGCCCCGCATGGATGGTATTTCCATGCTGGAACGTCTGGAAAAGTTTCTTCCTGATACTGTTCCGATCTTCATGAGCGGATACTCAGATAAAGAATATCTGAAGGCGGCTATCAAATTAAAAGCAGTCAACTATATTGAAAAGCCTTTTTCTATTTCAGAAATCGAAACTGCCATCCGCGAAGCCCGTGAACTTTACACCCAAAAAGTCCATTCCCGCAGAGGCGAGACACTGCATTCAATGGAAACTGCTTCCCGTCTGGCACTGCAGCTGACTCTTCCCTACGGAGGCAACAGCCAGATCATAGAGCAGCTCTCATCTGAACTTGGGCTTACTATGAATGCATCCACTTACTTTACTTCTTTTATCGTAAAAACGGATCTGTTTCTGGATGCATCCATTCCATCCATGACTGATTTTTATCAGGAATTCCAGGATTTTCTGGAACCATTTCATATGAAATGCATTTATCTCGAAAAGAAAATGCAGTATCTTGTTTATTTTCTGTTTTCACAGAATGAGCCAGCCAGCAGACAGTTGCAGTCAGTGAATACTTACCTTTGCAGTCATTTTGCAGAGATCGGACATTATTCTATGGCATGTGGTGATACAGTATACGGCCTTTCAAAAGCCTATCAGACCTATACTTCTGCTGTTATTCTGTTACAGAGCAGTTATTTTTTTCCAGAAAATACGCTACTGACTTCTGCCCAGCCAGACGAAAGTCCGGATGTACAGAGTAATATTTTTTCAGACTCGCCGGCGGCGGCTTTTGCAGATGCATTATCCAGGCTGGATCAGATCTCCGCTGAAACTATTCTTCAGAAACTGTATACTACTTTTTATAAAAATCATCGTTTTCTGCAGAATCCGGTCAAAGATCTTTATTACAAACTTTTTTTATGCCTGGAAGATGCCCGCCACCAACAGAAGATTGCCGGTTCCGGAAATGTTGAAAGTATCGCCGAAACAATTGATGACTGTTTCACATTTCCGGAGCTTCATCAGACCCTGATCACCAAAACAAAAGAATATTTCACGAAAGCCGAAACAACTTCTCAGGAAAATCCGACTATTTTTCTGATCAAAGACTACATCAGTAAGAATTATATGAACGAAACTCTTTCTGTAAAGGATATCAGTTCCCATGTGTTTCTTTCTACTTCGTATGTATGCACATTCTTTAAAAGCGAGACCGGGCAGACGCTGAATCAGTATATAACAGAATATCGTATGGAAAAAGCCAAACAGCTTCTGAAAGATGCACGTTTTAAAATCACAGACATATCTTCCAGGGTTGGCTACAGTGACGGTAACTATTTTGGAAAGAGCTTCAAAAAATACAGTGGGCTTTCTCCTTCTGAATACAGGGAGCAGAATTTGAAATGAATAATATTATAAAAAAATGCCGGCAGTCTTATGGTGACATGAAGTTGAGTTACAAATTTACACTTGTACTGCTGCTCACTGCAACTGTACCTGTTGTAATGATGGCCTGCTTCTTCTATGGAAAACTTTATGACATGGTTGTTTCCTACACGATCCGCCAGGAACAGGATACTTCCGCCCAGACAGCTCCTTACATAGAAGATCTTGTACAGCAGATCATTGATGCCCATGACGGAATCACTGATCAGGAATTTTTTCAGATTCTGTTCCACCAGCCTGTTAACTCACCATTTCAGATGTTTCTGGATACAAACGATGCACAGTATTTCCATGAATATGTAGAAAATCTGATTGATTCTGATATGATCTCCGGTTTACAAATCTATATGGATTTTCCACCGCAATCTGTACGACTTTTCAGTGATGATCTTACGAAAGATTATTTTTCACCTATGAGCAAAGCTCGTGGTACCTACTGGTACGGTATCTTTCAGGGTACACAGCAGTCCTCCCTGTTCTGTCCTGCTTTCTATCTTGGTGAACGCGAGAAAAAAAAATACGGAGATCTTGCATATATTACTTCCACGACCTTTTATTATCAGGGAAAAGCCCGTCAGGCTTACATCGCCCTTTACAGTTCTTCAGATTATCTCTCAGATATGTTGAAAGATAATCTGACGATTGACGGAAGTGTTTCTTACATCATCAATGATCGAAATGCCGTGGTCGCATCCTCCGATATATCCCTTTCGGGTATCTATCTGTTGGATTACGATACAATTGAGGAATCTTTTATGTCCTCCAACAACTTCATTGAACGGAATATTTTGGATACTACCGTGTATGCCGGCTTCTATAACATCAAACAGCCCGAATGGTTTATGGTTACTGTCCTGCCTTCTGGTCCACTGATTCATCAGAGTAATGCCATCATGGTTCAGTATGTCCTGATGTATCTTGGTTTTCTGGTATTCGCCCTGGTTCTTGCACATTTTATGTCACACTCGATCACGAACCGAATCTCCTCTGTCATACATCAGATGAGTAAGGTACGTAAAGGAACCTTAAGTCCTATGGACAGTCCGGAATACCATGATGAGATCGGTGATCTTATTGATACTTACAACTATATGACGCGTAAGATGGATCAGCTTATGACTGATCAGGCTAAAGCTGCAGAAGAACTTCGAATCGCTGAATTTCGTTCTCTTCAGGCCCAGATCAATCCACATTTTCTTTATAATACCATGGATATGATCAACTGGCTGGCGCAGCAGGGACGGACAGATGAAGTTTCCCGCGCCGTTCAGAGTCTCTCCCGCTTTTATAAGTTGACTTTAAGCCGCAAACAGAGCATCAGCACGATTTACAGAGAAGCAGAACACGTTTCCATCTACCTGCAGATACAGAATATGCGTTATCATGACAGCATTACCTTTGTATCCGACATTCCTGATGAACTCATGGAATATCAGATTCCTAAGCTGACTCTGCAGCCAATCATTGAGAATTCTGTACTGCACGGCATTCTGGAAACCGCTGATAAAACAGGAACTATTGTTCTTACCGGATGGATGGAAGATTCAGACATTGTTCTTCTGATATCTGATGACGGAATCGGAATTGCTGCGGAGCAACTTGCAACGATCCTGTCCGGTGAAGGTGCAAGTTCCTCCGGTGGCACAAATATAGCAGTGTACAATACACATCGACGTCTTCAGATCCTGTATGGCCCTGATTATGGACTCAGCTACACCAGCAATCCCGGCCATGGAACAGAAGTTGAAATTCGTATACCTGCCCGAAAGCATTCTGCAACCCTTGATTCTATTCCTCCATTATACAGAAAATAAAAAAAGAGACCGCTTTATGCGATCTCTTTTTTTGAATATGAATATGTGTATAAAGTAGATGGTAAAATTATCTTGTAACGATATCAACCGGAATATTGAAGATTTTTGCTACCTTCAGGATTGTATCAATATGTCTTCCTGTAGCTGCTGCCATATGATGTGTCGGGCCAGCTTCGCTCCAGCGGTTAACAAACTCTCTTGCTCCACATGTAAAGCGTGTTCTCATGTTTGTATCACCGAAAGAAAGGATAGGTCCTTCTTCGTTTACACCTTCTGCTACAACAAATTTGAAGTGTCCGTCTTTATCCTGTGTGATTGCAAGATAGGTAACCGGACCTGTGTATGGATAGAACTGTGTCAGGTATCCGCCGCCCGTTTTACCGTGGAATACCGGCACGATCTTCATGGTAGGCTTCTTATCGGAAATATCAGCATCTCCACTTCCGGAATGTCCAATGATGCAGATGTCATCGTTGAAGTCGATGGAGTACATTTCAGAAAGCTGGCCTGTACCGGAAATTGTCTTAAGGATACTCATTGCCATAGCGACTTTCATATCACCTTCAACTGCACATGCTGTACCCTGTTTGATCAGCATAGAGAATGCCGGGATCAGCATACTGTCAAGGACACCAGCTTTACCCTGAGCAAATCCGTCGTAATGAGAAGCAACCATGCTGAGGTGCTCATCTTTTACCCATTTTTCAAATGCTACAACGTATTTTGCCATATCCCATACTTTTTCGATTGTGCCGCCATCTTCGATATCGAATGTATCAAGAATATCCTGAGCTTTTGCGCGGATTGCTTCTTCATCTGTGATATCATCAGCGATAGCCCACATTTTTTCCCAGTCAAACTGTTTTGTGTACAGGAACATTCTGTTGTACAGGTTTGTCTCATCGATGTAAAGGTCCATCATACCCGGATATGGTCTTCCGATCTGAGCTATGTTAGTATCACGGAATCTTCTTCTGACCTGAGCAGCTTTACACCAGTCTTCGATCTCAGCCTGTACAGCCGGATCTCCACCTTCTACGACACCTGTGATAACAGCATGTCTCTTGCCTGCTCTTTCAAGGTCAGCAACAGCTTCACCAACAGCACCGCAGGCATATCCTTCACCAAGCCATGCAGCGATATCTGTGTGATCGTAATCCAGTGCTTTCAGTTTCTGAACGTTAACCAGAACAACTGGCACATCCAGATCACGGATTGCAGGAAGCATATTGTAAGATGTAGCATATGTCAGCATCTGAAGGAATACAAGGTCTACATCTGCTGCACGGAATTTATCTCCGGCTTCCATAGACTGCTCTTTTGTTGTTACCATTCCTCCGTCAATGATCTCTACTGTATCCGGAATTGTCTTCTTGAATGCCTCATACTGAGCTTCAAACTCAGGTACCAGTGATGGAAACTGAGGAAGATATGCTCCTAAAGCGATAGAAAATACACCGACTTTTGCCTTTGTGTTTACTAACATAGTAAAACCTCCTATTTGTTATTTATAAATTTTGATTCCGAAGGACTCGTGGATTGTTGTTCGAGCCTCTTCTACGGATTTAAAATCTCCGGCTTTCAGCATCTGTGCTGTAATATTACCAATTGCTGTTGCTTCGCCAGGGCCAGCATGAACTTCTTTTCCTGTAGCTTTTGCTGTCAGTTCATTAAGGTATCCAGCGTTAGAGCCTCCGCCAACTACATGAATACGGCTGTAAGTTCTTCCTGTGATCTCTTCCAGTTCTTTTGCTGTTTTTGCATAGCATTCAGCAAGACTGGTGTAGATAACTGTTGCGATCTCGCCCATTGTTTCCGGAACTTTCTGTCCTGTTCTACGGCAGTAGTCTTTTACTTCTTCTGTCATATTTTCTGGAGAAAGGAAACATTCATCATTTGCATTTACTCTGGACGGGAAGTCTTTTGCTTCTTCTGCCATTGCGCAGATTTCTGCAAAGCTGTATTTGTCATTTACTTCATGACGTACAGACTGGATCATCCACAGACCCATGATGTTTTTGATGTAACGGAAACGTCCTTCGTATCCACCTTCGTTTGTGAAGTTCAGTTCACAGCTCTTCGGCGAACAGTCCGGAGTTTTTCTTTCGATACCCATCAGTGACCATGTTCCGGAGCTGATGTAGATGAAGTCATCATCGTTTGCCGGTACTGCAAGAACAGCGGATCCTGTATCATGAGTTGCAGGTGCAACTACTTCCAGGTCAAATCCAACTTCTTTCTGAAGTTCTTCTGTCAGATGTCCAACTACTGTTCCAGGCATGATCAGTTTCTGGAAAATTCTTCTTGGATATCCAAGTTTGTCAATGATCTCATAATCCCAGTCTTTTGTTTCAGCGTTAACCATCTGTCCTGTTGTAGCTTCTGTATATTCACAAGTCTTCTGTCCTGTCAGAAGGAAATGGAAATAATCCGGTACATGAAGCAGAGTTTCTGCTTTTTCCAGATATTCAGGATGTTTTGTCTTAACTGCCATAAGCTGATAAATAGTATTGTAAATAGCTTTCTGGATACCAGTTCTTGCATACAGTTCTTCTACTGGAATGAATTTGTAAACTTCTTCATCCATGCCTTCTGTACGGTGATCACGATATCCTACAGTGTTTCCAAGTACTTTGTCTTCTTTGTCAAGAAGAACGAAGTCAACGCCCCAGGTATCAACACCCATACTTACCGGAATCTTGCCGATTTCTTTACATTTTTTAAGACCAGCAACGATTTCTGTAAAAATTCGGTCGAATTCCCAACAGAGTTCTCCGTCTTTCTTAACCATACCATTTTCGAAACGATGGATTTCTTCAAGTTCCATCTTTCCGTTTTCCATGTGTCCAAGAATCAGACGTCCACTGGATGCGCCCATATCTACTGCTGCATAATATGTTGCCATTGTTAAATCCTCCTAAATATGTAAGATGTGTATAGCATTTATTGTTGTGCAAAATGCTATGTCAAAAAGGTTCTTTCATATTTGATAATAACATAATATCCTAAAAAGCGATAAATGTTAAGAACCTCGTTTGTAAAAAAAAGTGTCCTCAGTTGCTTTATTGAAGTAAATTGTGAATGTGTTACTTAAAAAACCCCCAGGGCAAATGCCCTGGGGGTTTTCACCCTAAACTAAAGATTAGTCATAAAGGTTTGGAGCGATTTCTTCGTCGTCCATGTTTGTGGAATCATACCAGTATCCATCTGTAGGAACATCTTCAAGTTCCTGTCCGTTAGCTGCTGCTGTCAGAGCGTAAATTGCATAGTAGCCCATCATCAGAGGAGACTGTGTAACTGCACCAAGGAATGTTCCGTCCTGAACTGCTGCTTTGATGATAGAACCAGCGTCGAAACCAACACCGATAACATCGCCTGCTGCTGCGTCAGATCCAAGAACGTTCAGGTTAGCGTTAGCTGCAAGAACACCTTCTGCTGCTGTCTGGTTGGAACCGAAGATAGCGATGCAGTTTTCTTTGGAAAGGATAGCCTGAGCTTCGTTAGAGCAAAGCTCTACAGTTGTCTGTGCCGGTACAGCAACCTGGATAACAACGTCTGCGTCAGCTTCTGTTGCATCAGCGTTTTTAGCTGCGTTTACATAGAATTCGTTTCCAGCAACTGCTACTGTTTTTCCGTCAGCCTGAAGCAGTTCGATCATTTTGTCGATGAATCCGCCACCACGCTGCTGGATGTTCTGAGCTGTAGCATCCTGGTTAACTTCACCGATGACAACCTGTCCTTCTGCGTTAGCTACAACATCTTTGATTGCGTTGTACATATTTTCAGCTGCTACAGAACCAGCCTGAGCGTTGTCTGTACAAACTTCGCAAGCGATAGATCCTTCTGGAGCATCTGCGATACCTGTATCGAATGTAACAACCGGGATTCCTTTAGATACACAATCGTTCAGAGCGTCAAGAACGGAAGATGTATCACAAGCTGCAAGTCCTAATCCTTTCGGGTTGGAAGCGATTGCTGTGTTGATCATGTTAACCTGGTCAGCGATATCAGATTCACTGTTTGGTCCCTGTGCTTTATAAGTAACACCAAGTTCTTCAGCAGCTTTCTTCATACCTTCCTGAGCTGCATCCCAGTATGTAGACTGGAAAGATTTAACCATCATCGGGAACTCATAAGCTTCGTTTGCTTTCAGTCCGTCGAACTGTGCGGTAGGATCCTCAGCTGCTGTGGAATCTGCGGATTCCTCTGTTGCTGCATCTTCTTTCTCCTCAGCTGCAAAAGCTGCTGTTGCGCTCATGCTTGTTACCATTGCTGCACAGAGCATTAATGCCATAACCTTTTTTGCTTTCATATAATATTTCCTCCTTAAAATATATTATATAGTTTTTTATGTTCATACGCCGTTGCTACCCCTTGGCGTTTCACATCTTTGATTATCGGGTGCTGTTCACATTTCTCTGTAAACAGCACCCTTACTTATTATACACACTTCTTAATATCAGTGTGCTGCTTTTTTCTCTTTCAGGATATCGATCAGAACGGCTACGATCAGAACGATACCAGTGATGATCTGCTGCCAGTTTGCCTGCAGGCCGATATATGGAAGACCTGTTTTCAGAAGCATGATGACGAAGATACCAACGAATGTACCGATTACGGAACCATATCCACCGGTAGCTGCTACACCACCAACGAATACACCACCGATAGCATCCATCTCAAGTCCGGCACCAGTACCAGGCTGTACAGTAGGTGTTACTGCTGCGTATGCGATTGCTGCAAGACCTGTAAACAGACCGCAGACAACGTATACCATTACGTGATAGAACTTTGTATTGATTCCAGAAAGGGCTGCTGCCTCTTTGTTGGAACCGATTGCAATTGTGTAACGACCGAATTTGGTGTGGTTCAGGATGTACTCCATAAGAAGAACCAGAATGATCATCCACAGGAAACCGAGCGGATAACGTGAAGCACTTCTTCCTGTACCAACGGTTACCTTGAAGATGCTGTGGAACCATCCACCCGGCTGTGTAAGTCCCGGCCAAGGTGTTGCACTGCAAAGAGATCCGGCACCACGGGTAATCATACATGTACAAAGCGTTGCAAGGAATGGCGGCAGGTTCATAACACCAATAAGTACACCGTTTAATGCACCAACTGCGATACCAAGTACGATACAGATGATCATAGCAAGTGCTACCGGGCAGTTGTTGTTTCTGATCAGTGTTCCTGCGATCAGTGCGTAAGCTACCATACCAGTTCCGATTGACAGGTCAACACCACCAGTGATAAGCGGGAATGTAACTCCGATCGCCATAAGAAGATCGTAATATGAGAAATCCAGCATACTCAGGATCGTGGTGTACTGTCTGAATTCTTTACTCAAGCCTGAGAATATTGCACACAGGACAATGATAACGAGCAAAACAATAAATCTCTGATCACTTAAAATACTTTTTTTCTTCTTAGTCATGACTTTCCTCCTTAATCGATATTCCGTGTGGCCTTGTCCATGATGTTTTCCTGGGTTGCCTCGGAGATATCAATACATCCGGTAACTTTACCCTCACACATGATGATGATACGGTCACTCATTCGGAGAACTTCTGTCATTTCAGAAGAGATCATGATAATAGATTTACCTTCTGCAGCCAGTCTGTTCATTAACTTGTAAATTTCATTCTTGGCACCAACATCAATACCTCTGGTCGGCTCATCAAAAATAAGAATCTCACTGTCTCGTGTCAGCCATTTTGCGATAACGACCTTCTGCTGGTTACCACCGGAAAGATTGACTACCAACTGTTCGCAGCTTGGAGTCTTGGTTGCCAGTTCCCTGACATATTTCTCTGAAACTTCTTTTTCTTTTGACTTATTAATAAAGATACCTCTGGTAAATTCTTCCATGGTTGCCAGCGTAGTATTCTCTGTTACAGATTTCTGTACGACACAACCATATCTTCTTCTGTCCTCTGACAGATAACCAATACCATATTTAACTGCATCCTGAGGACTGTTGATAGTTACCTCGCGAAGCTGTCCGTCTTTTCCCCTTATAGAAATCTTTCCACTCTGTTTCGGGTCAGCACCAAACAGTGCTCTTGCTGTCTCAGTACGTCCGGCTCCCATCAGTCCTGAGAAACCAAGGATCTCGCCTTTACGAAGTTCAAAGCTTACATCCTGAACCATTTTTCCTGCGTTCAGATGTTCAACTTTAAGAACAACCGGTGCATCCGGTGCAACCATGCTGTGTTCCTTCGGATCTTCATAAATAACACGTCCAACCATCATGTTGATGATATCTTCTTTTGAACTTTCTGCTGTGATCAGTGTTCCTACATAACCACCGTCTCGCATGACGGTTACTCTGTCAGTGATCACCTTAATCTCATCCATACGGTGAGAAATATAAACGATTCCAA
>ERZ894186.12-NODE-12-length-114244-cov-173.199389_pt1 | contig 114244 bp, 113 predicted proteins | sample MGYA00380280_ERZ894186 | MGnify/ENA primary metagenome ERZ894186 (study PRJEB32331, sample SAMN06328449) | human gut metagenome | biome: human gut microbiome; feature: stool | host: Homo sapiens | collected 2013-02-13 ... | reverse complement strand
CAATCGAAAACGGCGCAACAGCAGTAGCAGACAATCTTTTCAGTAACGCTAAAAATTTAACTAAAGTAACTATACCAAATACAGTTAAAAAAATAGGTTCAATGTCCTTTTATGACTGTACAAAACTTTCATCGGTAACTTTGCCGAATACTCTTACATCAATCGAAACATCTGCATTTAAAAATTGCCAAGCTATGAAATCTATTACTATTCCAAAGAGTGTTACATATTTTGGTACAACCGCAGTGGGCTATAGTGATGGCAGAGTTATTGACGGATTTATAATTTACGGCTATAAAAATACAGAGGCGCAGACATACGCAACCAAAAATAAAATTACATTCAAAGCTTTGCAGGAGGAAACTGTACCTGTAGGTGATATAAATAATGACGGCAAAATAGATGTATCGGATGTTACATACTTACAGATGTATCTTTCGGGCAATTCATCATATGTAATTAAAAATACAAAGGCGGCAGACGCAAACGGCGACGGTAAAATTGATGTTGCCGATGTTACAAAGATTCAGACTATTATTGCTTCGTAATTAAAATTTAATATTAAAAGTACATTAAAGCTGTTCGGGCAAGAGTTACCGAACAGCTTTTTGCTTTTATAAATGATAAAATACGGGAATAAAAAGACAGTAATCGGGATAGAATATTTTTGAATAATCTTGACTGATTTACGACTGAATTTGAATGACTTAAAAATGCAAAAGCAAAATCACTTGTTAAAACGCACAAAATTATATGCGATTTTTGATATAAACTAACTGAATTTCAGTTTTAATGATTTTTTTTGAAAGAATTTGCTTGACTTTAACAAAACAGGTGTTATAATGTAGTCAAGAGGTGAGGGAAATGCTTACTCAGGAAAGATACCAAACAATACTTCAAATATTAAGCGAGAAAAACACAGTCACGGTACAGGAGCTTACAAAGCTTTTGAATACATCGGAGTCAACCATAAGGCGTGACCTCACAACACTTGACGAGATGGGCAAGCTTAATAAAGTATTCGGAGGAGCAACCTCAATTCACCAGCTTTCGGGCGTATATGAGGCTGATGTGAAATCAAGAGAAGGTATAATGCTTGACGAAAAGAAAGCAATCGCAATCTATTGTGCAAAACTTATTAACGATACGGATTTTGTATATATAGACGCAGGCACAACCACTGATATTCTCACAGATTACATTACAAACAAAAACGCAACCTATGTTACAAACGGTATTACCCACGCAAAAAATCTTATAAGAAAGGGACTTACAACATACACAATCGGCGGCAGAATCAAACCTGCTACCGAGGCTATTATGGGCGCGGAAGGTTTAAGGTCGCTGAAAACCTTTAACTTTACAAAATCCTTTATGGGTACTAACGGAATTGAATTAAATGCAGGCTTTACCACTCCTGATATGGAAGAGGGCTTGATCAAAGAGGAAGTTATAAAAAGAAGTTATATGTCTTTTGTTCTTGCCGACAATACCAAATTCAGAAAGGTATTTCCGATTACCTTTGCAGAGCTTAAAGACTGCTGTATTATAACCGACAAACTCCCGTATAATGAGTTTTCGGAAAAAACAATAATCAAGGAGGTTATGAAGTGATTTACACAGTTACACTAAACCCGTCAATTGATTACATCGTTCGTCTTGATGAGCTTAAGACAGGCATTACAAACAGAACAACAAGCGAGGAATATTACATCGGCGGCAAGGGAATAAATGTTTCGTGCGTACTTGCCGAACTCGGTATCAAGAGCACAGCGCTTGGTTTTGTTGCAGGATTTACCGGAGAGGCTATTGAAAAAGGTCTTAAAAATCCTAAAATCACAGCAGATTTTATCACACTTAAAAGCGGAATTTCAAGAATAAACATTAAAATCAAGGCAGGCGAAGAAACCGAAATCAACTGTCAAGGACCACACATAGATGAGGAAGAACTTTTGAATCTGTTTGATAAAATCGACAATATTCAGAGCGGCGATACACTTATCATTGCAGGAAATATTCCAAATACATTGCCTGACGATGTTTATGAAAGAATCATCGAAAAACTTGACGGAAAAGATGTAAGAATTGTAGTTGACGCAACTAAAAAGTTGCTTGTTAATTCACTAAAATACAAACCGTTTTTAATCAAACCGAACCGTCAGGAGCTTTCAGAAATTTTTGACACAACAGTAAAGACAGAAAGCGATGTTGTCAAATATGCGCAGGAATTGCAGAAAATGGGTGCAAAAAATGTTCTCGTTTCTCTGGGCGGCGACGGTGCATTACTTGTTGACGAATTCGGAAAGGTTCATAAAGAGGGCGTTATTAAAGGTCACAAGGTACTGAATACAGTAGGCTCGGGTGACTCGATGGTAGCAGGCTTTGTAGCCGGCTGCATTGACAAAAATGATTACGCCTATGCGTTAAAGCTCGGCAGTGCCTGCGGAAATGCAACAGCATTTTTAAACGGACTTGCCACAAAAGATAAAATTGATGAATTGCTCGCTCAATTCTGAGTGGGTAGAAATAAATAAACTAAAAAGGAGAAGAATTTATGCGTATTACTGATTTATTAAAACAAAGTGCCATAGAGCTTAATGTATCAGTGGCAAACAAACAGGCAGCAATCGACAAGCTCGTTTCATTGCACGACAAGAGCGGAAACCTTGTAAACGCAGCCGAGTATAAGAAAGGAATCCTCGCAAGAGAGGAAATGGGAACAACAGCAGTCGGTATGGAAGTTGCCATTCCGCACGCAAAGAGCACAGCAGTTAAAGCTCCTGCACTTGCTGCAATTACAGTTCCTAACGGTGTAGATTATGAGGCTCCGGACGGACAGCCTTGCAAACTTATTTTTATGATAGCGGCTACAACAGACGGCGATGTTCACCTTGAGGTTCTCGCAAGACTTATGCAGCTTTTAATGCATGAAGATTTTACAGCGAAACTTAAAGCCGCAAAAACTCCGAAAGAATTTATCTCTATTATTGACGCAAAAGAAACAGAGAAGTTCCCCGATGAACCAAAGGCAGAAGTTCCTGCAAAGAAGGGTTACAGAGTTCTTGCTATCACAGCTTGTCCAACAGGTATTGCTCATACTTATATGGCGGCTGAATCACTCCAGAAAGCCGGCGACAGCCTTAACATTCCGATTAAGGTTGAAACAAACGGTTCGGGCGGTGCAAAGAATGTGCTTACCGAAGAAGAAATTGCGAATTGTGACGGTATCATCATTGCCGCTGACATCACAATAAATCTTGCCCGTTTTGACGGCAAGCCCGTTTTACAGTGTGCCGTTTCAGACGGTATTCATAAGCCGGAAGAGCTTATCAACAAGATTGTAAACAAAGAAGTTCCCGTATATCATCACAAAGGCGGTTCTGCAGATGCTCCAAAGAAGAGAGGCGGCGCTTACGGTCACCTTATGAACGGTGTATCACATATGCTCCCGTTCGTTGTAGCAGGCGGTATCTTCATTGCAATTGCATTCCTTATTGATATTGCATGCGGTGTTAACGCACAGGAGGCTGGCAGTACATTCGGTACGGTAACTCCTGCAGCCGCATGGTTTAAGACACTCGGCGGTGTGGCATTTAACCTTATGGTTCCTATTCTTTCCGGCTTTATCGCAATGTCAATTGCAGACCGTCCCGGCCTTCTCGTTGGTCTTGTAGGCGGTTTCCTTGCAACATCAGGCGCAACCTTTGCAGATCCGGGTGCTGTTAACACAGTTCCGTCAGGCTTCCTCGGTGGCTTGCTTGCAGGTTTCGCAGGCGGTTACTTAATGCTTGCTATTGAAAAAATGTGCGATAAGATGCCTAAGGCTCTTGAGGGTATCAAGCCAGTTCTCATCTATCCGCTTCTCGGACTCGGCGGTATTCTCGTTGTAATGTGCGCAGTCAACCCGTTCATGGGTATGATTAACTCAGGTATGTCAGACGGCCTTAACGCTATTGCCTCTAACCCTGCAATGATGGTTCCGCTCTGTGCGCTCCTCGCAGGCATGATGTCTATCGACATGGGTGGTCCTTTCAACAAGGCAGCTTATGCATTCGCAACACTTAACCTTGCAAACGCAGACGATCAGGCATACATCATTATGGCAGCAGTTATGATCGGCGGTATGGTTCCTCCAATCGCAATCGCTCTTTCAAACACATTCTTCAAGAATCGTTGGACAGACGAAGAAAGAAAGAATGCTCCCGTAAACTATGTAATGGGACTTTCATTCATCACAGAAGGTGCAATTCCTTACGCAGCAGGTCATCCGCTTCAGGTTATCCCTTCATGTATCGTTGGTTCTGCAGTAGCAGGCGCATTTTCAGCTCTCTTTGGCTGTAAGCTTATGGCTCCTCACGGCGGTATCTTCGTATTCGCAACAATGCAGGGTACATGGTATTTCTACCTCCTTGCTCTTGCAATCGGTGCAGTAGTTTCAATGTTTATGCTTGCACTTCTTAAAAAACCTCTTAACAGAGAGATTAAAAAAGTTAAATAAATTTCACAAAAAATCTTCCATTCTTTCTTAAAATATGATAAAATAAACTTAATTCAGACAGGGAGCAGCCCTCCCTGTCTAACACAAAACTATTATAAAGGGGTTTTCTATTATGGTATCAAAAAAACTTACATTAAATAATGCATCAGGTTTTCATATGCGTCCCGCATCAGTATTTGCAACAGCAATGGCAAAGTTCCAGAGTGATGTTACAATTGATTTCAACTCAAACAAAATCAATGCAAAAAGTCTTTTAAATATTATTGCAGCTTGTATTAAGTGCGGCAGCGAGTTTGTAGTAGAATGTAACGGTCCTGACGAAGAAGAGGCTCTTGCAAAGGCAGTAGAGCTTATTGAAGGCGGACTTGGTGAATAAAAACGGGAGCGTGTCTTTTGGCACGCTTTCTTTCTAAAATTTGAAAGCAGGTGAGGTTATGTTACACGGAACACCCGCTTCCGAGGGTATCGGACTCGGAAGAGTAATGATTGTAGAAGAAGCAAAACTTGAATATAATAATGTAACTGTTACGGATACCGAGGCAGAGGTTGAGCGTTTCAGAAATGCGGTTAAAATATTTTGCGACAATACTGCGGCACAGGCAGATGCGCTGAAAGCGTCGGCAGGTAAAAAAGAGGCAGAAATTCTTGAGGGTCACATTCAGATGATGAAAGACCCGTATATGTGCGGCGAAATCGAAAAGTTGATTGATAACGGTCAGTGCGCCGAGGCTGCACTTGAGTATATGTGCGATATGTTCATCTCCATGTTTTCTGCCACAGATGACGAACTTACACAGCAGAGAGCGGCAGATGTAAAAGACTTAAAAACAAGTATGCTAAGCATTTTGCTCGGAGTAAAAGAAGTAAAACTTTCGGCAGCGCCAAAGGGTACGGTAGTTGTCGCAAAAGAACTTACTCCGTCCATGACAGCAGGCATCAATAAAGAAAATATTGTCGGAATTATTACCGAAACAGGCGGCAAAACATCTCATTCGGCTATCCTTGCAAGGGCACTTGAAATTCCCGCCGTGCTAAGCGTAAACGGTGCGGTTTCAAAACTTTCGGCCGGTGCTTATGTAATCGTTGACGGCAGTGAGGGCGTAGTAATTGATGAGCCGGATGACGCTGTTATTCAGGAGTACGATACAAAGAGAATTAATTTTCTTAAAGAGCGCAAAGAACTTGAAAATTTCAGAGGCAAGGCAACTAAAGCTTTAAGCGGTGAGGAATACGAGCTTTTCTGCAATATCGGCAAGCCGGAGGACGCAATAAAGGCAGTTGATGCAGACGGCGAGGGCGTTGGTTTGTTCAGAACTGAATTTTTATTTATGGACAGAACCGCTTTGCCTACAGAGGACGAGCAGTTTGACGCTTACAAAAAGGCGGCACTTACATTAAAGGGAAAGCCTGTTATTATCAGAACTCTTGACATCGGCGGCGACAAGGAAATTCCTTATCTCGGACTTAAAAAAGAGGAAAATCCTTTCTTGGGCTTCAGAGCAATCAGATATTGCTTAAAGCATAAAGATTTGTTCAAAACACAGCTCCGTGCAATTGTAAGAGCAAGCGCTTTTGGCGATGTAAGAATTATGTTCCCGCTTATTACAGCTGTTGAAGAACTTAGAGAGGGCAAGGCTCTTGTTGAAGAGGTTAAGGCTGAACTTAGGGAACAGGGAGTAGAATTTAACGAAAATATCCCTGTAGGCATTATGACAGAAACCTCGGCGTCAGTTATGATTGCTGATATTCTTGCAAAAGAATCCGACTTTTTCAGCATTGGTACAAATGACCTTACGGGTTATACAATGGCTTGCGACAGAGGAAATGACGATGTTGCATATCTGTATTCTCCGTTACAGCCAAGTGTATTAAGGGGCATTAAGTATATTATTGATTGCGCAAACAAGAATAATATTTCTGTAGGTATGTGCGGCGAGGCAGCGGCTAACCCGATGATGGTGCCGTTACTTATGTCATTCGGACTTACCGAGTTCAGTGTATCCGCACCGTCGGTATTAAAGGTAAGAAAAACAATTTCTGCATGGTCAAAGGCAGAGGCAGACAAGGTTGCCGAAAAGGTACTTGCAATGACTACCGAAAAAGAGATAAGCGACTATCTTAAAACTCTTTTATAATTAATCAGATAACAAGTTTCATAATCAAACTCTAAATAATAGTTTGCGAAGGGCAGTGTTCGTTTGAGCACTGCCCAAAGCCTTTTCTGAGGTTCTTTATCAAAATTGGTTTAATTTATGGTTTAGCGGTGTACATCTGCAAAACCGTGATTAAACAATATTCCTTTTTCCGACAAGATATGTTATAATATCTGCGGATAGGTGATTTATGTGAATAATGATTATTTAGTTAAGAAAAAGCCGATGTATGCGCTTTTTGTGTTTGCTCTGCCTATTATTATAGGTAATATTTTTCAGCAGACATACACTATGGCGGACTCGGCTATTGTAGGCAGATTTGTAAGTGAAAAGGCTTTGGCGGCGGTAGGTGCGTCATATTCGCTTACAAATATTTTTATTTGTGTGGCAATCGGCGGCGGAATCGGTGCGTCGGTAATAGTCAGTAGGTATTTTGGCGCCAAGGAATATAAAAAGACAAAAACGGCAGTGTACACTGCGCTGATTGCTTTTACCGCACTTAGTGTTTTGCTTGGAATTATCGGTCTTGTGTTTAGCCGTCTTATTCTTATTGCGCTCAATACTCCGTCTGATGTACTTGATCTGGCGGTCGATTATCTGAACATTTACTTTGCGGGTTTGCCGTTTTTATTTATGTATAATGTGCTTTCCGCAATGTTCAATGCACTCGGAAAATCTAAAATACCGCTTTATTTTTTGATTTTTTCATCGGTGTTCAATGTTGCGCTCGACCTTTTGCTCGTAAAAAATTTCAGAATGGGTGTAACGGGCGTTGCCTGGGCAACACTTATTGCACAAGGAATTTCGGTTGTATTATCATTCATAGTGCTTGTGTGGGAGTTTAAAAAGCTCAACATAGGTCGTGCAAAATTTTTTGAAAAGAGTGAGCTTTTGCCTATGGCAAAAATTGCTTTTCCGTCAATTATTCAGCAGTCAACGGTATCAATCGGAATGATGCTTGTGCAGTCGGTGGTAAACGGCTTCGGTTCGGAGGCTCTCGCAGGATATTCTGCCGCAATAAGAGTGGAATCGCTTTGCATAGTTCCCTTTAACAGTATAAACAATGCTGTGTCTTCGTACACTGCGCAAAATTTGGGTGCAAAGAATGAAAAGCGTGTTGTAGAGGGTTACCATGCCGCAAACATTCTTGTGGCAGCATTTTCTCTTTTACTTATTCTGCTTATAGAACCTTTTAACAGTTTGATTGTATCAATGTTTCTCGGTGATGACGGCACAATAACCGCAATGAATACGGGCTGCGGATACCTTAGTTTTATGGGGTGGTTCTTCTGTTTTATCGGCTTTAAAATGGCAGTTGACGGACTTTTGCGAGGTGCTGGAGATATGAAAATGTTTACAGTCGCAAATTTTGTGAATCTGTTTATCCGAGTATTTGTTGCAATGGCATTTGCACCGATTTTCGGCTTGCAAATGGTATGGATTGCAGTGCCGATCGGTTGGTTTTCAAATTGGGTTATATCCTTTTTGGAGTACAGAACAGGCAAGTGGAAACGCATATATAAAGGATAGCTATATAAGTAATAAAAATATTATATAAAATATAGGCATATGATTTATTAAATAAGTCATATGCCTTGCTTTTTTGTTCAAAAATCATTTATACTTTTTGGTCAAGTAAACAAAATTGTTTTTTTATTGTTGTAAATAAAATGAGGTAATGATATAATTTTAAATAAAGTTTGAATTTAGGAGTTGATTTTTTATGAAAACAAGCAAAAAAATTATAAGTTTGTTGCTTAGTGCAGCTATCATTATGTCTGCCATGGTGATAACAGCTGTTTCGGCGGCTGCCGCAGCAGACGGCTCAGAGGTATATTTTGATAATTCGGTTTTTAATTGGGAAAATGTTTATATTTATGCCTATGGTACAAAAGAAAATGCCAAATGGCCGGGTCAGCTGATGAGCGCAACTGATGACGGACTTTACAAGGCAAGCTTTACTTCAGCATATAAATCAGAAAGCATTATTTTTAATAACGGCAAAGAAAAGGACGAGGGCAAGGAGCAGTATCCAAAGGCAAGCGGACTTTCTTTAAAGGCAGGTCAGTGCAAGCTCCTCACAGCCGCAAAGCAGTGGGTAGATTACGGCAAGCCTGATTCTCATGGATACGGAATTGTTTACAAAGCCTCCGGTACAAGCTTTTCATCAGAATTTTTGCAGGTTCAGCTCGGACTAAAAAATGCCTCAGTAGGATACTATTCTGTTGACGGTTCGGCAAAAAAATCTTATACCGACGGCACAATTATTAAAATAGGCGAGGGTAAAATCGGTAACAGCGAAATTACTCTTGTGCTTACAGCAACAGGCGATGACGGTGTTGAAACAACACAGACTTTCACTTACAACAAAACATTTACAGCAGGCAAAACAACTTTTTCTGCTGACTCGGACGGACACACAACAGCTCCCGAAAGCGGCTATTACGGAACAAACCCGAATATGCAGCTGGGTAAATACAAGACAATTTCTGTTGACGGCGATGTAAGCGATTGGGACAGCTCAATGATTATTGCTCAGGGTACAGCAAACGATGACCCCCGAGTATATATGCCATCTTCAATGCATGAGCAGCCGTGGGACGCATACGCTCTCTATGGCGCATGGGACGATGAAAACCTCTACTTTATGTGGGAAATGGCAAATACATCATACATTACTTCTCCGAGCGATAATTTTGCGGCATCAAATGAGGCTCGCCCTTGGAGAAACAGTATTCCAATGTATATTGCGCTTTCAATAGACCCAAGCAAGCAGGCAACAGGCAAGGCAGTAGGCACAAACAAAGACGGCTCTGTTTACACAAATCCGTTTGTATGGGGTTGTGACGGCGGCGTAGCAAAAGACGGCGGTGTAGGCTTTACAACTCACATTGATACACTTGTTGCTTTCGATTCAAACAATTCAAACGGCGGCGCATCAATCTTCAAGGCTGATGTTCAGGATACGGACGGAACATACCTGTTTGATTATGATACAAGAGTTCCGATTGGCGTAACAAGCTATCAGGCACAGGATAACCGGAACGGATTCAAAATTAAATATGCAAACGGCACAAAGAGCGAAACTCTCTACGGTGTAAGAGAAGTAAAGGGCGACAGAACATTAGGCGACAACACTGACCCTAACTCAAATTGGGTTGATTTCTTTAAACTCGGCTACAAGAAAAACTACGGTTATGTTTACGAGGTTGCTATTCCTTACTCTGCACTCGGTATCGACAGAAATTATGTAGAAACTCAGGGCATTGGCGCAATGCAGATTCTCACATACGGTACTTCGGGTATGGATACACTTCCACACGACCCCTCAATGCTTGATGTTGCAGATGGTGAATACAGCTACGATCCGTCTACTTCACACGAAAAAGAGGATATAGACAACATTACAGTTCCGCTTGCAAGACTTGGCAAGATCCTCCCTGATACACAGGTTCAGGAGGCAGAGTTTGAAGTAAACTTTGGCGCAGACAAGAGCTCATCTCAGCCTGTTGGCACAGCACTCGAGCTTAAAGCAGAGCCATACAACAACCATGGCAATGTTACTTACGAGTTTGCGGTAAACGGTGCAACTGTAAAGACTTCATCTGACAATACATACAATTTTACAGCAAATAATGCAGGCACATACACATTGTCTGTAAAGGCTATTGATTCAGACGGCTGTATAGCTGAAAGCACAAAGTCATTCTATATTTCGGACGGCGGCGAGCAGGAAACTATCCTCAAGGGCGATGTAAACCGCGACGGAGTTGTAGATGTAAACGATGTTACACACTTACAGATTCACATTTCAAACGACGATAAAAATCCGCTTATTGATGTTACAAACAAGGCTTGGTTTGACGCTGCCGATATGTACGGCGACGGCAAGCTTGATATTCTTGACGCAACCGCATTACAGATTTATATCGCATAATTCGTAAAAGTTATAATCATATTCAAAAGGATTGCAGAGCAAAATCTGCAATCCTTTTTTGTGTATACAGGATGCAAGAATAGTGTAAAATTGCCTATATTGTATTGACATATAAGCTCTTGTAATCGTATTTACAATGCTTTTACTCTATACTTCAGGCAAGATTAAGGCAACAGAAAAATTTAAATCTGTTACACTTGCACTTTTACTTTCAACAATAAGCATTTCAATCCTTGCTTTTATCGGCTACCTCATTCCTGCAACAAGAGGTTATGTAATGATTTTCGCAGGAAATCCTATCTTTGGCATAGCAATGTCAGTTATTTTTATTATTATCGCAGCTTTGTTTCTTATCAGCGACTTTCAGATTATTCGTGAAACAGTTGAAAATCAGCGCCCAAAAGAATACGAGTGGTCAGTTTCATTTGGCTTGGCATTTACAGTAATTTGGCTCTACTTCAAGGTTCTTGACCTCTTAATAAGAATTTATGACGCTAAAAACTAATTAGGGAGAATAATTATGAGTGCAATATTATCGACACAAAATTTAGTGAAAAAATACGGTTATAAAATTGTTTCTAACAACATCAGCCTTACGATAAACAAAGGTGATATTTACGGATTTGTGGGCAAGAACGGCGCAGGCAAAACTACATTTATGCGCCAGGTGTTAGGGCTTGCTTTTCCCGACAGTGGCAAAATTACCCTCTTTGGCGGTGAGCCGCTCAACACTGCAAGGAAGAAAATCGGTTCGCTCATTGAGTTTCCGTCAATTTATAAAAACTGCACCGCATACGAAAATATGAAGAGAATGGCAATTCTTACAGGAAGTTCAGACAAAAGTGTCAGGAAAATTCTTGATTTTGTAGGTCTTGGCAATACAGGCAACAAAAAAGCAGGACAGTTTTCGCTCGGTATGCGCCAGCGACTTGGAATTGCTATGGCTTTGCTCGGCAATCCAGAATTGCTTATTCTTGACGAACCGATAAACGGACTTGATCCGACAGGTATTATGGAGATTCGGTATTTAATCATAAGACTAAATACCGAAAAGAAAATTACCTTTATGATTTCAAGCCATTTGCTTGAGGAACTGTCAAAGATTGCCACACGATATGGATTTATTCATGACGGCAAACTTATAGAAGAAATTTCCGCTGTTGAGCTTTCACAAAAATGCAGCGACAGAGTTTTAATTGTGCCTGACAATCCGCAAAAAGCGGCGGAGATTTTATCAAAAATTATGCCGCCTCAACAGATACATATTTATAATAAATCTGTTTATCTTGACTCAATGATTGACAGAACGGGTCAAATTAATAAATATCTTGTTGAAAATGGTGTTACGGTAAATCAGATTTCTATTCACGCAATTAATCTTGAAGAATACTTTTTACGCAAGGTAGGGGCATAAAATGAAAAGGTTATTATTATTTGAACTTCGTAAGCTTTTCAAAAACAAAAGCTTTTATATTTGGACTTTTGCATCGGTTGCACTTAGTTTGATTTACCTGCTTTGCTCATTCGATATGTTTTCGTTACAATCTTCGCAAAATATGCAGTGAATAGTATCACCGGAGTCCGGTATTATCAGTGCAATAGGATTTTTTAAAACAAGTCCCGTTACAGTATTTATACTAATGTTTATTTGCAGCTTTATTTGCAATGATTTTGACAACGGCATATTGAAAAATATTATTTCACGAGGTTACAGCAGACAGTCGATTTTTACGGCAAAGTTTATGGCGGTTATTGTCAGCACCCTTTTTATGGTAATCCTCAATTTAGTTGCTGCTTTTGCGGTATCAAGCGCTTTATATCATAACATCGGCTCAATATACGCTCTGTTTATTCCGCAATTAATTATCCTTGTGTTTGGACTTATCTCATTTGCCGGCATATTCTTTATGCTGTGTTCAATCTTTAAAATGGGCGCTCCTGCAATAGTTGTTTCGTTGCTTGCTCTTTTGGCTTTGCCAACAGGAATATCGATAATCAGCTCATACTTACATATTAATTTAAGCTGTTTATGGCTTGGTAATGCGGTTTCTACCCTTGCAGTAAATAACATTTCGGTACAAACATTACTCGCAAGCGGAGTTTGCATTATAGTTTATTTAGTGGTTTCTTACATTGTTTCTATTTCAGTGGTTAAGAAATTGGAAGTTTGATTTTTATATTAGCAGAAATCTCATTTCATTGATTTTGAAATGAGATTTTTGCTTTTTCGGGCAATTTTTTTGGTTTTGATAAGGAGGGGAAGATTAGTTTTTGTAAAACGATATAATAAAGAAAACGGCAGTGTGAGGTTAATACTCACACTGCCAAAGTTTTCAACATTTCAAGCTCAAATTGTTAATTATTTTTCGTCACCGAAGCAGATGCCCATCTTTCTTGCTGCGGCTACTATTTCGTGGTCGGCAGGAACGGCTTTAAGTTTACCTGCGATTTCTTCGAGCGGAACTGCAACTACTTTATTATTTACAAGTGCAACCATTTTGCCGTAGTCACCGTTTATGATAAGTTCGGCAGCTGCAATACCGAAACGGGTGGAGAGCACACGGTCGTATGCGTCAGGACTTCCGCCTCTCTGGAAATGTCCGGGTACGGTAACTCTTGTTTCCTGACCTGTTGCGTCTTGAATTTCTTTTGCAATTTTGTATGAGATTGACGGATATGCGATTTCAGCCATAGCGGCTTTTCTTTTTTTCTTCGGCATAGCCGCAAGCTCTTTTGAAATTGCACCTTCTGCAACGGCGAGAATTGAAAATTTCTTTCCGCTTTCGGTTCTTTTCTTAATTGTATTAATTACGGAATTAATATCGTACGGAATTTCCGGAATTAAAATAACATCCGCACCGCCGGCAATACCTGCATACAAAGTCAGCCAGCCAACCTTGTGACCCATAACCTCAACAATGAAAACTCTTCCGTGTGAGGTTGCGGTGGTGTGAATACAGTCGATAACATTTGTTGCAATGTCAACGGCGCTCTGAAAACCAAATGTTTTATCTGTACCCCAAAGGTCATTGTCAATTGTTTTTGGCAGAGAAACAACATTCAAGCCCTCTTCACGCAAGAGGTTTGCGGTTTTCTGTGTGCCGTTTCCGCCGAGAACAACAAGGCAGTCAAGCTCAAGTTTCTTATAGTTCTTTTTCATTTCGGCAACTTTATCAACGCTGTTTTCGTCAATAACTCTCATAAGTTTGAACGGCTGTCTTGATGTGCCGAGAATAGTACCGCCCCTTGTAAGAATACCCGAAAAATCATCAGGTTTCATCATCCTTGTTTCGTTGTAAATAAGTCCTCGGTAGCCGTCAATAATGCCGATAATCTGCACGCCGTCATTGCCGTAATTCTGATAAAGTGTTTTTGCGACTGCACGGATAGTAGAGTTAAGTCCCTGACAGTCACCGCCGCTTGTTAAAATACCGATTCTTTTCATTCTGCTTTTTCTCCTTCCTTTGCAGGTACTATAGGAGTGCCTACTGTTCTTACATATGTCTGTTTTTTAACGGCATTTTGTGCCTGTTGTGCAAGTTTTGAAAAATGTTTTTGGCTGTTAAGTCGTTTTTTGCCACGCTTATCTACAAGGTGATATGTGGTGTCTGGTAACTGCTTTCTTGCATTTACCGTGTCTTTTAGCGTAACTTTTAAAATCTGTTCAACCCTGTTTTTAATGTCTTCGTCCTCAACAGGGAACACAAGTTCAACTCGTCTGTCAAGGTTTCTCTGCATCCAGTCTGCACTGCCAAGGTAGTAGAGCGGATTGCCGTTGTTTTCAAATTTAAAAATTCGGCTGTGCTCAAGGAGTTGTCCTACAATGCTGATTACCTTTATATTTTCACTCCATCCCTTTAATCCGGGGATAAGACAGCAAATACCACGCACGATAAGTTCAATTTTTACGCCTGCCTGCGATGCCTCGTAAAGCAAGCTGATAATTGCGGGGTCTACAAGTGAATTTACCTTTGCAGTGATTGATGCGGGAAGTCCCTGTTTTGCATTTTCGATTTCTTTTCTTATCATTTCCTCAAAGAAAGGTCGCATACCTTGAGGAGCAACAATAAATTTATTGTATTCGGGCGGTAAAGAATAGCCTGTAAGTGTGTTGAATAATGACGATGCGTCAAGACCGTATTCTTCACGGCAGGTAAACATACCGATATCTGTATAGAATCTCGCTGTGCTGTCGTTGTAGTTACCTGTACCCATATGCAGATAACGGCGGATTCCGTCTTTGTCTTTTCGTACAACAAGGCAGATTTTGCAGTGGGTTTTAAGACCTGTAAGACCGTAAATTACATGACAGCCTGCTTTTTCAAGTTTGGTTGCCCACTGAATGTTATTTTCTTCGTCAAAACGAGCTTTAAGTTCTACAAGTACAGTAACCTGTTTGCCGTTTTCGGCGGCTTTAATAAGTGCCGCAACGATAGGAGAGTTACCGCTTACACGGTATAAAGTCTGCTTGATTGCAAGTACATTCGGGTCTTTTGCGGCTTTTTTGACAAAGTCAACCACCACATCAAAACTCTCATACGGATGATGAACAAGTCTGTCTTTTTCACGGATAGCCTCAAAAATATCATCGCAATCGTAAAACTCGGCAGGCGGATTTACAGGTGTAATAGGCTCGAAACAGAGCTTTTCGCAACCCTTTATTCTTGCAAATTTAGAAAGGAAAGTAAGGTCAAGCGGACCGTGCTGTACATAAATTTCGTCCTCGGTTACATGCAATGCATCTACAAGGAATTTGCGGATTGACTTGTGGCATTTTTTAGAAAACTCAAGTCTTACAGGCACACCGCGCTGACGCTTTTTAATGGATTTTTTAATTTCCTCCATAAGGTCTTCTGTGTCCTCGTCAATGTCAAGGTCAGAGTCCCTTGTGATTCTGAAAGCTGCCGACTGTTTGATGTTATAAAGCTCAAACAGTTCGCCGAGGTGAATAGTAATAATTCTTTCAAGGGTTATAAAGTCACGCTTGCCTTTTGCGGGAAGTTCCAAAAATCTCGGAAGGATTGACGGCACTTGTACAAGCGCATAAAATTCTTCTCCCTCTGCATTTGTAAGCAGAACTGCAATGTTAAGACTTTTGTTTGCAAGCAATGGGAAAGGTCGGCTTGTGTCAACCGCCATCGGTGTGAGAACAGGGAATACCACTCTCTGAAAATAATCGTCTGCAAATGCTTTTTGCTCGTCGGTCATTTCATCTGCCTTAACAAAGTTAATACCGTTTGCTCTCAGTGACGGAATAATGGAACGATTGTAGCAGTTGTACTGCTTTTCGGCAAAGGCATGTACTTTTTCACTGATTTTTTTCATCTGCATTTTAGGGGTAAGTCCCGACGGGTCGGGTTTGTTTGTGCCACGATGAATATTATCAAGCACGCCTGCAACACGAACCATAAAAAATTCGTCAAGGTTAGACGCTGTAATAGAAAGGAAGTTACACCTTTCCATTATAGGATTTTCCTTTTCAAAAGCCTCTTCAAGTACACGGGCGTTAAAATCGAGCCAGCTTAGCTCTCTGTTATTGTAAGGCATTTCAAGCCATTTTTTTAATTCTTGTTTCTTTTTTACATCAATTGTTGAAGTCATTATATCACTCCTTATTATTCTTATTATATTGTTAAATCTTAAATATTTCAAGTAAAATTTATGTAAAAGTTACAAAAAATTTTTAAAAAGTCATTCCTAATTATTCGCATTAAAAATATGGACAACCTTTTTTTAATCAAAGGCTTGACCTAAATTATAAATTACTCGCCTTAAACCACAATTTGTGCCAAGTTTTTTAGTGAATTGTTATTTACCTTAAATCTGAAATTGTAAAAAATAACCGCCTTGTAGTTGCGATTACAAGGCGGTTATAAAAATAATTTAACAACATTGTAGCAAAACAGCTAAAACCGTTTCTTTACATTATTATATTACAACCATTAAAAATTTATGTCAACAGTCACTGATACTGTTGAAAAATATTTGACGGAAAAATATAATGATTCATTTACTTTTGATTCCTATGGAAACAACTCCTAGTCATCTGTAAAAACCACACTTATATAGAGATAAACAAAATAATAAGTTCTGTGTTGAATTTGATAATAATTCAGCTATAGATAATTACGGAAGCATACTTTACGATAAAGAAATTCAACAGGATTTACAGAAAGGTACAAATAGTGAAAATAAAGTTTTTGCAGACACAAGTTTATTGTATTTCGGACTTAACGAAAAATTTAACAATTACAATGCTTAGCAAATCTCATCGCAGATATTTCGAAAAAAAATAACACACCCTGAAAAACCAAGGTGTGTTATTGGCGCGCTGGAAGAGACTCGAACTCCCGACCTTCTGATTCGTAGTCAGACACTCTATCCAGCTGAGCTACCAGCGCATATGCGGTTAATTATTAACCGCAAGTAGTATATTACCACATTCTTTTAGAAAAAGCAAGTGTTTTTTAAAATTTTTTAAATTTTATCATCAAAGAATGCAAAAAATGCTCTGTAAGCCATATATACATCAATTTTTGATACGATTTCAAACGGTGCGTGCATACAAAGTACAGGCACACCGAGGTCAACTACATCAACATTCATATTGGCAACATATTTTGCGATTGTTCCGCCGCCGCCCATATCAACTTTGCCGAGCTCGCCTACCTGCCACATTACATTGTTTTTCTCAAGCAAAGCTCTTACCTTGCCCATATACTCGGCAGACGCATCGGAAGTATCGTACTTTCCGCCGTGACCTGTGTATTTTGAAATTACAACGCCTTCGTTAATATAGCAAGAGTTCTTTGCTTCGTAAGCGGATGCATATGTTGGGTCATAAGCTGCGCTTACATCTGCCGAAAGACAGGTGCTCTTAGACAGCGCTTTGTAGCCGTCAATACCGTCCTGCTTTGCAAGGTCATATATAAAGTAACGCAAAAAGTCGCTCTGCATACCTGTATTGCCGTCGCTGCCTGTTTCTTCTTTATCTGTAAGATAAGTAACGCAGGTCTGCTCCGGAGTTTCAACATCAAGCGAAGCCATTAATGCAGGGTAAGCGCAAACCTTATCATCGTGACCGTAACCGCCGATCATACTTGCGTCAAAGCCGATATCTCTTGCTTTGAATGACGGAATAAGACAAAGTTCTGCCGAAAGGAAATCCCCCTCAACTATGCCGTATTTCTTATTGAGAATTGACATTACATTGAGTTTTACAAGGTCTTTTTCGTCATTGCCGTCTTCGTACGGACGAGAGCCGACAAGAACATTGAGATCCTCACCTGTAAATACCTTTGCAAGCGGCTTTGAAACCTGGTCTTTAGCAAGGTGTGGGAGCAAATCAGTAACGCAGAAACAAGATTCGTTTTCATCGTCACCCCAAGTAATGTTTACCTTTGTGCCGTCAAGTTTTACGACTGTGCCGTGGAGTGAGAGGGGAAGTGCTGTCCACTGATATTTTTTAAGACCGCCGTAGTAGTGAGTTTTGAAAAGTGCGAGGTTTGTGTCCTCATAAAGTGGATTCGGCTTTAAATCAATTCGTGGTGAGTCAATGTGAGCGATTGCAAGTCTTGCACCGTTCTTTACACCGTTTTTGCCGATAACAGCAAGTGCGATTGCTTTGTCACGGTTTACATAATAAACCTTATCGCCTGCGTTATATGACGCATTTTCATCGTATTCTGTAAAGCCTGCTTTTTTCGCAAGTTCAAGTGTGTAGCTTACAGCCTCACGCTCAACGGGAGAATGGTCTAAAAACTTTTTATAGCCTACGCAGAAATCGTCTGCTTTTTTAATCTCTTCGGCATTGAGAGTTGCTGCGCCCTTGCTGCCTTTCATCATAATTTCTTCTTTAAGAAGTGTAGCTTTGCTTTTTTCGTCTGACATATTTATCTTCCTTTCATCAGATGTACCATATTATTTTATGAATAATATAACTCAATATACTTTGCTTTTGCGTCCGTTACCCGTTCAACATATTCTTTTGTTTCGGGATACGGTATATCTGTAAGCGTTACACCGTCGGTACTGTAATTCGGATCATCAAGCCAGTCCGAAACCACAAATCCTGCGTTGTACGCCGCAATAGCCGATGTTTCTGTCCCATAAAAATCAAGAAAATATTTTAAAAGATACGAGCCGTAATCTATACAGATTTCGGGGTTATATAAATCTTCTTCCGTATATTTGCCCTCACAATCTCTTACCTGTTGCAGCCATTCAAAGGAACTCGGCATAACCTGCATAATTCCGCAAGCACCCGCATCCGACTGTGCGTCTGCATTAAAGCCGCTTTCCGTACGGATAACGGCATATATGAGCGATTCGTCGAGTTCGTAATCTTTTGCGGCTTTTTGAACATATTGGCTGTAATCTCTCGGATAGCTGAGTTCGAGCAGTTGTTTTTTTGCGTTGTCATAGTAATTAAATACAAATAGTGCAAGCAAGACCGCCGTTAAAACTATGCAACCGCCAACAATAAAATTTTTTTCCTTCTTTTTGGGTTTCTTTTTGTATCGGGGATTTGCCGCCATTAAATCACCTGCCGTATGTATCCGAATAGCCCCTCGGCTTTGTCGATAAGTTCTTGCTTTGTGCCGTTGTTTTCAAGAATAAAGTCCGAATTATCTTTAAAATAGTTTTCGGAAAGTTGAGCGTTTATACGACTTTCCGCCATTTCTTCCGAAATTCCGTCACGCTGCATTATGCGCTGTTTGCGTATGTTTTCATCAGCCGTAACGCTTATGATATAATCGCAAATTACATTTGCTTTACTCTCAAAAAGCTGCGGTGCGTCAAATACAATGAATTTTTTATCGCTGTTGACAAGTTTTTCCGTCTTTTCAAGGAAAAGGGAAAGTACAAACGGGTGGATAAGTTTGCCGAGAACGGCGGTTTTTTCTTTTGTTGCAAATGCCCTTTGAGCAAGTTTCTTTCGGTCAAGATTTTTGTTCGGCAAAATAATGTCACTGCCAAATTCAGCCGAAAGTATCTTAAGACATACCGAGTCAGGCATATAAAGTTCCGCAACAAGCTCATCGGCATTTATTACCGCTGTGCCGTTTTTTGCAAAAACTTTTGATACAGTGCTTTTGCCTGCGCCCGTCTGACCTGTAAGCCCCAATATTTTATATTTTTTCAAGGTCTATCACCTCATAGCCTGCGGCCCTTATAAGTCTGTTGTAAAGAGCCATACCTACGCCATCGCAGGACGGAAGTCTTGAGTAAGCGGTGTCAATTCCGCCGACCTCGTCAACCTCTCTCAGCATATCAAAAAGTCTGTGCGCCTGCTGTGCATAGTCTTGCCTTTTGCCGAGCGAAAATGTTTTTACCTTAAGCTGCGCAATATCTTCATCACAACACAGTGCGGCGGTTTTGCCGTCGTCCTTGCTGTTCACATAATTAATATATTCTTCGTCTGTGCCTTTAAGAAGTATAACTCTCGCTTTCGGCGAATAATGCTTATACTTCATACCCGGGCTTGCCGCCTTTTGATTAGGGTCAAGTTTGTCGAGTACCGCCTTGTTAAGTTCGACTTCTCCGATTGTATCTCTCAATTGTTCAAGGGTGATTCCGCCCGGTCTTAACAGGCAAGGAACTTCGCCCGCCAGAGTGATAACCGTACTTTCAACGCCGACTTCACTTGCACCGCCGTCAATAATTGCCTCAATCTTACCGTTCATATCATTCATAACATGGGTTGCGGTTGTAGGACTCGGAGAACCCGAAATGTTTGCGGACGGCGCAGCGAGCGGTGTATTTGCCGCCTTAATGAGCGCTCTTGCAACAGGGTGTGACGGACAGCGAATTGCAACGGTTTCAAGACCTGCCGACACTTCGTCAGGAATAATCTCAGATTTTTTCATTATAATTGTAAGAGGGCCCGGCATAAATTTTTTGGCAAGAATTTTTGCCTTTTGGGGAATTTCGGCGACAAGACCGAATTTTTCAATATCCCCAAACTCCGCAATATGAACAATCAGCGGATTATCCATCGGTCTGCCTTTTGCCTTAAAAATTTTGGCAACGGCTTTACCGTTCAAAGCGTCTGCCGCAAGTCCGTAAACGGTTTCGGTCGGCATACCTACAAGTCCGCCGTTTCTTAGGATTTCTCCTGCTTTATTTATATTTTCCTGTGTACTGTCGAGCAATAATGTTTGCATATTGTCACCTTGCTTATGAATTTTCCATACTTTCTTTGAGTTTTTCTGCTCTGTCTGCGGTAACAAGAGCGTCTATAACTTCATCAAGATTTCCGTTTAATATATCCTCAAGTTTGTAAAGCGTAAGTCCGATTCTGTGGTCGGTCAGTCTGCCCTGCGGATAGTTGTAGGTTCTAATTCTTTCACTTCTGTCGCCCGTGCCGACCTGTGACTTACGGTTAGCGGCAATTTCACTCGCCTGCTTATCCTGCTTTTCTTTTAAAAGTCGGCTCTTGAGCACCTTGAGCGCTTTATCTTTGTTTTTGTACTGACTTCTTTCGTCCTGACACTCAACAACCGTACCTGTCGGCAAATGAGTAATACGGATAGCCGAACTTGTTTTGTTGATATGCTGACCGCCTGCGCCGCTTGAACGGAAAGTATCTATTTTCAAATCTTTAGGGTCAATTTCAAGCTCCACATCTTCCGCCTCGGGAAGAACGGCAACGGTTGTGGTAGAAGTATGCACTCTGCCCTGACTTTCGGTTTCGGGCACACGCTGAACACGGTGTACACCGCTTTCGTATTTAAAGCGTGAGTAAGCACCCTCGCCCTCAATCATAAAAGAAATTTCTTTATAGCCGCCGAGCTCGGTTTCGTTTGCGTTTACTATTTCTACTTTATAACCCTTTTTCTCGGCATACATACTGTACATTCTGAAAAGCACCGCACTGAACAGTGCCGACTCTTCGCCGCCTGCTCCGCCACGAATTTCCACAATAACATTTCGTTCGTCATTTGGGTCTTTCGGCAAAAGCAAAATCTTAAGCTTTTCCGAAAGTTCCTCTATGTTCTGTTTTGCCTCGTCAAGTTCAAGCTGTGCAAGTTCCTTTAAGTCGCTGTCGCCGCTCTCTTCAAGAATTTCAATGCTTTCGTCTTGAGATTTTACCGCCTGTTTGTACTCTCGGTAAGTAAGCACTATTTCTTCAATAGACTTAAGCTCTTTCATTGTTTTCTGATATTGCTCCGGATCTGCCGCAACAGACGGTTCGTAAAGTCTTTGCGAAAGTTCGGAGTATCTTTTATCAAAAATTTCTATTTTTTCAAACATATTATTTTTCCTTATCGGTTAAAATTTTTTTAATATTCTTTTCAATTTTATTTCGCGGCACCATAACTTCTCTGCCGCAGTTTGTACAACGGATCTTAAAATCCATTCCAATCCTTAATATTTCAAATTCCTTGCAACCGCACGGGTGCGGTTTTTTCATTTCAACTCTGTCACCGACATTAACCTTCATATTAACACTTCCGATTGCACAAAAGCTAAAAATATAAGTAAAACAGACGCTTTTTTCGGTTTCTCGACCATTTGTCAGCATTTTGTTTTATGCTACTATTGGTTTTTATTATATATCAATACTGCCAAAATATCAAGAGCCTGCTTTAATGACTTTTACAAAGATTACAAATAATTACAATATTATTAAAAAAATATTGTCTTTTGCGGAGCTTTGTGGTAAAATGTTCTTTGATAAACAGAAATGTAAACATAATTGACAGAAAGGAAGATTTAAATTGTTTTTTAAAAAACTCAAAAGAATTCCGGCAATGTTCTTAGTTTGTGCATTACTTTTTACCACAGTATTTTCGTATTCAATGATTGCTAATGCGTCATCGTCTTTTACACCAAGACTTGATGCACCGTCATACAGCAATGATTATTATTACAGCAATAAAAATATTTATTACCAATACGGCTATGGTATGCCAAACTGCACAGCTTATGCTTACGGCAGAGCATACGAAATTCTTGGCAGAGATCCCGGACTTTGTCACTATGACGCTTACGAGTGGTATGACTACAACGACGGCTACAGCAGAGGTCAGACTCCGAAAGTCGGCGCTGTTGCTTGTTGGGAATATTACAGAAACGGCGAAACAGGCGGTCATGTTGCCGTTGTTGAAAAGGTAGAGAACGGTACTGTTACATTTTCAAACTCTGCGTGGGGTTGGGAAAACTTCTATCTTACATATGCAGATGTTAATGACCCTGCAATGGGTGAATCAGGTTGGAATTTCCAAGGCTTTATTTACCTTGGCGACTTTGGTAAGAACAACAATAACGAAGATGATAACGGTAACGATACCATTACATACAAAACAGGTGTTTACGAGGTTGAAGTAAGCGATTATCTTAATATGAGAGAGAGCGCAACAACTTCATCAAAAACTGTTTATCAGATTAAAAACGGTACAGAGCTTTATGTTACAGATGTAAAACAGTCCGGCGGTTACACATGGGGTTATACAACTTATAAAAATGTAAAGGGTTGGGTAGCTCTTGATTATTGTAAATATCTTAGGGACAAGCCGCTTGATAACGGAAACAACTACGAGCACGGTGATGTTAATATGAACGGTGCTGTAGATATTCTTGATATTACAGAACTTCAGATGTATGTATCTAAAAACGCTGATTTCACCGATACACAGTTAAAGCTTGCAGATGTTGACGGAAACGGCAAAATTGATATAAGCGATGTAACAGAATTACAGCGTATCATTTCATTAAATAAAGCATAAACAAAATTACGGTCATTCGCATAAAGTTTGCGAATGACCGTTTTTTGTCAGTGTATTTTAGGCTTTATCGAAAGTTGGGGTAAATTGAGAATTAGCTAAGCACTTTTTAACAATTATAAAAGTAAGGTCAACATTTTTAAAGGTTTGACCTAAATCTATTTATATACAAAATGATTGCCTATTTTCAACCTTTCAAAAATGCAACGATTCTTTCAAACTGCATTGAGTGTGAGGCTTTTACCAAAACTGTATCACCTTTTTTGAGCAGGCTTTTTAGGTCGGGTAGGAGAGAGTCTATGTCTGCATACCACTTTCCGCCGCTGCCCTCGGCAAGTGCTTTGGCAAGCGGGCCGACTGCAATTACAAGGTCAACGCCTTTTTCTTTTGCGTGTTCGCCTGTTTTGCGGTGCATTTCAAGTTCGTTTGTGCCGAGTTCTTTCATATCGCCGAGAATTGCAACGGTTCTGCCGCTGAAATTTACAAGTGTGTCAATACTTGCCATAACGGAGGTCGGGTTTGCGTTGTAGCAGTCATCAATGATTTTGTAATCTTCGGTATTGATAACATTTGCGCGGCTGCCGACGGTTTTATAAGCCTCAACACCTTTTACAAGTTGTTCGTCATTAAGTCCGCAAAGTTTGCCTACTGCCACGGCTGCAAGTGCGTTTGAAACCATATAACTGCCAATTGCAGGAATTTTTACGGAAAGTTTTGTGTCGCCGAAACAAAGGTCGGCAAGCACTCCGCCGTCCGCATTGTTTTGAATATTTTCTGCGTAATAGTCATTTTTGCGGTCAAGGCCGAAGAAGATTGGCTTTTTGCCGTTTACTTCCGTTACCGTAGAAAGTTTATCATCGTCGCCGTTGAGTACAAATTCCGCATTTTCGCTTGCAAATTTAAACATTTCGGTTTTTGCCTTTAAAACGCCGTTGCGGTCGCCGAGGTTTTCAAGGTGACAACAGCCGATAATTGTAAGTACGCATACAGTCGGCTGTACCATCTGCGCAAGTCGGCTCATTTCGCCAAAGTCGGAAATACCCATTTCTATTACAGCAGCCTCGGTATCTTCGGGCATTGCAAGGAGAGTGAGCGGTACGCCGAGTTCGTTATTTAGGTTGCCTTGTGTTTTGTGAGTTTTGTATTTTTGAGAAAGCACGGCATAGAGCATCTCTTTTGTAGAAGTTTTGCCTACACTGCCGGATACGCCTACTACAGGAATATCAAATTTTTTGCGGTAGGCCATACCGATTTTTTTAACCGCCTCAAGTGTTGAGTCAACAAGAATATACGGCTTTGTCGGGTTCTGCGGCGCTTTTTCGCAAACAGCGCAGACAGCGCCGTCAGCATAGCATTTTTCAATAAAATCGTGTCCGTCAACACGCTCTCCTTTAATGGCAAGGAAAAGAGAATTTTCCTTAATGCATCTGCTGTCACGCTCAACCGATGAAATTGCGGTTGATTTTAAGTTTTCGTCACCGACATATTTACCGCCGCAGGCAGCGGCTATTTCTTCGAGAGTAAATTTTTTCATATTAATCACACCCTGTAAAATTTTATTTGTTTTATATACTCTAAATATACCAAAAATACCTTGCTTTTGCAATAGCGGTAATATTCGGCGGTTATATAATTATATTCAATCGGTTATGCAAGTTTTGCATAACCGATTGATTTATTAATAAAATAAGAATAGCTTTATTTATTGACTAATCAGTCTATTTTTGCTATTATTTTATTTGTAATAAATTTAGTTTTATTCTGAAAGGCGAGATAGTATGCAGTTGTACAAACAGTTTTGCAATGAAGAATTTAATAGTGATAATACGCTGAAAAGTTTTAAATTAAAATTTGAGGATAATTATAATTTCGGATACGATGTGCTTGATAAAATGGCAGAGAAAGCACCGAATGACATTGCACTTGTGTGGACAAATCCCGAGGGTGAAGAACGAATTTTTACTTTTGCCGACTTAAGCAGACTAAGCAATAAAGCCGCAAATGTTTTCTTGAAATACGGTATAAAAAAGGGCGACAGAGTTTTGCTGATGCTCAAGCGCAACTATGAATATTGGTACATTGTTACGGCTCTGCACAAACTCGGAGTTGTTGCAATTCCCGCTACAAATATGCTTACTGCCGAGGACATAATCTACAGAGTAAATGTTGCAAATATCAAAATGGCTGTATGTACTCCCGACAGCGAAACGATTGAACATCTGCTAACAGCGGCAAACCGAGAAAATTCATTAAAAACCGTATTTGTTGCGAGAGAAGATTTTGACGGTACGGTAAATATTACAAAAGAAATTGAAGCTGCAAGCGACGAGCTTGAACGGGTAGAAACCAAAGCTGACGAGCCAATGCTTATCTACTTTACATCGGGCACAACAGGCTATCCGAAGGCGGTTGTGCATAATCATATTTATTCTTTGTGCCATATAATTTCCGCAAAATATTGGCAGAATGTAAAAGAGGGCGGACTGCATTTTTCAATTGCCGAAACAGGCTGGGCAAAGGCATCATACGGAAAAATCTACGGTCAGTGGCTTTGCGGTTGTGCGGTTATGGCTTTTGATTTCGATAAATTTTCTCCGTCGAAAATTTTGAAAGTAATTGAAAAATTTAAGGTTACATCATTCTGCGCACCTCCGACCGCTTACAGATATTTTGTGAAAAAAGGTATGCAGAAGTATGATTTGAGTTCACTCGAATACTTGACAACTGCAGGTGAGGCGCTCAATCCGATTGTTGCCGAGGCTGTATATCAACAAACAGGACTTCATCCGATGGAGGGTTACGGTCAGAGTGAAACCACATTGCTCATTGCAAATCTCAACGGTACTCACGGTAAAACGGGTTCAATCGGAAAACCAAGCCCTATGTATAATATAAAACTTGTTGACAGCAACGGCGATGAAGTAAAGCAGGGCGAAACAGGCGAAATAGTAGTTGTTCCGCCAAAAGACAGAAAGCAGTACGGTATATTTACAGGCTACATAGGTGACGAGCAGATGTACCAATATGCGTGGAGAAATGGAATGTACCACACAAACGATACCGCATATATGGACGAGGACGGCTATTTTTGGTATGTCGGCAGAGCCGATGACCTTATAAAAACAAGAGGATACAGAGTAGGCCCGTTTGAAATTGAAAATGTGCTTATGAAACACCCCGCCGTGCTTGAGTGTGCGGTAATCGGTGTTCCCGATGATAGCCGTGGACAGGCAATCAAGGCAATTATTAAAACCGTTGACGGCTGCGAAGCGGACAAAAATCTTGTAAATGAAATTAAAGGATTTTCAAACAAGCGTCTTGCATCATATAAGTGGATTCAGTACATTGAATTTACCGATGAAATGCCAAAGACTGTAAGCGGAAAAATTAAGCGTGTTGCCCTTAAGGCAAGAGCCTGAAAGTTTTGAAATTAACATAATATACGCGTTTCTCTGCGCAAAAAAAATCACCGTAAAGTTTTTGCTTTGCGGTGATTTTTGAGTTTTTATTAAAAACTGTAATAAATTATGTTTTGACAGAACACTTTGTCAAATAATCATAAAATTCGGTTTAAGCTATTGATTTAAATATCTGCAATATGATATATTTATTCTATAACTTATGAAGTATATGAGGCGATTATATGTCAAATGCAATTCCTACAGAACTTTCGGTAAACGGTAAAAATTACTCCGTAATAAAATTGCTTGGCAAAGGCAAGGGCGGTTATTCTTACCTTGCATCCGACGGTACAAATCAGTATGTTTTAAAGCAGATTCATCACGAGCCGTGCAGTTATTATCAGTTTGGCGACAAAATTCAATCCGAATTAAATGATTATAACCGCCTTAAAAAAATCGGAATAACTATGCCGAAAATGCTCGACATAGATATTGAAAACGAAAAGATATTAAAGGAGTACATAGAGGGCGACACAATATTTGATATGGTAAAGGCAGACAGAGTAAAGTCAGAATATGCGGAGCAGGTAAAAGCAATGTGCAAACTGCTTTACGCAAATAACACGAATATAGATTATTTCCCGACAAATTTTGTAGTGCAAAACGAAACCCTTTATTACATAGACTACGAATGTAATGATTATATGGAAGAGTGGAATTTTGAAAATTGGGGTATAAAGTATTGGTCAAAAACTCCTGAATTTATTGAATATGTAAATACACATTAATTTTAAAATCGGTACGCTCTGTGCCGATTTTTTAAATGCAGATTGGTTATACTGTTAATGTAAATCTTTTCAGAGGTGCTTTAATGGTAAAGATAATAACAGATTCTGCATCGGATTTTGAACCGAACGAACTGAAAAAATTAATGATTGATTGTATTCCTCTTTCTGTAAATTTCGGCGATGAGGAGTACAAGGATAATGTTACTATTTCAAAAGATGAGTTTTTCGATAAACTAAAAAACACAACGGAAACCGTCAAAACGTCGCAACCGTCACTGCATGATATAGTAGAAGAATTTGAGGTTGCCGAGCATAGCAAAGACGGAGGTGTGGCAATTTTTATGTCGTCAAAAATCAGCGGAACGGCAAATACCGCACAAATTGCCTGCGATATGATCGGCTGCAAAAATGTGTATGTTATTGATTCACTGACCGCTTCGGCAGGTCAAAAACTGCTTGTTGAATATGCGGTAAAACTGCGCAGACAAGGGAAAAACTCAAAAGAAATTTATGAAGAAATCGAGCGCATAAAAACAAAAATATCGTTGCTTGCCTGCCTCGATACCCTTGAATATCTGCATAACGGCGGCAGAGTAAGTCAGACAAAAGCAATGCTTGCGACTGTTGCCCGTATAAAGCCTGTAATAAGACTCAGCGGCGGCAATGTTGAGTTGCTTGCAAAAAGTTTTAACATTAAGCGTGGCATAAAAAGCCTTGCCGAAAGGCTTGAAAGGGAAGAGCTTAATCCTCATTTCCCTGTATATGTAATGTACTCCGACAACGAAAGCCTTGCAAATGATTTGACAAGCGACATAAAAAGGCTGCTGCCGAATGTGCATAGCATTGAAACTGTAAAAGTCGGTGCGGTTATAGGCAGTCACATAGGCACAAATGCGTGTGGAATTGCATTTGTAAAATTATGATTTTAAAGATTACGGTTTAATAAAAAAGTTTGAATAAGTGTTTTAGAATTGCTAAAGATGCACTCGATTTCGGAGTGCGTCTTTATTGTGTATTGAGATGTTTCTATATTTGACTCTTTTTATGTTGTTAAATTATCCCCGATATGCTATAATCAGAAAAAACTAAGCGAGGGATAAATATGGTAAGAGAAGTAGTAAGAGATCCGATGTTTTTACAGAGAAAATCGGTTGAAGCAAATATGTCGGATATGCCTATAGCCGTTGATTTGCTTGATACTTTAAAAGCAAATTTTGAGGGCTGTGTAGGTATGGCCGCAAATATGATTGGCGTTTCAAAAAGAATTATTGCAATAAGCGATAACGGAAAGTATATTCTTATGTTTAATCCTGAAATCGTTAAGGCTTACGGTGAATACGAAACCGAAGAGGGCTGTCTGTCGCTTGACGGGGAGCGCAAAACAAAGCGTTATAAAACTGTAACCGTAAAATATGCCAACGATAAATTCAAAACGGTTACACGCACTTTCACAAATTTTACGGCACAGATAATTCAGCACGAAATAGACCATTGCAACGGAATTTTAATATAAAGCAGTCTATAAAAATGCAATGTTCCGAGTGAGCTTGAAAATGAGCCGACCTCCAAAAAGTTAGAGTCTATGAATTTATCAATTTTTGTATAAGCGTTATCCTGATTTTTATGGGCATTATGAAAGTTTTATAAAATTTCTTGCAAAATTGAATATCAATATACTTTGTGCTTGAATTTGGCTATGATAAGAAAATTTTAAATTTCAGCTGATTTTTTTGCAAAAATCTATTGACAAAGGGTAAAAATAACGCTATAATTCAAGTTGTAAAGTAAAGTTTCCGGAAAACTTCTTATTTTAATTTAATTTGAAAATGAATAATCAAGAACAAAGAGGTTCACTTTATCTTTGAAGAATTTGCAATTTAAATTTATTTTCCTGCAAATTTCAAAGATACGGTGAACCTTGTTTTTATTCAGTCGGTTTATGTGGAGGTTTTAAAATGGATGCAGGAAATATAGCTTTTATGCTTATCTGCTCGGCTTTGGTGTTCCTTATGACTCCCGGCCTTGCAATGTTTTACGGCGGACTTGTTCGTAAAAAGAATGTAGTAAACACAATGATGACTTCAATTTTCATCATCGGTACAGGCATTGTAATGTGGGTGCTTTTCGGTTACTCACTTTCGTTCGCACCAAGCTCAAACGGCATTATAGGCGACCTTAGTTGGATAGGACTTGAGGGCGTATCTCTTACCGATGGTTACATAGACGGTGCGGCTATTCCTAATATGGTATTCTGCGGATTTCAGATGATGTTTGCAATTATTACTCCTGCTCTTATTACAGGTGCTGTTGCAGGCAGAATGAAGTTTAAATCACTTTTCGTATTTATCATTCTTTGGTCTTTAATTGTTTATTATCCTCTTGCTCATATGGTATGGGCAGACGGCGGACTTCTCGGTCTTGACGGTATCGGTGCTCTTGATTTTGCCGGCGGTGATGTTGTTCACATCAGTTCGGGTGTATCAGCTCTTGTCCTTTGCATTATCCTCGGCAAACGCCACGATTACGAACACGCTAACTACAGAATCCACAATATTCCTACAGTAGTTTTAGGTGCTTCACTTCTTATGTTCGGTTGGTTCGGCTTTAATGCAGGTTCTGCACTTGAGGCAAACGGACTTTCTGCACACGCATTTATGACAACAGCCGTTTCTGCGGCAGCCGCAATCCTTTCTTGGATGCTTTGCGATGTAATTAAAAACAAAAAGCCTACACTTATCGGTGCAAGCACAGGTATGGTTGCAGGTCTTGTAGGCATTACTCCGGGCGCAGGTTTTGTTCCGATTTGGGCGGCAGTAATTATAGGTCTTACAACAAGCCCTGTTTGCTACCTTATGATTTCATTCGGTAAAAAGAAATTCGGCTTTGACGACGCACTCGACGCATTCAGCTGTCACGGTACAGGCGGTATCTGGGGCGGACTTCTTACAGGTGTGTTCTCAAGCACAGCTATTAACGCAGACGCAGGCAACGGACTTATCTACGGTGAGTTTGCTCAGTTCGGCGCACAGGCTTTAGGTATTGTAATTACACTTGTAATTGCAGTTGCAGGTACACTTATCTGTTACGGCTTAACAAGAATTATTACAGGTAAAATCAGAGTAAGCAAGCGTGACGAAATGCTTGGACTTGACATTACTCAGCATGGTGAATCAGCATATCCGTCATTTAACGGTCTTGATAATTAACGGAGGATTAACATATGGATAACAATAACGAAGTTCAGCTTATTAAAATAGAGGCTGTTGTAAGAGAGGAAATGTTCCTCGATGTAAAAAAAGCGTTAATGGATATAGGCGTAAACGGTATTACAGCCTATCAGGTTGTAGGCTGCGGTATTCAAAGAGGTATGTCCGAATATGTAAGAGGTCAAAAAGTAGATGTGCAGGTATTGCCTAAAATCAAGTTTGAAATAGTTGTTTCATCAGAAGAATGGGAAGCAAAAACCATAGAAGCTATTAAAAAGACTGCGTTTACAGGCAATCCGGGTGACGGTAAAATCTTTACTTACTACTTAAAGCAGGCGGTAAAAATCCGTACAGGCGAAACCGGCTACGATGCAATTCAAACTCCTAATTTTGACGATTAATAAAAGTAAGTTATGTTGGTTTAAAAATCTTTCTAATTTATATTTTCCAAATAAAAGTGCGGTAACTGCGGTTATTGCGCTTTTGTTTTTGTAATAATTTTAAAATTTAGGTCAAGCCTTAAGGTTGACCAAACTTTTATAATCGTTAAATACACCGAAAAAATATTATTGAAAAATCGGCAAACATCATAGCAAAGTCCTGTTTATTACCCAGCCGGTACTGTATAATTTAATTTAAGCTAACCTAAATTGCCAAAGTGAAGTTCGGATTTTTGAGGAAAAAACGAGAAATACCACGGGTTCACCTTGACAAAACGAGATTTCAATCTGTCTGCTTTGCCATGCAAAAAAGACAGTGAGATATATTAAATTTCGGCTTTTTGAGGGTATATATCCTCTTAAAAGCCACATAAAACCGCTTATTTGGCTTTTTGTTGTGAAAAGGGTATATTTACCCTAACTTCACTTTGTCATTTAAGCTAATTATAAGCTAATTATAACAAAGCCCCAAATAAACTTAAGGAGTTGTACAAATGCCTGACGCTGATTTATATGTTAATGTCTGCATTTTCGTAATTATAAGCTACGCTATGCGTTATCCCGTAAAGTCAATATTGTTCAAAAAGCCCCAATCTCAACAAAAAAATAAGAAACGAAATGCGGCAACAAGGCACATACATCACGCAGAAAAGCTGCGTAAAAAATAACAAGACAGCTTAGTATATAGGCTGTCTTGTTTGTGCTTATTCAGTTGTTTTTTGCTTACGGGCAACTGCCTCGCAAAGTGCAATAAAAATAATAAAAAGCGGTGTTGTAATCGGTTGAGCAAGGTTTACCACAGCCTGCACGGCATAGCTGATAACAGATACCGCAAAAGCAATTGCAATCGGATTTTTACTTGCGGATTTAATCGCACCTTTCAGCGCTCCGAAAATTATCGAAAGGTAAGAAGCAAGTCCGAAAATTCCCGTAGTAATAAGGTAATTTATGTATTCGTTGTGGGCACAGTTTGTGGAGCTGTCACCGTAATGTTTAAGCCCCTCAAAATACGGTTCAAACACTGTGGCAAAGGTGTCAGGTCCGCATCCGAAAAGTTTGTTGTAAAGAGAAAAATCTCCGAATATATAGAAAGACCTTATCCACATATAGCCACGGTGAGTACCCCAGCTGTCATTAAATCTCAAAAAACTTTTCAAAAAGCCGATATTTGTTTTTGTGTCAATTACGCTGAAATAATATACGGCAAAAAGCATTGCAATAATGCAGGCAACAAATATACTGCCGATTATAATAGGAACGGCAAGCGGTAAAGTCTTGTCGGGAGTTTTGCTGTCTGCAAAAAATAAAATTGCGGTAATTATTGCGAACAATGCAATTGCCGCCCATATGATTTTTGAGTAAACAAGCAGACTTTGAAATTCCGAGATACCTTTTGATTTGTCACCCATAAAAAAGGAAAATAAACGAAGAATTTTGCCGCTTAACAGCATAATTGTTGTTGCGAGGAAAAATCTTTTAAGTCTTGCAACGCTGCGTGAAAACCATATTAAAAGCACGGCAAAAACAGTGCCAAGACCAAGTATACCCGAGTAGCTGTCGGCTGTCATAAGAGCCATATAACCGAATGCGGACGAAATATGATAAACGATACGGTGATTACGATTTTTGCTTATAACCGAAAAAGCGACGGTTACGGGCATAACAATGCAGATAAAACTTGACATAAGGTTTTTGTTGCCAATTGTGGAGGTAAAGTTTGTGATTGTCTGCTCATCTGTAAGGCTTGCAAACATTCCAAGCGGATCTATGTAAAAACAGTTGAGAATATCAAGCAGATATATTGCAATTGAACAACCTGCAAGGGCAACAAAGACATAGTTTTTAAAACAAAAAAATCTGGTAATTAAAAAATAAACCACCGCATAAAAAATCATCAGCAATAAACCGTTGTTTCTTCCGCTAAGACCCAAGAAAGCATCGGCAGGATCGTGAGAAAAAACAGTGGATACGGTGCATACCAAAATGAATGCACCAAATGCATAGTCCGTAAACGATAACTTTTTGTACCAAGGCACGGATTCGGCTTTGTCTTTTGTTCCGCTTTGCGAATCGGAATTAGTGATTGCAACAGCGCCAATCATCAAAACAAGCACCGCAGTGACAACAAGAAAAAAATAATATTTGTCGTGTCTTATATTATAGTAGTAATCCGTGTAAAATAGGGGAAAGAGCGTAAACATCGCAAGCAAAAAGAAGTTGACAAACTTGCTTTTTACAGAATATTTATCCTCGTTCAACCCGTTTGAGATTTTTAGTTTTGTATTGTCAGACATATAAAACCGCCCTTCAAAGTAATATATTTAATCAGTGTAATCATATTTTATACCCCATAACAGCGTATGTCAATTAAAGAAAAATAAAAATCACGAAAGTTTCAAAAAAATTAAAAATAATTATTGACAAATCAAATTTTATGTTATATAATAATGAAGCTGACTTGTTGAGGCGACAAAAATTAAATAATTTCGAGGTGTAGCTCAGTTTGGTAGAGTGCTTGGTTTGGGACCAAGATGCCGCAGGTTCAAGTCCTGTCACCTCGACCACGAAATGCGGTAGTCCATGATACAATGGGCTACCGCACTTTTTTATTTATCTGCCGAGAAAGTCCTTATATCAAGCGATTTTCCGAGTGTGGGGGTGCAAAAGTCCTCAATGCTCGGATTTTTCTATTTTACCGGAAGCGAGCTGCTGATTTTTGCTTTGCACCCCCTTATGGGAAAAATCAAAAAGTAGATAGATTTATCAAAAGGTTGCAGAGAAAAATCAAATTGTTCCTTGACATTTATTTGCTACGCTTTTCCTCTTCCCCAGGGAGAGTCAATGTTCCTGCTGATTTTGATACAATAGGAAAAGCCTTCTCCGGGGTCAAAGCCGCCGAAAAAGGCATAAAACAAGGGCTTTCGAGGTCAAATGCCGACTTCGGAAGCCCTTGTTTGCTTTATTCAACTGTGGATTTCTGCCGTTTCAATACCCGGCGGTACCGTGGGGTGTAAGCCTTGCGGTGTACGGGGTTTGGAATAATTAAAAGGTGTGGCAAAATTAGAAGGTTAGAGTTAATTTACAAATGTGTAGTTTTGAACACACGCAACGCGTCGCGAATCGGCAATAAACAACAATAAATTACATCAAACCCATTGAAAATCGCGCAGGCATCTGCTATAATATATAGTGACTTATTATAAGAAAATCGTTCGGAGGTGCAGAGATGGCAGATGTCGCTAACGCTAAATGGATAAACATTGACGAAGCCGCAGAGTATCTGGGAGTCAAGCCCGGAACCATTCGTGATTGGATCAGAAAAGGCAAAGGCGTTCCTGCTCACAAGATAGGAAAGCAATGGAAATTCAAATGCTCCGAATTGGACGAGTGGGTTGCAAGTGGTAAAAGCGCAATGGAATGAAGGACGGTAGTCCGTAACAATGAATAATAAGATAAGAATGGAGATTAAAGAGGGCTATGGCTGTGAAAAAATCCGAATTATATTCCCTGCTTTGGGAAGCTTGCAATAAACTGAGGGGCGGCGTGGAACCGGCAAGGTACAAGGATTACGTGCTTGTCTTGCTGTTCTTCAAATATGTGTCCGACAGATACAAGGGGCAGCCTTTTGCTGAGTTTACCATCAGCAAGGGCGCATCCTTTGAGGATTTGATTGCTGCCAAGGGAAAGAGCGATGTCGGCGAACGTGTGGATAAGATTATCCAGAAGTTCCTTGAGGACAACAGGCTCCAGGGTTCCCTTCCCGATGTCAGCTTTAATAATCCCGACGAACTTGGCTCCGGAAAGGAACTGGTCGATAAGGTGTCCGGCTTGATTGCCGTATTCCAGAATCCGGCGATTGACTTCAAAAACAACCGTGCCAGCGGCGATGATATCATCGGCGATGCCTACGAGTATTTCATGATGAAGTTTGCGCAGGAGTCTGGCAAGAGCAAGGGACAATTCTATACGCCGAGCGAGGTGTCTCGTGTCATTGCACGACTCATCGGCATTGGCAACATCCGTCAAATGCCAACCAAGAAGTGGACTCTGTACGATCCAGCCGCAGGCAGCGGAAGCCTTCTCATCCGGGCGGCGGACGAGGCTCCTGTGGATGATAACGGCGATTCCATTGTGACCATCTTCGGTCAGGAAAAGGATCATGCCACGGCAGGTTTAGCAAAGATGAACCTCATCCTCCATCAGAAAGGCACAGGCGAAATCAAGCGTGGAAACACGCTGGTCGATCCTGCCTTTACGGACGATTTCGGCGAACTGAAGAAGTTTGACTTCATCGTAATGAATCCGCCATTCTCCGATAAATCCTGGAGTGATGGCATCAAGACATCCGAGGATAAATACAAACGTTTTGACGGCTACGGCATTCCTCCCGAAAAGAACGGAGACTATGCCTGGTTCCTCCACGTTCTGAAATCCCTCGACAGCAACGGCAAGGCGGGTATCATCATGCCACACGGCGTTCTGTTCAGAGGCAACGCAGAAGAAACCATCCGTATCAAAGTGCTGGAGAAAAGATACATCAAGGGCATCGTGAGCCTTCCTGCAAATCTGTTTTACGGAACAGGTATCCCTGCTTGCATCGTCATCATCGACAAAGAGAATGCAGAAACCAGGGATGGTATCTTTTTGATTGACGCCAGCAGAGGGTTCAAGAAGGACGGTAATAAGAACAGACTGCGTGAGCAGGACATCGAGAAAATCGTTCAAACCTTCACGAACCAGCTTGAGATTTCCGGATACTCTCGCTTTGTAAAATACGAGGAAGTCCTTGAGCAAAACGCAGGAAACCTGAACGTGCCTCGCTATATACAGAAAATCGATGATACGCTGCCGCAGAATATTGCGGCCCATCTGAAGGGTGGTATTCCGGGAACAGACATTGAGTCGTTGAAGAGACTGTGGGATATCTCCCCGGCTTTGAAACAGAAAATCTTCACCTGCGTGGATGAAGCGCACGATGTATATAACCTTGCTCTCCCGTCCGGCGAGATCGAGGGCGTGATCGGACTGGATGCCAGCATTCTTGCCGAAAAGCAGAAAGAGACCGATGTGATATTTACGCAGTGGCGGGATTTGGTAAAAGGCATCCTGCTCGGCATCGAGTCTGAGACCAATCCGAAGGAACTGATTCGCACGATTGCGGTCATGCTCCTCAATGCTTATGAATCCGCACGACTTCTTGACAACTATGATGTGTACGACTGTCTGCTGAATTACTGGAACGCAAAGCTGCAGGATGATGTTTATGCTATCAAAGCCGGCGGCTATGAGGTCGGTCGGGAAATCGAATACGAGTATGCGCAGAAAAAAGCAAAGGACGAAAGCGGCGAGACGATCTCCGTTGACGATACATCCAAGGTGAAGTCCTTCGAGGGCGCGCTTATTCCGAGAGAGATTATCGAAGCGGTTTATTTCGCAGACAAACTTGCTACAATCAATGAACTGATGGAACAGTCTGCAGCGCTTGAGGCAGAACTTGATGAGATGCGCGAAGAGGAGTCCGGCGATGAAGGCTTGCTGAAGGATGTGCTGAATGATAAGGGTGACAGCATTCCGAAGGCAAATCTCAATAAACGGCTCAAAGAACTGGACGCCAAAAAGACATCTGCTGTCATGGACGGCATGACGTGCCTTGTCGCGCTATTTGACGAGGGTAAGACCGATGAGATGGAGACGCTTATCCGCGAGGTGCCGGAACTGGCCAAATTTGATATCCGCAATAAGAACGGCACATTCGGAAAGGCAAAGCTGAAGGCGGCACTTAAGGCAGCTGCCGATTCCGCAGTTGTGCCGGAAATTTACAAGGACGAATTTGACGCGCTGACAGCGTATGCAGCAAAGTCTGCTGAAAAGGATGCGGTGGACAAGAAGCTAAAGGACGCACGAAAAGAATTAGATGATAAGGTTGAGGCTAAATACGGCGAACTGACCGTGAATGAGATCAAGCATCTCCTCTTTGACATGAAGTGGATGGCAAAGCTGGAAGCAGATATTCATGACGAATTTGAGCAGGTGCTGAACAGCCTGTCTTCCAAGGTCCTTCTGATTGCCAAACGGTATGAGCATACGCTCGGAGAGATTGAGGAGAGAACAGCAAAATCAAGAGCGGCAGTAATGGCGGCTTTGGAAAGGATGGGCTACAAATGGTGACTTATCCGAATGATTGGCAAGAAGGTACAATTGGAGACCTTTTTAATGTAGCAGCAGGTGGGGATGTAAAAAAACGATGGTTTTCAAAGTATCGCAATCAAAGCCATCCGTATGAGATTTTTTCAAATGGCATAGAAAACCGTGGCTTATATGGGTATACTTCAACAGCAATTTATGCGGGAAATGCTGTTACTGTTACTGCACGCGGAACCATAGGACAAGCGTTTTATAGAGAAAACGACTTTGATGCCATTATTCGTTTGCTTGTTCTTTCACCAAAAAATGACGATACAAAGCCTAAGTTCTACGAGTATTTTATCAATAGTCAAGTTGTTTTTGAAAAAGAAAACACAGGTGTACCGCAACTGACAGCACCTAAAATAAAAGAAAAAACTGTCCCGATTTTGAGTGGGAAAGAACAAAAGGCCATAATAGCGGCTCTTTCCTCTTTCGATGCTTACATCGATGACCTTGCCGAACTGATAGAGAAGAAAAAGGGTATCCGTGATGGGGCGTTGGAGGAATTAGTAGCAGGTACATTTACTGTTGATGGGCAAAAAGTGAATTGGATTACAACAGAACTTAGCGAAGTAGCTTTTTATAATAAGTGTCGTACTACGGCAGAAAAAAACAGGTACATCAGTACCGAGAATATGCGCCAGAATTTTTCAGGTATCGAACCTTATAAGGGATTAAATTCAGTAGAGGGTTGTCAATTCGATAAGAACGACACTCTAATGGCCAACATCCGCCCATATCTGAAGAAAATATGGTTTGCAGATTTTTCTGGATGCTGCAGTGCGGATGTCCTTGTAATAAAAGCGAAAGCAGAAATTGAAGCAAGGCTTCTATACTATTTATTGGCAAATGACCATTTCATAAGTTATGTGATGACTGGTGGAATAAAAGGGCTAAAAATGCCCCGTGGTGATAAGAAGTATATAATGCAGTATCCAATTCTTGTTCCTATAGATAGAGAAATACAAACTATGATAGCAAATTCTTTAGCGGCAATGGACGAAGAGATTGAAGCCTTGGAAATTGAACGGGATAAGATGATCCAAATCAGAGAAGGCGCAATGGATGACCTGCTGACGGGTCGTGTCCGCCTAAGTATTTAAGGAGGTGCAAGATGGCAACGGTAGATGCTGAAAGGAAATTACAGAACAGAGTCCTGCATTGGCTCGTTGATGATCTGGGCTATACCTACCTCGGCAATCTGGAGGACATCGACAACACGCCTGTCAAAGAAGAACTGCTGAAGGCGAATCTGAAAAAGCGCGGATACACCGATGACCAAATCAAGACAGCAATTAGTGAACTTGTGGGCAAGGTCAATAACCAGTCCGATACGCTCTATCAGATCAACCGCAGCGTGTACTCCCTGCTCCGTTATGGTAGACAGGGAGCGAAGGACGCGAACGGACATCGTCAAACCATCCATTACATCGATTGGGATGACATCGGCAAGAACGACTTTTTCGTGGCGGAGGAGGTATCCGTCCTGCGTTTCGACAAGGTAACGAGGAAGCGTCCTGATGTGGTGCTATACATCAACGGAATCGCTCTCGGTGTGTTTGAACTGAAGAGTTCCTATGTCAGTGCGGGTAAGGGTATCCGCCAGCTTTTGCAGAATCAAAAGCGAGAAAACATCCTGAACTTCTTCAGCACGGCGCAGTTCCTCTTCGCCGGTAATGAAGCGGAAGGACTGTTCTATGGAACGATCAATACGCCGGAGAAATATTATCTCAAATGGAAAGAGGACAAGAAAGCGACCGATGACCTTTCGGCTGAAATAAAGCTGCTGCAGGTCAAGGAGGTCAACCGTCTGCGTGACGGCGTGGTATCTCTCTGCCAGAAGGAGCGATTTCTTTCTCTCGTACATGACTTTGTGATTTATGACGCGGGCATTAAAAAGGTCACGCGCCATAACCAGTATTTTGCGAACATCGCTGCCCGCAAGCGTATTCAGGACGGCGAGGGCGGCATCATCTGGAACACGCAGGGTTCCGGCAAGTCGCTCATCATGGTGTGGCTCACTAAGTGGATCATCGAGAACATTAACGACAGCCGTGTGGTCATCATCACCGACCGTGACGAACTGGACGATCAGATCGAGAGCCTCTTTATCGATGTGGAAGAAAAGGTGCGCAGGGCGAAAAGCTGTGCCGATCTGCGCTCCATCTTGGATAAAAATGAGGATGCCATCGTCTGTTCCCTCATTCACAAGTACGGCCATAACGCCGGAAGCCAATCGGATATCGACCAGTACCGCAAGGAACTGCTGAAAGACCTGCCGAAGGACTTCAAGGCAAAAGGAAACATCATCGCCTTTATTGATGAATGCCATCGTACCAATTCCGGCAAACTTCACGAGGCGGTAAAGGTGCTGATGCCGGACGCTATCCTGATCGGCTTTACCGGGACTCCGCTGTTGAAGACCGACAAGAAATCAAGCATTGAAACCTTCGGCACATACATCCACACCTATAAATTTGACGAAGGCGTGGCTGACGGCGTGGTTCTTGACCTGCGCTATGAAGCGAGGGACGTTGATCAGGATTTGTCCAGCCAGGATAAAGTCGATTTGTGGTTTGAGCAGAAAACACAGGGCTTGACCGAGCGGGCAAAACTCCAGTTGAAGCAAAGTTGGACGTCCATCAATAAACTCTACAGTTCAAAGCAGAGGCTGGAGAAAATTGCGTCCGATATCGTGTTTGATATGAGTCTGAAACCGAGGCTTAAGGATGACCGCGGTACGGCTATGCTCGTGGCGGGCAGCATCTATGAAGCCTGCAAGTATTGGGAAATATTCATGAGCATGGGCTTTACCAAATGCGCCATCGTGACTTCCTACGAGCCGACTACACAGAGTGTCAGAACAGCTACCTCCGATCTCTCGCAGGAAAGCGAAGAAGAATACAAAAAGAAAATATACGAGCGGATGCTCGGAGATGAAAAGCTCGCCGAGTTTGAGAAGCGTGTCAAAGAGCAATTCAAGGATGAGCCGGCGCAGATGAAGCTGCTGATTGTGGTGGACAAACTGCTGACTGGCTTTGACGCTCCGAGCGCGACCTATCTGTATATCGACAAATCCATGCGCGACCATGATCTGTTTCAGGCTATCTGCCGTGTCAACAGACCGGACGGCGAGGATAAGGATTACGGATACATCGTGGATTACATGGACTTGTTCCGCAATGTTCAGCTTGCCGTTGCCGACTACACCTCCGAGGCGTTTGACGGCTACGACAAGGAAGATGTCGAGGGTCTTATCAAGAACCGCTATGATGAGGCAAAATCAGAACTGGAAGGAACGCTCACCTCTCTTGAGGCGCTTGTTGAAAATGTGCCCGCTCCGCAGGCTGATACCGATTTTATCGAATATTTCTGCGGCGAGGACAGCGAGGACGATGAAAAGACCGCGCGGAGGGATACTCTCTATGCGCTTACGGCATCTCTTTCTCGTTCCTTTGCGAACTGCTGTGACCGCCTGGTAGCGGATTATGGCTATTCCGAGGATGATGTTAATCATCTTCGCGGCGAGATTTCTGGGTATAACAAAATAAAGGAAATGATAAAGCTGGCAAGCTGCGACTATATCGATCTCAAGCCTTACGAGGTGGATATGCGCTATATTCTCGACACATACATCCGCGCCGAGGATACAAGGGTTGTCAGCGAACTTGGCAATATGTCTATCGTTGAACTGCTCCTCCAGGGCAAGACCACCACGCCTGTTGACCTAGTTAAAGACCTGCCGGGAAACGATGAGGCGAAGGCGGAGACGATTGACAACAACCTGCAGCATGAGATCGTAAAAAAGATGAGTTCCAACAGCGTGTATTACGGCAAGCTGTCTGAGATGCTCAAGAAGATCATCATGCAGCGTAAGGTTGAAGCAATGAGTTACGAGGAATATCTGCGACAGGTCGTGGAACTGGCTGAAGCAATCCTTCATCCCGAAACGAACGGCAGTTATCCCGATGAGATCAAGGACAGTGCGGCAAGACGCGCTCTCTATGATTATTTTGAAGAAAATGTCGAATTGACGATTGATGTGGACGGTGCGATCCGTGTTTCAATACAGCCGGATTGGAAGAGAAATTTTCAAAAACAGCAGCGTATAAGACTTGCTATTTATAAAAAATTATTGCTTCATATGTATACCGAAGACAAAGCCACCGAGGAAACCAACAACGTCTTCGATATTGCACAAAGGCAGGAAGAATACGATGCGTAATGATGAAATGCTTATCGGCGGATTGCCGATAGAGGTGATCAGGAAGAAGAACCTGAAAAACCTCTATGTCAGAGTCAATCCGCCGGAAGGAAATGTAACTGTAAGCACACCAATGGAGCTATCGAACGAGGATATAAGACTCTTTGTCCTTAAGAAGCTCCCGGAAATCACGAAGGTCAGGGACAGGATGCTCTCGCAGGAAAGACAAAGCAAGCGGGAATATGTGTCCGGCGAGTCCCACTATCTTTGGGGAAAGCCATACCGCCTGCAGGTCGTTTATGAAGGCACACAGCATAAGATAGTAAAGTCTCCGACCAAGATCATCATGACTGTGCCGGTGGGGACGGATGCCGATGCACGAGAAAGGCTGTTCACCGAATGGTACAGACAGGAATTAAAGCGTTTGCTTGAGTCTGTAATAATCGGATGCGAGAAAAAGACGGGCGTTCATGCGGATGAGGTCCGCATAAAAAACATGAAAACCAGATGGGGAACCTGCAACATTGAAAAACGCAGGATATGGATTAATCTCCAGCTTGCCAAGAAGCCGATGGAATGCCTCGAATATGTGGTGATACACGAACTGGTGCATCTTATGGAAAAGAACCATACTCACAGATTCCATGCGCTTGTCGAAGAGTATTGCCCGACATGGCGCGAGGCAAAGAAGATGCTTGCTACCATGCCGCTGGATTACATGGAAAAAGGAGAGACGGATACGGATGACGAACAAACCGACATCGAGCGATATCTTTGATATAAATAAGAAAACGGGAGCCTTGATTCTTGGAAAGAACCGCCTTGATGATTATGCGACCAAGTATCTGACAAGGCATTGTAAAAAGGCTCTTGAAACGCCGATGCCGTTGCCCGTTGATGAAATATTGCAGAAAGCAAATCTCACGGTCAAGGAAGTCTCTCTGTCCCGCAACTTGGACATTTTCGGGTGCTGCTTGCTTCTCGATGGTGAGGTTGAAATTTACGACCACGAGCAAGGTACATCCAAAACCGTGTCCTTTCCGGCGGGAACAGTTCTGATTGATCCCGATTCCGAGGCAATGTACGGAGAAGGCGCAAAACGAAACACCCTCATCCATGAGGCTCTCCATTGGGAAAAGGATAAAACATATTTTGAAATACTGGCGGTGAAGAACACGTCGGCATCTGAAAAACTATATCCGATTATGTGCCGCCAGTCTGAGACCTTCTACGAGCCGCCGGAAGGAAAAAAGACAAAAGAAAACGAAGTGAAGTGGCTTGAATGGCAGGCTCACCGGCTGGCTCCGCGAGTGCTGATGCCGTTTGAGATGTTCAAGAAGAAAGCACTTGAACTGATTGACAGTTATCAGAATCCGCGGAACGACACTATCCCGTCCTGCGACACATTGATTGAAAATTTGAGCACCTTCTTCATTGTGTCTCGCATATCTGTCAAATACCGCTTAATTGAAGTCGGTCTGCTCAGTCGCATATCTGGCTTTGAAGATTTTGACTCCGTTTTTGCAGAAATCAACAATAGCAAAGAGCTTGTCGCACTGACTCCCGTAGAGGCGTATCAGCTATTGAGTCTGGACTCTTCACTTCGGGAATGGGTAAGCGGCGGTCAGTTTGTTTTTGCTGACGGATACTTTGTGCTGGCAGATAAGAAATACATAACCGCCAAAGAAGATGGTCTGCATCTGACGACAAAAGCAAAAAAGAATCTGGCGCAGTGCGTCATCAATATCCGTGAGCAGAAATATACGACTTACCGAAATATACAGAAAGACTTCGTTGGGTTTGCCGTTCTTTATCATGCGGAAGGAATCGATCAGCGGATGCTGACATTCCATCCAAAATACCAGGCAAATTTCAAGTACGAAGAAAATGATGTGTATTCGGCGTTCAGAGATCATATCCTCACATATGATGAGAACGAAGAAATCGAACTGGTTAAGCGGCTGGGTGATCCGACCACCACGCTCTGTCAATGCCTGTGGTATCTAATGGAAAACAGAAAATGGAACTACCCGGAAACCTTTAACGACAGGACAGGTCTGCACAAGAATTATCACGGCAAAATAAAGAACAACAAGTACAATAATATGGGTACAGAAGTGCTGATGGCCATCTGTGTCGGCTTGCGGCTGAATCTCCGCATCGTGGAAAAGATATTCGACAAGTCCGATAACAAACTGAATTATTATCAGGACCCCGATAAGACCTATATCCGCATTTTAGAGAATATGCCCGGATTATCCCTGCAGGATTTCAACGGCGTTTTGAAACAGGCAGGTATCAAAGAATTGGGCAGCACGATAACAATCGATCCCGATTAAAATTTCGATAACTCACTGAGTTGGCTTTGGACCCCGAAAGGGGTCCTTTTTTTATGCCCTGAAACATGAAAACGACTTCGTTACGCGGGGTTACGACCAACTAAATGAGTTGGTCATTAAAAGTCAAAACAAGCGATAATGAAACCAGGCAGTTGAAGTTGCCTTAATCTCTTGTCCCAAAGGCGCCAAAGGACGGAAAGGAGCAGATATGACAAGGAGCGAACGCAGAAATTGGATTGCCAACATTGAAAGCTCTGCCGCAGCTGTTGAATCGCAGCTTGGTTCAGTAGTCGTAAATTCCGTGTTTGAGCGCTACGGAGCGTATAGCGTTGAAGACTTAAACCCGAGCGACCTGCCCGAAGTTTTCAGCGAATTATATGCCATTGAAGCTGACCTTGGCTAAGACCAACCACCCTGAGTAAGGCGAAAAACTGCTCACCGTCGGATACCGCATCACCCGATCACTGATGGCTCAACGGTATCCGGCGGCACAAGTAAATAATGTAGCTGCCTTTTGAGCGGGTTTGCTGCAATCCGAAACGGAGGTTTCCGTTTGGACTGCGGTTGGTTCTTTACACCCATTTTGCGGCAGCACCGAGAGTCCTCCGTTTCGAGAAATCGAAAATCGGAGGACTTTTTTATGAAAAGCACTGACAACCAGCACTACATCTATCTACGTTCCACCCGTGAGCGCATCCCCTGCACAGAACAGGAGTTTCACGACTACTACCGCGACATTGACGCCTTCCGTAAGAAGCAACAGCGTCATGGGCGCTGCGTGTGCCCTGCCACGAAGAGACTGGACTGCGACATGGACTGCGCAACTTGTCCCTTCAGCAGAGCCGGAGACTCCCTCTCCTTAGATTACACCACTACAAACGATGATGGTGATGAAAGGCCCTGGCTTGACGATATACCAGATGTATTTGCAGAGGTCGATGTGAAAGCCGAGGAAACCGAGTTGTTCGATGCGCTGCACCTTCTTCTATCAACCCTCGCACCGGAGGATCTGGCAATTTGCAAAACCGTCATGGCAGACCTCTCCGAGCGTGCCGCAGCGGCGTCATTGAACGTCTCCCGAAAAGCCTATATGTACCGCAGGGATAAGGTTTTGAGCCATTTGAAAAATTGTCTAAAAAATTATCTCTGATTTGGGGACCAAACGGTGATCCCGTGTCCGGTGGCAAGTGTAAGAGGCAAAACGATACCGCCGATTACGGGAGGTGACAAAGAATGTACGAGTTCGAAAACAAGACGATGAATCCCGACGAGGAACTGGTTGATATCCTTATGGACTTTATCATCGTCGCAGCAAACCTGGCAAAAAGCATCAACCACGCTATCAAACTGAGACAAATCAAGGAAGGAGGCAACGTCAATGGGCAGAATCAGCGAACTGGACATGGCAATCAAGGACCTGCGCAGCGCCGCAGCCAATATTAACGAAGTGGCAAATACCCTGGCAGAGATGTTCAGCACCACGGCTGACGAAGCCCCTGACACTGTCGTCCCTGCCGAACCCCGGCTGACTTTGGAACAGGTCAGAGCCGTTCTTGCCGACAAGTCCCGCAAAGGTCACACCTCAGAGATCCGTACTCTGCTCCAGAAGTATGGTGCTGCGAAGCTGTCCGGCATCGATCCCGTCCACTACAAGGCGCTGCTTGCCGATGCGGAGGTGCTGACTGATGCCACCTAAAGGACACGCCGTTTTGTCGGCATCAGCTTCCGAGCGGTGGCTCAACTGCCCGCCCTCCGCAAGGCTGTGTGAAGCCTACGAGGACAAAGGCAGTGAATACGCCGCCGAGGGTACCGATGCCCACACCCTCTGCGAGTTTCGGCTCAAGCAGGCGCTTGGCATTCCGGCTGATAATCCAATCGAGAACCTTTCCTGGTACAACGAGGAAATGGAAGAGTGCGCCGCCGGATATGCCGCCTATGTGGTGGAGCTTTTGGAAACCGCAAAGCAGACCTGCTCTGACCCAGTGGTCATGATTGAACAGAGGGTGGATTTCTCTCACTGGGTGCAGGACGGTTTCGGAACAGCCGACTGCATTCTCATTGCCGACGGTACGCTCAATATCTGCGATTACAAGCATGGCAAAGGGGTCGAGGTCAGCGCAGAGCAGAACCCGCAAATGATGCTCTATGCCCTGGGCGCTTTGGAGATTTTCGACGGCATCTACGATATCGACACCGTCCGCATGACCATCTTCCAACCCCGGAAGTCCAATGTCAGCGTGTATGAGATGTCCAAGGATGATCTGCTCGAATGGGCAGATACGGAACTGACGCAGAAAGCACAGCTCGCCTACGAAGGACTGGGCAACTTCTCCTGTGGCGAATGGTGTCGCTTCTGCAAGGCAAAAGCCGAGTGCAGAGAGCGTGCCGAAGCCAACCTCGCCCTTGCCAAATACGACTTTGAGGAACCGGCGCTTCTTGACGATGCGGAGATTGCCGACATTCTCGGCAAGGTCAATGCGTTGACCGCCTGGGCAGCCGATGTAAAGGAATATGCTCTGCAGCAGGCCGTCAGCGGCAAAGAATGGACTGGCTGGAAACTGGTCGAGGGTCGTTCCAACCGAAAGTACACCAACGATGCTGTTGTCGCCGCCACCGTGGAAGGCGCAGGCTTTGACCCCTACGAGCGGAAAGTCCTCGGTATCACCGCCATGCAGAAGCTGCTCGGCAAATCCCGCTTTGAGGAACTTCTCGCTCCCTACATTGAAAAGCCGCAAGGCAAACCGACGCTCGTGCCGGAGAGCGACAAACGTCCGGCAATGAACACTGCAAAATCAGATTTTATGGAGGAATTTTAATATGTCTATCAACACAAACAGAGTCAACAACCCTATGAAGGTCATCACCGGTCCTGACACCCGTTGGTCTTACGCCAATGTCTGGGAGCCGAAGTCCATTAACGGCGGCACGCCGAAATATAGCGTCAGCCTCATCATTCCCAAGTCCGACACCAAGACGGTCGCAAAGATCAAGGCGGCAATCGAAGCTGCCTACCAGGAGGGGCAGTCCAAGTTGAAGGGCAACAGCAAGAGCGTACCTCCTCTGGCTGCCATCAAGACCCCTCTGCGCGACGGCGATATCGAGAGACCCGATGATCCCGCCTATGCCAATGCCTACTTCATCAATGCCAACTCCGCTACCGCTCCCGGCATCGTTGACGCTGACCGCAATCCCGTGCTGACCCGCTCCGAGGTCTACTCCGGCGTGTACGGCCGTGCCAGCATCAACTTCTATGCCTTCAACTCCAACGGCAATAAGGGTATCGCCTGCGGTCTGAACAACTTGCAGCTGATCCGTGCCGGAGAGCCGCTCGGCGGCAAGGCAAGCGCCGAGTCCGATTTCGCAACCGACGACGATGATGACTTTCTGGCTTAAGGAGGTAACCGAATATGGAACTGACTACGATTCTTTGCATCCTGCTTCTCAGCCTGTATCTGTTGCTGGCGGTCTTTTGGATTGTCCGCTCGGTCATTGATGCCATCGATGACCATGAGCGCAAGAAAAGAAATGATGCCTGGGATGCCGAAAAGCAGCAATTTGAAAAAGTGCGCGCCCTTCGTGAAGTGGAGTACCACGAAGCCCGCATGAAAAATCTGCACGAGTAAAACGCAATACCCCGTGGGCGGCGGAGCAATCTGCCGCCCTGTTGGGGTAAGCGAAAGGACCGGTGAATATGAAAACTCTCTCAATCGACATTGAGACCTACAGCGATCAGCCGCTTGCGAAAACCGGCGTCTATCGCTATGTGGAGTCTCCCGTATTTGAAATCCTGCTCTTTGCCTACAGTGTGGACGGCGGTAATGTGCAGCAGGTCGACCTTGCCTGCGGAGAACAGATCCCCGCCGAGGTCATTGCTGCATTTGAGGACGATTCCGTTACCAAGTGGGCATTCAACGCAAACTTTGAACGCATTTGCCTGTCACGCTTTCTTGGGCTACCGACCGGGGATTACCTTAAACCGAACGCATGGAAGTGTTCTATGGTCTGGGCGGCTACGATGGGACTGCCGCTTTCTTTGGAAGGGGTCGGTGCTGTGCTCGGCCTTGAAAAGCAGAAGCTGACCGAAGGCAAAGACCTCATCAAATATTTCTGTCAGCCCTGTGCGCCGACCAAAACCAACGGACAGCGTACCCGCAACCTTCCGGCACACACCCCGGACAAGTGGCTGGCTTTCAAGAAATACAACATCCGCGATGTGGAGACCGAAATGTCCATTCAGGCGCGCCTGTCCAAATATCCCGTGCCGGACAGCGTGTGGGATGAATACCACATCGACCAGGAGATCAATGACCGTGGTGTTGCCTTAGATATGGAACTGGTGCGGCAGGCCATTCAGATGGACGGCAGATCCCGCTCCGAGTTGACCCAGGCAATGAAGGAACTGACCGCTTTGGAGAACCCCAACTCCGTGCAGCAGATGAAGCAGTGGCTTTCGGACAACGGCATGGAAACCGATACCCTCGGCAAAAAGGCCGTGGCAGAAATGCTGAAAACCGCGCCGCCGGAGTTGCAAACGGTATTGACTCTCCGGCAGCAGCTTGCCAAGTCCTCGGTGAAAAAGTACCAAGCAATGGAGACTGCGGTTTGCGCCGATGGCCGTGCCAGAGGTATGTTCCAGTTTTACGGTGCCAACCGCACAGGCCGGTGGGCAGGACGCATCATTCAAATGCAGAACCTGCCGCAGAACCACCTTGCCGACCTTGCCGAAGCACGCAGTCTTGTCCGCTGCGGCGATTACGATGCTGTGAAAATGCTCTACGAAGATGTGCCGGACACGCTGTCCCAGCTTATCCGCACGGCATTTGTACCACAAAGTGACCGCAAATTTATCGTTTCGGACTTTTCGGCGATTGAAGCCCGTGTCATTGCATGGTTTGCCGGAGAAACATGGCGTCAGCAGGTGTTTGCCGATGGTAAGGACATCTACTGCGCGTCCGCATCACAGATGTTCGGTGTCCCTGTCGAGAAGCACGGCATCAACGGTCACCTGCGGCAGAAAGGCAAAATTGCAGAACTAGCTCTCGGCTATGGTGGCTCCGTTGGTGCTCTCAAAGCGATGGGCGCGCTCGACATGGGGCTGACCGAAGATGAACTGCCGCCCCTCGTGGACGCTTGGCGGCAGGCCAATCCGAAAATTGTGCAGTTCTGGTGGGCAGTCGACCGTGCTGTTACGGATGCGGTTACCCGGAAAACCACTACGAAAACACACGGCATTGTATTCTCCTGCCGAAGCGGGATGCTTTTTATCACGCTGCCTTCCGGCAGAAACCTTGACTATGTTAAGCCGAGAATCGGAGAAAACAAGTTCGGCGGTACCTGCATCACCTACGAGGGCATTGGCGGCACAAAGAAATGGGAACGGCTCGACAGCTACGGTCCCAAGTTCGTGGAGAACATTGTGCAGGCAACGGCAAGGGACATCCTCTGCTATGCCATGAATACGCTCCGCTGCTGTTCCATTGTGATGCACATCCACGATGAAGTGGTCATCGAAGCCGACCGCCGTATGTCCTTGCAGGCAGTATGCGACCAGATGGGCAGAACTCCTCCCTGGGCGAAAGGCTTACAGCTTCGTGCCGATGGCTATGAGACTGATTTTTATAAGAAAGATTAACGAGGTAAATCCCATGAGTATAAACAAGTTCAACAGCGAGGGTTATTACGACCCCACCGCTTATGAGGCAATGACTGCCGTAGAAAAGGAAGAACGGGCGCTCCGTGCCTTCCGTCCCATCGTTTACATCTGCTCACCCTATGCCGGCAATGTGTCGGAAAATATCGAAAATGCTCGAAAGTACAGCCGCTTCGCCGTGGACAAGGGGTACATCCCTGTAGCACCCCACTTGCTGTTTCCGCAGTTTCTGAATGACAACAATCCGAAAGAGCGTCAGTTAGGACTGTTCTTCGGAAATGCCCTGATGAGCAAGTGCAGCGAGGTGTGGGTCTTTGGTGACCGCATCTCCGCCGGCATGGAAGCAGAAATCCGCAGAGCCAAGTGGAAGAACTACCGCTTGCGTTACTTCACCAATGCTTGCGAGGAGGTATAAACCATGTTCACCCTTTACAGTGCAGATTTTATCAACGCACCAAGCAACTGCTCCTATCTGCACAAAACGGAAGTGAAGGATGCTGCGGATCTCGCTGCCGCCGTCAGCCGTGACTATGTGTGCGCCGAGTATATGAACCATTACCGCAACGGAGAAAACTTCCTCGGCTCGGACTGTCTCCCCATGGACTGTGACAATGACCACTCCGATAATCCCGCCGATTGGGTTACTCCGGCTGATGTCCGGGCGGCATTCCCCGGCATCACCTTTGCCGTCCACTACAGCCGTTTCCATATGCGCGAGAAGAACGGCAAGCCCGCTCGTCCCAAGTTTCATTTGCTGTTTCCCATTGAGCGCATTACCGACCCGGCAGCGTACAGCGAAATGAAGAAACTGGTCAACACCATTTTCCCGTATTTCGACACCAAGGCTCTGGATGCGGCTCGTTTCTTCTTCGGCACGGCAGAACCCAAGGTGGAGATTTTCTCCGGCGATATGACCTTAAGCGAGTATCTGTCCGGGGATGACTTCGATGCCGATATGGGCAGCGGTTCTCACGGCGGCAACCAGGTCATTCCCGAAGGCAGCCGTAATGCAACCATGTCCCGCTTTGCCGGTCGCGTCATCAAAAAGTACGGTGACAATGACACCGCTTTCCAGTGCTTTATGGAAGAAGCAGAAAAATGCACTCCTCCTCTGGAACAGCAGGAACTGATGACCATCTGGCACAGCGCACAGAAGTTCTATGCCAAAGTTCAACAGCAGGACGGATATGTTCCTCCCGAACTGTATAACGATGATACCTCCTATAAGCCGGACGATTTCTCCGATGTCGGACAGGCCGAGGTGCTGGCAAAGCACTTTTCCGGGGAACTGCGTTATTCTCCGGCAACCCACTACATCCGTTACAACGGTCGGTACTGGCAGGAAACCGAGCCCGGTGCGCAGGCTGTTGCCCACGAACTGACTCGCCGTCAGCTGAAAGAAGCGTCTGCAGATATGCTTGCCGCTCTTGCTACCCTCAAGGCTTGCGGTGCGCAGGATATTCTGGACAACAACAGCAAAGCCAAGGCCGAGGGCATGATGAGCGAGGAGCAGATGGAAACATACAAGGCTTTCCTTGCCGCAAAAGCATATCAGTCCTATGTCATTCAGCGCCGCGCTTCCAAGAATATCACCGCCACGCTGAAGGAGTCCCGTCCTATGCTCGAAATTACTCCGCAGGATCTGGATGCCAACCCCTACTTGCTCTGCACCCCGGATGCCACCTATGACCTGCGTCTCGGTATGGGAGGTGCACGGGAACATTCCCCGGGGGACTTCATCACTAAGACCACTACCGTTTCTCCCAGCGACCGTGGCAAACAGATCTGGCTTGACTGCCTGGACACCATTTTCTGCGGTGACCGGGAACTTATCGACTATGTACAGATGATCTGCGGTCTTGCCGCTGTCGGCAAAGTCGAGGTCGAAGCCCTCATCATTGCATACGGCTGTGGGCGCAACGGCAAGTCCACCTTCTGGAACTCCATATCCCGCGTCCTTGGTCTGTACAGCGGCAATATCTCCGCTGATACGCTGACCTTCGGATGCCGCCGCAATGTGAAACCGGAGATGGCCGAGGTCAAGGGCAAGCGTCTGCTCATTGCCGCCGAGATGCAGGAAGGCGCTCGGCTGAACGATTCCACTGTGAAGCAGCTCTGCTCTGTGGATGACATTTTTGCGGAAAAGAAGTACAAGGACCCCTTCAGCTTTTCTCCCAGCCACAGTCTGGTGCTGTACACCAACCATCTGCCGAAGGTCAGTGCATCCGACGACGGCACCTGGCGCCGCCTGATCGTTATCCCGTTCAATGCCAAGATTGAGGGCAAGAGCGATATCAAAAACTACGGCGACTACCTGTATCAGAATGCCGGAGAAAGCATTCTCGAATGGGTCATAGAAGGAGCCAAAAAGGTCATTGACCTGGACTACAAATTCCCGGTTCCGGCTACCGTGCAAAAAGCTATTGACGATTACCGCACCCAAAACGACTGGTTCGGCAACTTCCTCGATGAGAGGTGCGAAGTCGGCAGCGGATATCGTGAAAGTTCCAGTGCCTTGTACCAGGCATATCGCAACCACTGCATGGACACCAACGAGTATGTTCGCAGTACGGCAGATTTCTACACCGCAATGGACGGCGCGGGGTTCAGACGCATTTCTGCAAAGGGCAAGCGTTACTTTGCAGGATTGAGGTTGAAGCCTGACGCCGATGCGGACGAGGATTTTCTGTCCTAAACCACTCCTGGGTAGACCTCTATTAAGGCCATTTACAAAAAGTCCTCTTAGGAGAATTTTTTATAAAAAACCATAAGGAAAAGTCTTGTAAATGACATTCAACGAGGTCTACCCAGGCCATAAATCCCTACAGGAGAAAACACTATGAGAGAAAAATTGATCGAGCGAAAATTAACGCTGATGGTAAAAAAGCGCGGCGGTATCTGTCCGAAGTTCGTGTCTCCCGGATATGATGGCATGCCCGACCGAATCGTTCTTCTGCCAGGTTGCCATTTTGCCTTTGTGGAAGTAAAAGCTCCCGGCGAAAAGCCCCGCCCACTTCAGCTTTCGCGGCACAAATTACTGCGCAGACTCGGTTTTCCGGTATATGTTCTGGATGCCGAGGAGCAGATCGGAGGTATCCTTGATGAAATACAGTCCGCATGACTATCAGACCTACGCCGTGGATTACATCGAAACACATCCCATCGCCACTGTATTTTTGGACATGGGGCTCGGCAAAACAAGTATCACCCTCACCGCCATCAACAACCTGCTGTTCGACAGCTTCGAGATTCATCGGGTGTTGGTGATTGCACCGCTGCGAGTAGCACTGGACACATGGACAGCTGAGGTGGATAAGTGGGATCACCTGCAGAACCTCATCTGCTCCGTGGCTGTCGGCACCGAAGCTGAACGCCGCGCTGCATTTATGAGACCCGCTGACATTTACGTCATCAACCGAGAAAATGTCCAATGGCTTGTCGAAGAAAGCGGCATCCCGTTCACCTTTGATATGATCGTAATAGACGAGCTGTCCTCTTTCAAGAACCACAACACAAAGCGGTTCAAGTCGATGTTGAAAGTCAGGCCCAAGGTCAACCGCATCGTAGGGCTGACCGGCACTCCCGCTTCAAACGGTTTGATGGATCTGTGGGCAGAGTTCCGCATCCTTGACATGGGTCAGAGGCTGGGACGCTTCATCACCAAGTACCGCACCGACTATTTCATGCCGGATAAGCGCAACGGGCAGATCATCTACAGCTACAAGCCGCTGCCGTATGCGGAGGATGCCATTTATAAGCAGATTTCCGACATCACCATCTCCATGAAAGCGACAGACCATCTGAAAATGCCGGAACTGGTCAGCAGCGAATATGCCGTCCGTCTTTCCGATGAAGAAAAACAGAAATACACCGATCTGAAGCAGGAACTGGTGCTGTCCCTCGGAGATACCGAAATCACGGCCGCCAATGCCGCATCCCTCTCCGGCAAATTGTCGCAGATGGCAAACGGTGCGATTTACGACGATAACGGCGAGGTCATCCAAATCCATGACCGGAAACTCGATGCTTTGGATGACATCATCGAATCCGCGAACGGAAAGCCGGTTCTGGTGGCGTACTGGTTCAAACATGACCTCACCCGCATATCCGAGCGACTAAAAAAACTGCATATCCCGTTCTCTCGGCTGGATACTTCCGACAGTGTCCGCAGATGGAACGCTGGCGAGATCCCCGTTGCACTGATTCACCCCGCATCCGCGGGGCACGGTCTGAACCTTCAGTCCGGTGGCTCCACGCTTGTATGGTTCGGTCTTATATGGTCATTGGAACTGTATCAGCAGACCGTGGCTCGCCTATGGCGGCAGGGACAGACAGCCAAAACCGTGGTAGTTCAGCACATCGTAACAAAGAACACCATTGACGAGCGCATCATGAAAGCCCTCTCCCAAAAGGAGCATACGCAGACGGCTCTTATCGACGCCGTAAAAGCGGACTTGAAAATCTGGGACACTCTATGAAAATCCGTGCCAATCCGAGGATCACAAAATATCGGAGGTACGAATATGAACCCTTATCAGGCATTAGCCAACGCCATTGTAGAACTGGCCGTAAAAGACTACAAAAAAGCCCTCAAGCGGCACTATCGCTTTCCAAACAGTGAGGATTATGCCGCCGAGGTGAAAAGCCTGGAGCGATTTTTCCGTTCCGGTTGGTATGGAATGCTGACCGACCTTGATGCCGAATATCTCATGACAGGTGTTCGCCGCATGGTGTGCAAGGAGGTGGCGGCATGAAGGCAAAGGAGTTTTTGAACCAGGCATATCTTTTGGATCAGCGCATCAAGAGCAAGTCCGAGCAGATACAGTCCCTGAACGAGCTTGCCACCAAATGCACTGCTACACTGACGGGTATGCCGAGGAATCCCAATCACGGCGGCTCCACGATGGCAGATGCCGTATGTAAGATCATCGACCTGCAAAATGAGATCGCTGCAGACATGGACCGGTTGGTACAAATCAAGAAGGACATCGTGGATGTTATCGGCAAGGTGGACGATGTGAAGTTCCGCATTCTCTTGGAGAAGCGGTATCTGTGCGGCGAAACATGGGAAGAAATCACCGTGAGCCTGTACCACAACCGCCGCTGGGTCTTCCGTCTGCACGACAAAGCCCTGGATGAAGTGCAGAAAATCCTTGATTCCGGCAAAACAAGCCACTAAAAGCCACTATAATACATCCTCGCTTTATGATATCATTATAATGCGAAGAAAATATGGAACGAGCCTCATGGGAGTCAAATCCCGTGGGGCTTTTCTTATACCCGAAGGAGGTGAACAAATGTCCAAGCGACCACTCAGGCCCTGCTCTCATCCCGGCTGCCCCAACCTTTGTGAAGGACAGTTTTGTGAACAGCACCGCGTGGAAGAACGCCGCAAGTACGACAAATACGAGCGCAGCGCCGATGTCAACCGAAAATACGGCAGAGCGTGGAAACGCATCCGTGACCGCTATGCGGCAGAGCATCCCCTCTGTGAGATGTGTCTCAAGGAAGGTCGGCTGACTCCGGTACAGGAAGTTCACCACATTCTGCCCGTTTCCAAAGGCGGCACTCACGCAAGGGACAACCTCATGAGTCTCTGTCAGTCCTGCCACACCAAGATCCACCACGACCTCGGCGACCGGTAGGGGGATGAAAATCTCCGGGATCTTTTCGGTCGGGCAACGGCCCGGGGTCACGTGTGCGAAAAATGCGAAATCAAAAGGGTAATTAAGGGAGGTGAACTCGGATGCCCACAAAATCAAATAACACAGGCGGGCGCGGCGGCGCAAGACCCGGTGCGGGAAGGAAGAAATCCGCAGTCAAGGACAAAGCCGAAAACGGGAATCCCGGCGGCAGAAAACTTGAAGTGCTGGATATTCCCGAAGTCGAGGGTGTTGAAATGCCAAAGCCCCATGATTTTCTTTCTGCCGAGCAGCGGGACGGCAGCGTCCTGCAGGCGCAGGAAATTTACACAGAAACCTGGCAGTGGCTCAAAGGCATCGGCTGTGCCGCAAAGGTGTCGCCGCAGCTTTTGGAGCGCTACGCCATGTGTTCCGCACGGTGGGTGCAGTGCGAGGAAATGACCAACCGCATGGGTTTCCTCTCCAAGCACCCTACCACGGGAAAGCCGATCCCGTCCCCATTTATTAACATCGGCATCAACTACATGAACCAGGCGGTTCGGCTCTGGAATGAGATTTTCCAGATCGTGAAAGAAAACTGCAGCACGGAATACGGCGAATCTACGCCGCAGGATGACCTTATGGAGCGCCTGCTCCGTGCGAGAAAGGGGTAAAAAAAGCAGCCCTCATTAAGAAGGCTGCAGAATAGTCGAAGGAGCAAACGAGAAATCAATGATTGGCGTTTTCAAGGTTACGGTTGAAAGTTTATAGGTTTTTGCGTAGCGAAACAGTTCCGTGATTTCCGTTAAAAAGTTACTCATATGCACTCTCCTTCCTTTGGTACGTTCTTTCTCGTTTGCTGCTGTCCTTGCGGACCCTTGGTCTGGTGGATCGGGAAGGAGTAGACATCGACCCATTTCAATTATACCAAGATTACAAAAAATTTCAATAGGAAGGTACCCGTCATGTTTGAAAAAGTAAATCCGTGCCACCCGGATAAGGTGGCAGACAGAATCGCCGGTGCGCTCGTTGACCTGGCATACAAGAAAGCAGAAAATCCCCGCATCGCTGTTGAAGTCCTCATCGGCCACGGCGTGTGCCACATCATTGCGGAAATTTCTGTTGCTCTGGACAAGGCGGGTGTCACCGCTGCCGTTCACCGCATTGCAGGCAATCTCGCTGTGGACTATGCAGAAGTGCCGCAGGACGGCCACCTTGCCGATAACCAGGCAGACGCTATCCGCTGCGGTGACAACGGCATCTTCAAGGGAATGCCCGTGACCGAAGAGCAAAAAAAGCTGTCGCAGATCGCACGGGACATTTTCTCCGTGTATCCCTATGACGGCAAGTACATTCTGGACGGTGACCGGCTTATCCTCTGTCAGAGCAATGCCCCTTCGGATGCGCTCCGAGCACTGTATCCCAATGCGGAGATCAACCCACTCGGCGATTGGACGGGCGGCACCGATGTGGACACCGGCGCAACCAACCGTAAGCTCGGCTCGGATATGGCCGACTCGGTGACCGGAGGCGGTCTGCACGGCAAGGATCTGTCCAAGGCGGATGTGTCCGTGAATATCTACGCTTTCCTCAAAGCACAGAAAACCGGCAAGCCTGTGACGCTCTGCTGCGCCATTGGGGACGATGCCGTCGATGGCAGACCCTATGCCGAAATCGTGGAGATTGCTCGAAACTACATCCGCTCGGTAGGCGGCTTCGAGAAATTTGCGGAATGGGGGCTGGTCTGATGAAAACGACGACCGAAATGCAGCTCGTTCCCATTACAAAGCTGGTACCCTATGTCAACAACGCCCGGACACACAGCCCGGAGCAGATCAATAAGCTCCGCTCCTCGCTGCGAGAGTTCGGCTTCATCAATCCTGTTATCATCGACCGTGACTATGGCGTCATTGCCGGTCACGGTCGTATTCTTGCCGCCAAGGAGGAAGGCATCACCGAAGTGCCGTGCGTCTTTGCAGACCACCTGACCGAAGCGCAGAAGAAAGCCTATATCATTGCCGACAACCGTATGGCGATGGACGCAGGCTGGGACGAGGAACTGCTGCGTGTGGAGATCGAGTCCTTGCAGGCGTTGGACTTTGACCCACTCCTCACAGGCTTTGACGAAAAAGAACTGTCGAAGCTGTTTGACGATGGCAAGAACATCAAAGAGGATGACTTCGATGTGGACGCCGAGCTGCAAAAGCCGACCTTCACGAAGTCCGGCGATATCTGGACGCTGGGGCGGCACCGGCTCATCTGCGGCGACAGTACCAAGGAGGAAACCTACGCCGCCCTCATAGACGGCCGCAAGGCAAACCTCATCGTCACCGACCCGCCCTACAATGTGAACTACGAGGGCAGCGCCGGAAAAATCAAAAACGACAACATGGCATCGGAGAAGTTTTTCGACTTCCTCTTCGATGCCTTTTCCAATATGGAGAAGGTCATGGCGGACGACGCCTCCATCTATGTGTTCCACGCTGATACCGAGGGGCTGAATTTCCGCAAGGCGTTTGATGCCGCAGGATTCTATCTCTCCGGCTGCTGTATCTGGAAAAAGCAGTCGTTGGTGCTGGGGCGCTCCCCATATCAGTGGCAGCACGAGCCGTGCCTTTACGGTTGGAAGAAAAAAGGCAAGCATCAGTGGTATACGGGGCGCAAGGAGTCCACCATCTGGGAGTTCGACAAGCCAAAGAAAAACGGTGACCATCCCACCATGAAGCCAATTCCGCTTCTGGCCTATCCCATTCAGAACAGTTCTATGGCAAACTCCGTGGTGCTTGACCCCTTCGGCGGGTCCGGCTCTACGCTTATTGCCTGTGAGCAGACCGACCGCATCTGCTGCACCATCGAACTGGACGAGAAGTTCTGCGATGTCATTGTCCGCAGATACATCGAGCAGACCGGCACGGATGAAAAGGTCAGCGTGCTGCGTGACGGCAAGGAATACAAGTACAGTGAGGTAGCGCCCCATGATGAATAAGCCTTTGACCCTCGGAAGCCTGTTTGACGGCTCCGGGGGCTTTCCGTTGGGCGGACTGCTTGCAGGTATCACTCCCGTGTGGGCATCGGAAATCGAACCGTTCCCCATTCGGGTGACCACCAAGCGTCTGCCTTTTATGAGGCACTACGGGAATATCTCCGCTATGGACGGCGGCAAAATTGAACCCGTGGACATTATCACCTTTGGCAGCCCATGCCAGGACATGAGCGTGGCAGGCCGAAGGGACGGCTTGGACGGAAAGCGTTCAAGTCTTTTTTATGAAGCTGTCCGTATTATCAAAGAAATGAGGTGTGCCACCGATGGCAAATATCCAAGATACATCGTATGGGAGAATGTCCCCGGCGCCTTCTCCTCGAACAAGGGCGAGGACTTCAAAGCCGTCCTCGAAGCGGTCATCGGCGTCGCCGAACCGAATGCCCAGGTGCCTATGCCTGAAAAAGCACGTTGGCCCTACGCCGACCTTTACATGGGAGACGGATGGAGCGTTGCGTACCGCACTCTCGATGCGCAATACTGGGGAGTTCCCCAGCGAAGACGCCGCATCTACCTTGTCGCAGATTTTGCAGGCGGAAGTGCCGGAAAAATACTATTTGAGTCAGAAGGCTTGTCTGGGTATTCTGCGGAGGGCTTCCGCTCGTGGCAAAGAGCTGCCGGAAGTTTTACGCCTTGCCCTGGAGCGACAGGCTTCGACGGGTACAACGGCAGTCTGACGGATGACACCTCCGCCACCCTCGGCGTGAACTGCGGAATGTCCACAGGTCGCAACGGCATCGTGCTGAACGACCAGGGCGGCAACCGCATGGACATCACAGAGGAGGTCACATCCACGCTCCGTGCTGAAGCGCACCATCCACCCTGCGTGATGGAGTCGGCAGGATTTTGCACCGAGCATTCTGCCAAGAGCCGTACCATTGGCTATGAGGAAGAATGCTCTCCCACGCTCCGAGCGGGTGTAGTTCCTGCGGCGGTCGCACTGGAGAACCATCCGCTCGACAGCCGGGTCAAGCTCTCTGAGGACGGCAATGTGCAGACATTGACCTCCCGCATGGGAACCGGCGGCAACAATGTACCGCTTGTGATGAAGATCCGGTCCGGCTGCGAAGGTGGCGGCAAGGGTCCGCTCATCCAGGAGAACAAATCTGCCACCCTGTCATGCAACAACGACCAGACGCTGTTCGAGCCTTGCGGATGGGACGGCGGTCAGGTTTCTCCGACCCTCACAAAGCAGAATGCAGGCGGAAATCAGCGAATGCCGGACAAGGACAACTTCACCTGCGTCCTTCAGCCCTTCGGTATCTGCTCCAAGGATTCCAACGCCATGAAGTCGGATAATCCCCACAGTGGCATCTACGAAGCGGAAACCGCACGGACGCTTGACGGCAACGGCGGTAACCCCTCCTGCAACCAGGGAGGCATCGCCGTTGTTGCTTTCACGCAGAATCAGCGTGATGAGGTGCGTGACCTCGGTGACCGCTCCGCTGTGGTATGTGCCAATGCCGGAACGAAGCAGCAGACCTTTGTGCTGCAAGGCTCCATGATCGGCCGCGAGGACAGGAACGGTCCCCAGGGCGACGGCATCAACGAAGATGTCAGCTTCACCCTAAATACGATCGACCGCCACGCTGTCTATACTATGACAACCGGCAGCTTTGCCCAGGTTTCCGAAGATAAGGCTCCTACCGTCCTTGCCCGTGACTACAAAGACCCCACCGCCGTCTGCTACGGCATCGGCAGAGACACCTTCAACCAGGGCCAGAACGCCAAGTTCGCCCCGACCTTTGAAAAGGAGCTTCAGCCGACACTGGTGGCAAAAGGACCTGGCGCTATCCAGAACGGATATACGGTCCGCAGGCTGATACCCACCGAATGCGCCAGGCTCCAGGGCTTCCCGGATAACTGGTGCGCCGACCTAGGTACGGAAAAGCCGTCCGATGAGGAAATGTACTTCTGGCACAAGGTGTTCAAGACCTATTCCGAAGTGACCGGCTGTAAGATGAAATCCGACAAGCAGGTCGCAAAGTGGCTGAAAGATCCGTATTCCGACAGTGCGGAATATAAGATGTGGGGCAACGGCGTGGCACTCCCGTGCGTATGGTTTGTACTCTGCGGAATTGTGTGGGCAGAAAAAATCGAGGCAGCGGATTGACCGCTCCTCGATCTCATCAGTTTTTCCTGGTGGGCTTCACATTGACATCCGGACGAATGCTTCCGTTGATCTCGCCGTTCTGCTCTTCAAACTTTTTGATGTTCTCACGAATCAGCACAAGAATGTGGCTGTTCACGGAACGTCCTTCATAATCGGCAACAAAGCCGAGTTTTTCAAGCATTTCTTCCTCTATGCGTATTGAAACGCTCTTGATAGCCATACGGTCACCTCTCCATAAACATATTGTATGTTTATTTTATGTCCATCATGTGCTACAATGTTCTAAATGGATATACGGTATATCTACAATAAATTTTGGAGGCGGCTTGAAAATGCGTGTTGCTGTAATCGGTTCAAGAGGGCTTATGGTGGATGACCTCGGGAAATATCTGCCGGACAATGTAACGGAGATCGTTTCCGGCGGTGCGAGAGGTGTTGACAACTGTGCAAGGAGCTATGCGCAGACACACGGAATCAAACTGACGGAATTTCTCCCGGAATATGAGAAGTTCGGCCGCTCCGCACCCCTCAAGCGGAATATTACGATCATCCAGAATGCAGACCTTGTATTGGCTTTCTGGGACGGAACATCCCACGGCACGAAATTCGTGATCGACAACTGTAAAAAGATAGGTGTCCCAGTCAAAATCTTTGTACCCAATCGGGAGTGCAAATGAAGCCGATGTCTTGTTCACATCGTAGAATGTAGCATTTCCGGCAGATAGGACTTGCTATTCAGCGAAATCTGAGCAATATATGTAGTACGCCAAACGAAAGGAGTGCTACTATGAAAAACGAAGCAATGAAAACTGCCGTGGATGCCTTTATACTGGAGCGCATCAATGATTGCGGCAGCAGACCGAACGAATCATTGTCCGATGCCATCGAGCGGCTGTCCGTGTGTGCTGACAAGCTGAGAAATACGCTCTCTGCCGAACAGCGCATCCTGCTGACCGATTGCGAAAATGCCTACTCTGTGACAGACGGCGAGACAATGAACTGCTATTACCGTGCCGGGTTTTCCGACGCGGTATTATTTTTGCTTGGGTGGAGGGATTCTGAATGGAACTGAATTTTCATGTGAATGGTACGGAGCGCAAGCGGCTGGTACAGACCATCTCCGACTGGCTCGGCGTTCCCGCAAAGTACTGCGGCGCGCCCACATTCAACTATGAGGTAGATTACTTTACCATTGACCGAAACGGCAGCCTTTCCTTTGATGACCGTGCCGACAGTGAGGTCATTGAACGCCTGCTGCAGCACATCTACGATGAGGGCTTTGACATCGACCAGATCCACACCGAGGAAGAAGACGAGCCTTGCGCCGTCTGCATTTCTATGCCGAGGAGCTTGTTCACCGACAGCAATCTGGAAAACCTCAAGGCACTCATTGCCGCCAAGGGCAGTCTTATCAAGAAAGCCCTCGGTGTGAGTGAACTTCCGCTGGAGATCACGGATGCGAAGGTTTCCTTCCCTTGGTTCCCGGCGGCTCCCAACCCGGACGAGATGAACGCCTACGATACTTTCATCTGCAAGCTGTGCGAAATGGCACGGAATCAGAAGCGTGTCAGTGCCGCCGAAAAGCCCACGGACAACGAGAAATACGCATTCCGATGTTTCCTGCTTCGGCTGGGCTTCATCGGTGCGGAATACAAAACCGCTCGAAAAATCCTGCTGAAGAACCTGTCCGGCTCATCGGCTTTCAGGAACGGAGGTACAGAACATGAGATTTCCGAGTAAAGAGACGGTCGAGCGTATTCGCAAAGAATACCCGGTCGGCGCACGGGTCGTACTTGTTCGGATGGACGATCCCCGGGCTCCACCTGTCGGCACGAAAGGCACCGTGCGAGGTGTGGACGATATCGGCGGCATCATGGTTGCTTGGGATAACGGCTGCGGTCTGAGCGTGGCTTACGGCGAGGACATCTGTCGGAGGTGCGACCATGACTGAGAAAATCCGAGAGCAGATCCTCGCCATCCGCAAGACTGGCCGCACGAATATGTTTGATGTGCCGACGGTACAGTACATTGCCAATGAGATGCGGTTCTATGAACTGGTTGTCTTTCTCGAAGGATACCGCAAAGAGTATGTACATTTCATCCTCACAGGCGAATGCAAACCGCTGTAATATACACAGTTTTTCCTCCGAATGATTGTGTAGTATATTCTCTGAAATGACTGGATATCTCCCGAACATGACGGTAATATACACTCACAACAAAACAAACGGAGTGATATTGTCAATATTGGTTTACACTTTTTTCTCAAGGATGTTCGACCTATGCTGCCTCCAGTAATGAATCATAGTATTGCTGTCGCTTAACCATAGGAGGCAAACCACCATTAGCAGAACAGATTCTCCGATTATTCCAGTAACTGATGAAATATCTCCAAATAAGGGTTTTTAGCTGTTCTACTGTCATAGCGGTGGTATCGTATCGTCCATAAAGTAATTCTTCCTTGAATCTTGCCCACATGCTTTCGCATCTGGCATTATCATGACATCTGCCGCCGGCACTGTTCATGCTTTGAAGAATGCCATATTTGCTGATTGCTTTACGATATAGCTCGCTGGTGTACTGTGTACCTCTGTCGCTGTGAATAATAGCTCCTCGAAGCATAGGATATGCTCTATAAGCATTATCTAAGGTTTTTTCACAAAGGGTAGCTTTCATGTTTGTATCCATAGCAAGACCTAATACTGCCAAATCATAGCAGTCAAAAATAGCAGAAACATAAAGTTTTCCATCAGAAGCCTTTATTTCGGTCATATCGGTAACACATTTTTCAAGAGGCTTCTCAGCTGTGAAGTCACGCTTTATCAGATCGTCTGATTTACGTGCTTCCTTATCAGCTTTGGTAATTCCATTCGGTTTGCGTTTTGGTCTGTGATTAAGTCCAATTTCTTCCATGACACGATAGACAGTTCTTTCACCGGGAATATGTACACCTTCAGGCTGTTTGAGCTGTAAAGCCTGATACATACGGATTCTTCCATAAGTATCATTACATTCATCTTCATTACAGATATCCAGCATAGCATCCGCCAACGCCTGATATTTCCATGGAGCATCTTTTGTTTTTAAATATTTATTGAATGCCTGTCTGGAAACATGAAGAGCTTTACAATAAAAAGAAATTTTACCCTTAATCTTGCCGTCATCCGTTTTGATTGCAATAAACATTAGTCTCTGTTTTTTGCTGACTTCCGACGGCTGGCTGCGAAAAAAGCACTGGCTTCTTCGAGAAATTCGTTTTCTTCTTTTAAACGACGAATTTCTTTATCCTGTTCCTTAACACGCTTTCTAAGTTCGATAAGCTCGTCATTAAGAGATAATGCAGCCTTAGGTGAATGAACTGCCTCATTTGCACTAAGACGACCTTCTTTGAAGGCTTTTATCCAGCAGTAAATAGTTCCATCCGGAATACCTAATTCTTTTGCGGCTTTATGTCCGCCTATTTGCTGGGCAAGTTTTACAGCCTGTGCTTTAAATTCGTTGTCATAAGATTTTTGTTTTCGTGCCATAATGATATCTCCTGTTCTCGTATTGATTATGATTATATCAAAATCCTTGAGAATCGGCTGTCAACTTTTATGATACAACATCAGAGGTACACGGTTGTGTGGAAAGAAGGAAGCATCAAAGTAAACGGAGACATTTTTCACTACTGGATAAAGCAGTATGAGGAAGGCTCCGAGTGGGGCATCGAGGGCGGACGCATTTCAAAGCTGATGCTCAAGCGCAACGGATACATCGTCTGCAACTACGACAGAGGTTGGGACATCGAACCCGCCGATGAAAACACACAGCTTGCGCTGGAGCTTCTGCTCCACAGCGAGAACTGGTAAGCCACAACAACTCAAAGCAACGGCTCCGAAAGGGGCTGCTGCTCGTTATACGGAAGGTCGCTCCGATTTCGGTGGCGGCTATTTTTTATACCCTGGAGGTGGTCTCTACGAGAAAACTGAAAACATATAAGCCCACAAGGTTCATGGAGAAAACCTCCCACTACGATGTGGACGCAGCGGATTATGCCGTGATGTTCATCGAGAGCCTCTGCCACACCAAGGGTACCTGGGCGAGAAAGCCCTTCGAGCTCATCGACTGGCAGGAGCAGATCATTCGGGACATTTTCGGTGTCCTTAAGCCCAACGGCTATCGACAGTTCAATACCGCATACATCGAAATCCCGAAAAAGCAGGGCAAGTCCGAGCTTGCCGCTGCGGTGGCACTTCTGCTCACCTGCGGTGACGGAGAGGAACGAGCTGAGGTCTATGGTTGCGCTGCCGACCGTCAACAGGCGTCCATCGTTTTCAATGTGGCGGCGGATATGGTGCGGATGTGTCCGGCGCTCTCCAAGCGAGTCAAGATACTGGATTCCCAGAAGCGGCTCATTTATCAGCCAACGGGCAGTATCTACCAGGTACTCTCCGCCGATGTCGGCAATAAGCATGGCTTCAACACCCACGGCGTGGTGTTCGATGAGCTGCACACCCAGCCGAACCGCAAGCTCTTTGACGTCATGACCAAAGGCTCCGGCGACGCTCGTATGCAGCCGCTGTACTTCCTTATCACCACGGCCGGCAACGATACGAAATCCATCTGCTATGAGATCCACCAGAAGGCCAAAGACATCATCGAGGGGCGCAAGATCGACCACACCTTCTATCCCGTTATCTACGGCGCGGAGGAATCGGACGATTGGACAGACCCGAAGGTTTGGAAGAAAGCCAATCCGTCCCTCGGCATCACGGTGGGCATTGACAAGGTCAAGGATGCCTGCGAGTCCGCAAAGCAGAACCCCGGCGAAGAGAACTCCTTCCGACAGCTTCGTCTCAACCAGTGGGTCAAACAGGCGGTGCGCTGGATGCCGATGGATAAGTGGGACAAGTGCGAATTTGCCGTCAGCGAGGACGATCTGGAAGGTCGTGTCTGCTACGGCGGTCTGGACTTGTCCTCCACAACGGATATTACGGCATTCGTTTTGGTTTTCCCTCCGGAGGACGAGAACGACAAATACATCATCCTGCCGTACTTCTGGATACCGGAGGACAATCTCGACCTCCGAGTCCGGCGTGACCATGTGCCATACGATGTGTGGGAACGGCAAGGATACCTCCAAACCACGGAAGGCAATGTCGTTCACTACGGCTACATCGAGAAGTTCATTGAAAGCCTGGGGGAGCGTTTCAATATTCGGGAGATCGCCTTTGACCGCTGGGGCGCTGTGCAGATGGTGCAGAACCTTGAGGGCATGGGCTTCACGGTCGTTCCTTTCGGACAGGGCTTCAAGGATATGTCCCCACCAACCAAGGAATTGATGAAGCTGGTGCTGGAGCAGAAAATCGCCCATGCTGGGCATCCGGTTCTGCGTTGGATGATGGACAACATCTTCATCCGCACCGACCCTGCCGGAAACATCAAACCAGACAAAGAGAAATCCACAGAGAAAATCGACGGCGCCGTAGCGACCATTATGGCACTTGACCGTGCTATCCGCTGCGGCAACGATAACGGAGCTTCGGTCTATGATAGTCGCGGGCTGTTGTTCATTTAACCCTGCAAAATTAGTCGAATATAAAAAGTTTTTGCACTATGGTGCATTTACTTGATTTTCTCGCCGATTTATGCTATACTAATAGTGCAGGAGGTGTGAAAATATGATAGATTCCCATGAACTCAGGCGGCGTGACGGCTATTTGAATAAACTGATCGGCTTTCAGGATACGGAGCCGGTCAAGGTAATCACCGGCATTCGCCGCTGCGGCAAGTCCAGCCTGTTAAAGCTGATGGTTCAGCATTTGAAAGATACCGGTATTCAGCCGGAGCAGATCATTGAGATGAATTTTGAATCCTTCGATTTCCGAGGGATGAGCGCCGATGATATTTACCGCTATGTGAAAGAGCGCATTGTCCTCGGAAAGCGGATGTACCTTTTTTTTGATGAGCTGCAGCGGATCGAAGCATGGGAGGATGCCATAAACGCCTTCCGTGTGGATTTTGACTGCGACATCTATGTTACCGGGTCGAATGCCTATCTTCTTTCCTCGGAGTATTCCACCTATCTCTCCGGGAGGTGCGTCGAAATCAAAATGCTGCCGCTCTCTTTCCGTGAGTTCCTCGATTTTCACGGTTTTGAGGTTCGTGAAACGCAAAGCGCCCTTGGTGGACGCCGCAAGCAGGTATTTGATAAGAACGGTGAACGCTACGAACTGCGAGAAGTTTTTGACGCCTATATGCGCTTCGGTGGAATGCCCGGCATTGCCGATGTCGGACTGGAGCAGGAAAAGGCGCTGTCTCTTCTCGACGGCATCTATTCCACAGTCGTGGTTCGCGACATTCTGGAACGGGAAAAGCGCAGAGGTCAAAAGCAGATCACAGACCCTACGCTGCTGCGCAAGATCATTCTGTTTCTTGCGGATAATATCGGCTCCAGCGTTTCTATTGCCTCCATCGGCAACACACTGGTCAACGAGGGACTTTTGGACGATGGCAAACGCAAAGGCGCACCCAGTGCGCATACCGTGCAGGCATACGTGAATGCGCTTCTGGAGAGCTACTTCTTCTACGAGATCAAACGCTTTGATATCAAGGGCAAAGCCTACCTCCGTACACTCGGAAAATACTATATCGTTGACATCGGACTTCGCAACTATCTGCTGGGCTTCCGTAATCGGGACAGCGGTCACGCCATCGAGAATGTCGTTTACTTTGAACTGCTTCGCCGTGGCTATGATGTAGCAATCGGCAAAATCGGCAATGCCGAGGTGGATTTCATCGCAACGACTGCCGACGAGAAAAAGTATATCCAGGTAACGGAGTCCATGATGAGCGAGGATGTGCGCAAGCGGGAGCTTGCACCGCTTCAAAGTATCCGCGACAACTACGAAAAAATCGTGCTGTCCCTTGAGCCGGGTCTTGATGCTTCCTATGACGGAATCAAATCCGAGAACCTCATCGACTGGCTGCTTGACGAGTAAATACTGCATTTTCGGAGCAAAATCAAAAGTTTTTGCAGTTCAAGTCTGAAAGCTCTTTAATTCGGATACTTTCAGACTTGAAAATAGATACAATCGAAGAATTCAAAGCATCTGTTCGTATGAGCAGGTGCTTTTCTTTTGCCCATTTTGAAGGAGAGTGATGTTAAATGGGTATCTTTTCAGGACTGTTCAAATCGAGAGATAAGCCCCAGGATCGCACGGCGGGCAGCAACTATGCCTTTTTCATGGGCGGCACGACCTCCGGCAAAACGGTGACGGAACGCTCCGCCATGCAGATGACCGCCGTGTATTCCTGTGTCCGCATCCTGTCTGAGGCTGTCGCAGGTCTGCCGCTGCACCTCTATAAATACACGGACAGCGGCGGCAAGGCAATGGCGCTAGACCATCCGCTCTACCGCTTGCTCCACGATGAGCCGAACCCGGAGATGAGTTCTTTCGTGTTCCGGGAAACACTCATGACACATCTGCTCCTCTGGGGTAATGCCTATGCGCAGATCATCCGAAACGGAAAGAACGAGATCGTTGCCCTGTACCCTTTGATGCCGAACAAGATGTCGGTGGACAGAGACGAGGATGGTCGCCTGTACTACACCTATTACCGTGGCACAGACGAGGCTATCAAGAACAAGGAGTTCGCCGTAACGCTTCAGCCCTCGGATGTGCTGCATATCCCCGGACTCGGCTTCGATGGCTTGGTTGGCTACAGCCCCATCGCTATGGCAAAGAACGCTATCGGCATGGCTATTGCCTGTGAGGAGTATGGTGCAAAGTTCTTCGCCAACGGTGCTGCACCGGGCGGTGTGTTGGAACACCCCGGTACGATCAAAGACCCGCAGCGTGTGCGGGAAAGCTGGCAGTCCACCTTCGGTGGCAGCGGCAACGCCAATAAGATCGCCGTACTGGAAGAAGGCATGAAGTACACGCCCATCGGCATCTCGCCGGAGCAGGCACAGTTCCTGGAAACACGCAAATTCCAAATCAATGAAATTGCTCGAATTTTCCGAGTCCCGCCCCACATGGTCGGCGATCTGGAAAAGTCGAGCTTTTCTAATATTGAGCAGCAGTCCCTTGAGTTTGTGAAATACACCCTCGACCCCTGGGTCATCCGTTGGGAGCAGTCCATTCAACGCTCCCTGCTGAACTCCGAGGAAAAGAAGAAGTACTTTGCAAAATTCAATGTGGAAGGTCTGCTTCGCGGCGACTATCAGAGCCGCATGAACGGGTACGCCATCGGCCGCCAGAACGGTTGGATGTCCGCAAACGACATCCGGGAGCTTGAAAACCTCGACCGTATCCCGGAGGAGGACGGCGGCGACTTGTACCTCATTAACGGCAATATGCTCCCACTGAAGAATGCGGGTGCTTTTGCAGATACACCCACCGATGACGGAAAGGAGGAAAAAACCGATGAAGAAATTTTGGAATTGGAAGAGCCGAACGGTGACGAACTCGGAGACGCAGGAGCAGACACAGGAAAGAACCCTGTTCCTGAACGGAACCATCGCAGAGGAAAGCTGGTTTGATGATGATGTCACCCCTCAGCTTTTCAAGAACGAGCTCATGTCCGGCAGCGGAAATATTACCGTGTGGATCAACTCTCCCGGCGGCGACTGCGTGGCTGCAGCGCAAATCTACAATATGCTCATGGACTACAAGGGTGATGTGACCGTGAAAATTGACGGTATTGCCGCATCCGCAGCGTCCGTCATCGCTATGGCAGGCACGAAGGTACTGGTATCCCCGGTGTCCATGCTTATGATCCACAACCCCATGACAGCGGCATTCGGCAATTCGGACGAGATGCAGAAAGCTATCGAGATGCTCTCAAGCGTTAAGGATTCCATCATCAACGCCTATGAGATCAAGACGGGGCTTTCCCGTGCCAAGCTCTCGCACCTCATGGATGCGGAAACCTGGATGGACGCAAACAAGGCTGTGGAACTCGGCTTTGCGGACGCAATCATGCAGAGAAACTCGGAATCCGAAGAGGTACCCACGCCTGCCGTTTCCATGCTGTATTCCAAGGCGAATGTGGTGAACTCTCTCATGGAGAAGATCGCCGCAAAATGCGCCATCACCCCGAAATCCAACCGTACACAAAAAGCCGATGACCTTATGGAGCGGCTCAATCTCATTAAAAACTGGAGGTAATTCAATATGACTATCAACGAACTGCGTGAAAAGCGCAACAAGGCTTGGAACGCTGCAAAGGCATTTGTGGAAACCAAGCGCGACAAGGACGGCCTTCTTTCCGAAGAGAATGCCAAGACCTATGCTCAGATGGAAAAGAAGGTGCAGGACTACGGTGCCGAGATCGAGCGCATGGAAGCCATGTCCGCAATGGAGGCGCAGCTGAACAGACCCACTTCCTCTCCCATCACCGAGAAGCCCATGAACGGCAAGTCCACCGCTGATGAGAAGCCCAAGACCGGTCGTGCTTCCGATGCCTACCGCACCGGAATGCTTACCGCCCTTCGCAGCAACTTCCATCAGGTGAGCGATGTCCTTCGCGAGGGTGTTGACGCTGACGGCGGCTACCTCGTACCCGAGGAGTATGATTCCCGCCTTATTCAGACGCTTTCCGAGGAAAACATCATGCGAAAGCTCGGTCACACCATCACCACATCCGGTGAGCATAAGATCAACATTGCAGCGACTGCGCCTGCCGCTGCGTGGATCGAGGAAGGCGGCGCACTCTCTTTCGGTGACGCAACCTTTGCACAGATCCTTCTGGACGCGCACAAGCTCCATGTCGCTATCAAGGTGACCGAGGAACTGCTCTACGACAATGCGTTCAAGCTGGAGGATTACATTCTCACCGAGTTTGGCAAGGCACTCGCCAATGCCGAGGAGGACGCATTCCTCAACGGTACCGGTGTCGGTCAGCCGCTTGGCCTGTTTGCGGAAACCGGCGGTGGTCATGTGGCAGAAACGCTGACTGCCGCACTCAAGAGCGATGACCTCATCACCCTCATCCATGCGCTGAAGCGTCCCTACCGCAAGTCTGCCTCTTTCATCATGAACGACAAGACTATTGCGCAGATCCGCAAGCTGAAGGACAACAATGGTGCGTATATCTGGCAGCCTTCCTATCAGGCAGGCGAACCGGACCGCATTCTCGGCTACACGGTTCACACCTCTGCCTATGCTCCGGAGAATGCTATCGCTTTCGGCGATTACAGCTACTACAACATCGGCGACCGCGGCACCCGTTCCTTCAAGCAGCTCAACGAGCTGTTCGCGGGCAACGGTATGATCGGTTTCGTGGCTAAAGAGCGTGTGGACGGCAAACTTATTCTCCCCGAAGCCGTTCAGATTCTCAAGCTGAAAACCGAATAAGGAAGGAGGCGGCGGTGATGGACGAGCTTCTTTCCAAAGTGAAAGCCAACCTTATCCTGGAACACACGGCGGATGATGCCTTGCTAAAAAGCTACATCACCGCCGCTGCTTCTTACGCCGAAAGCTACCAGCACATCCCGGAGGGCTATTACACGGAGAACCCCATGCCGCCCACCACAGAGCAAGCCGTCATCATGCTGTCGTCCCACTTCTACGAAAGCCGGGACGGCAGCACGGGCGGCTTCTTTGCGGATAACACCGGCGCGGCACAGCAGGTGTGGAACACGGTCAATCTGCTGCTACGCTTGGATAGGCGGTGGCAGGTATGAGTTTCGGAAAAATGAACGGCTTTGCCGACATCGTAGAAACCCGCCAAGTCAAGGACAGCGAGGGCTTCACCCATTCCGAGAATGAAGTCCTCGCTTCCGTCCGTGTGTACCGGGAAGGCCGGCACGGCAGTCAGCGTTGGGCGAACCTTGCCGCATTCAGCGAAGCGACCGACCTCTTCCGCTTTCGGTGTATTCCGGGGCTGACGGTCACTACCGACCATTTTCTTATCTGTGACGGAGAGCGATTTAATATCATCTCTGTTGAAAATGTGAAAGGTCGTGGGATGTACATCGAGGTTTTAGCAAAAAGGAGTGAACCCACCATTGGCAAAAGCTGAAATGAAAATGCCGGAGGATTTCCTGCTGAAGATCTCCAAGCTCGGCAGCAACTTTGACAGCGTAGCAGATACCGTCCTGCAGGCCGGTGGCGAGGTGGTGCTGAAAAAGGTCAAGAACAATCTCTCCTCCGTTATCGGCAGAGGGACAAAATATGATTCTCGCTCCACGGGTGAACTGGAAGGTGCGCTCGGTCTTTCTCCCTCCAAGCTGAACCGGGACGGTAACCACGACATCAAGGTCGGTTTTGCCGAGCCTCGCTCGGACGGCGGCAGCAACGCCAAACTTGCCAACATTCTCGAATACGGCAAGCACGGCCAGCCCGCAAAGCCGTTTCTGAAGCCTGCGAAAACGGCATCCCGGCAGGAGTGTATCGATGCCATGACCAAGGCCCTGGATGAGGAGGTGGAAAAGCTGTGAGCCTGCTATCCGATTTGCAAAACCTCGCCGAAAGCTGCGGCGTATCCGTGGAAACGGGTGTGTTCTCCGGCAAAGCACCGGACACCTATCTGGTCATCACGCCGTTGTCGGACAGCTTCGAGCTTCACGCCGACAACACTCCCGGCTGCGAAACGCAGGAGGCGCGGCTGTCCCTCTTCACGAAGGGCAGCTACACCAAACTGAAAAATGCACTCGTCCGTGCCTTGCTGGGTGCGGACTTTTATATTACCGACCGCCGGTACATCGGCTATGAGACCGAGACCGGCTATCATCACTACGCCATTGATGTGGCGCAAATCTACGAACTGGAGGAATAAGTTATGGCGACCATCGGTCTTGACAGACTGTATTACGCAAAAATCACCGAAAACGACGCCGGTGAGGAAACCTACGGTACGCCGTCCCAGCTTGCCAAAGCCATCTCCGCTGACCTTTCGGTGGAACTGGCAGAGGCGACGCTCTATGCAGATGACGGTGCTTCGGAGATCGTAAAGGAATTCAAGTCCGGCACACTCTCCCTCGGCATCGACGATATCGGCTCTACGGCGGCATCCGACCTCACGGGCGCGACTATCGACAAGAATAAGGTGCTGATCTCCGCATCCGAGGACGGCGGTGACCCTGTGGCGGTGGGCTTCCGCGCCAAGAAGTCCAACGGCAGGTACAAGTATTACTGGCTGTACCGTGTGAAATTCGGTATTCCGGCGACGAACCTTGCCACCAAGGGCGACAGCATTACCTTCTCCACGCCGACCATCGAGGGTACCATTCTTCGCCGCAACAAAGCAGACGCAGGCGGCAAACATCCGTGGAAGGCAGAGGCACTGGAGGGCGATGTGACCGCTGCAACCATCACGAACTGGTATAAGGAAGTGTACGAGCCGAACTATACCACTACTCCCGAAAAACAGGATTAACGGAGGTAACACACAATGGATAACGAAAGAACAGCAGTCATCACCATCGGCGACGAGGAATACACGCTGCTCCTCACGACCAAGGCCACTAAGGAGATCGCCGGTCGCTACGGCGGTCTGGAGAACCTCGGCGAGAAGCTGATGAAGTCCGAGAACTTTGAAATGGCTATTGGTGAGATCGTGTGGCTTATCACGCTTCTGGCAAATCAGAGCATCCTCATCCACAATCTCAAGGACAAGGAGCACCCCAAGGAGCTGCTCACCGAGGATATGGTGGAGCTTCTGACCACGCCCCTTGATCTCGCCGGATACAAAACCGCCATTACGGAAGCGCTCTACAAGGGCACCAAGCGGAATGTGGAAAGCGAGAAAGATTCAAAAAACGCGCAAGTCGGGTAACGGTATCCGATGCGGAGCTGTTTACCCGGCTTCTCTATTACGGCCTTGCCCACCTTCATCTCAGCCAGGATGAGGTGTGGCTGATGCCGTTTGGTCTGCTGCTGGATCTGTGGGAATGCCATAAGCAGTATAACGGGCAGGCCACCCCGGCACGAGAGCATTATATCGACGATATTATCCCGGATGGAATCTGATATTGTATTGCTATTGTGCGCACATTCGTGTATAATGAATGGCGAACGATAATACGTAAAGGGGTGTCGACATGGCGAAATCATCAAATCTGTATGTGCGAATCGAACCGGAACTCAAAGAACGCGCAGAAGCAATTCTAAGTGCTCTCGGAGTCCCTGTTTCCACGGCTATCACAATGTACTACAAGCAAATCGTGCTGCAACGCGGAATACCATTCAAAGCAAAACTGCCAGAGCCGCCGCTGAATGTCAATTGCAAGACTAATGCGCAGCTGGATGCAGCATTGGAGAAGGGCTATGCCGAGGCAATGACCGGGCATACGGTTCCTTTGGAACAGGCATTTGAAGATATCCGTAAGGGATCGGACGGTATTGATCTCCACGAGAAAGCCTCGGAGGCTCAAAAACTTATTGCAGGCATGGAAGCTGTGGAAGCCGGTCGTATAACCGACGAAGACGCAGCGTTGTCTGCAATCAGAGACAAAAACGGCATTTGACATTCGGATATAGCAACAGTCAAGGAGTGACCTTTCGAGGTCGCTCCTTTTTCATACCATCTGGCACGCTCTCACCGAGAACTAAGGACGGTTTCGTCCCAACTTCTCGGTGAGAGGGTGCTTTTTTCATGCCATCCACAAGGAGGTGACGGCGAATGGCAGATAATTTCGGACTGAAGATCGGTCTTGAGGGCGAAAAAGAGTTCAAAAAAGCGCTGGCGGACATCAACCAGTCCTTCAAGGTGCTCGGCTCCGAAATGAAGCTCGCCACCTCTCAGTTCGATAAAAACGATAAATCCGTGGAGGCTCTCGCCGCACGAAACAAGGTGCTGAACAAGGAGATCGAGGCGCAAAAACAGAAAATCGAAACTCTGCGCTCTGCTCTTAAAAACGCTGCTGACTCCTTCGGAGAGAACGACCGCCGCACACAGAACTGGCAGATCCAACTCAACAATGCCGAAGCCGCCCTCAACGACATGAACCGTGAGCTGGACGAAAATGAGAAAGCCATCAAGGAAGGCGGCAAAGCTGCGGAGGAATCCGGCAGTAAGTTTGAAGGCTTCGGCAAGGTTCTCAAAACCGTAGGTGTGGCGCTCGGTGCTGTGGCCGTTGCCGCAGGTGCCGCCGCCGTGAAGCTCGGCAAAGAGGTCATCGCCGCCTATGCTGACTACGAGCAGTTGGTCGGCGGTGTTGACACTCTGTTCAAGGACTCCTCGCAGGAGATCCAGCGGTACGCCGCCAACGCATACAAAACGGCTGGCCTTTCCGCCAACGAGTACATGGAGACGATCACGGGCTTTTCCGCAAGCCTGATCCAGTCTCTCGGCGGTGATACCGAGAAAGCCACAAAGTATGCGGATATGGCAATCACGGATATGTCCGATAACGCCAACAAGATGGGCACGGATATGTCCTCCATTCAGAATGCCTACCAGGGTTTCGCCAAGCAGAACTATACGATGCTCGATAACCTCAAGCTGGGCTACGGCGGCACAAAGCAGGAAATGGAGCGGCTGCTCGCCGATGCGGAGAAGATATCCGGCGTCAAGTACGACATCTCCTCTTATGCGGATGTGGTTGAAGCCATCCATGTCATGCAGGAGAGCATGGACATTGCAGGAACGACCGCCAAGGAAGCGGAAGCCACTATTTCCGGCTCTGTCAATGCGCTGAAATCCGCCGTGTCGAACCTCATCGTGGGCTTCGGCGATGCGGACGCTGACATGGAGCTGCTGTGCAACAACATGGTGGACGCCTTCAAGACCGTGGTGGCAAACATCACCCCGGTCATTGAAAACATCGTGGCGGCTCTGCCCACGGCACTGGACGCTCTGCTGACGGCTGTGGGTGAACTGCTGCCCACACTGCTGGAAGCGGTCACCGAGCTGTTCTCGCAGGTGCTGGAAACGCTCCTGTCCCTGCTTCCGCAGCTTATCCCGGCGGCGGTGTCTGCGCTCATGACCATCGTGAACACGCTGATCGAGAATCTGCCCCTGCTTATTGAGGCTGCGGTTCAGTTGGTGTCTACACTTGTGACCGGCATTGCGGATGCACTGCCTACGCTCATCCCGGCAGCGGTGCAGGCTATCGTTACCATCGTGCAAGGTCTGGTGGACAGCCTGCCGATGCTCTTGGATGCAGCCTTACAACTTATCACAGGGCTTGCCCAGGGACTATTGGACGCACTGCCCGTGCTGATTGCAGCACTGCCGGAGATCATCAACGGCATCATTACCTTTTTACTGGATTCGATTCCGCAGATCATTGAAACAGGCATTCAGCTTCTGACCTCGCTTGTTGCCGCATTGCCGGATATCATTATGGCAATCGTGGAAGCCATCCCGAAAATCATTGACGGCATTATCAATGCTGTGCTGAATGCGATACCGCTCATTATTCAAGCGGGCATCGACCTGTTGATTTCCCTTATTCAAGCCCTGCCGCAGATCATCACCACCATTGTGCAGGCAATCCCGCAAATCATTTCCGGTATTGTCAACGCTCTGGTCGGGAACATCGATAAAATCATCATGGCGGGCGTGCAGTTGTTCGTCGCCCTGATTGAAAACCTGCCCACCATCATCGTGGAGATCGTCAAGGCTGTGCCGCAGATCATTGCGGGCATCGTGAAAGCCTTCGGCTCTCTGATGTATAAAATCGTAGAAATCGGCGGCAACATCGTCAAGGGACTGTGGAGCGGTATTACCCAGCTTGCCTCGTGGCTGTGGGATAAAGTGTCCGGGTGGATCTCCTCCATCTGGGACGGCATCTGCGATTTCTTCGGTATCCATTCGCCCTCAAAGGAAATGGCATGGGTCGGTGAAATGCTGGTCAAAGGCTTGTCCGGGTCCATTGAAGATAACGGCGATGAAGCGGTCAAAGCCGCCGAAGGTATGGCAGAGGACATCAACGGCGTCATGGGCGACCTTGCTCACGATATGCAGACGGCTCTGCCAACCGACTTTGACGTGAACGGCTCGATCCGCTCTGCCGTGGACGGTGTGGTCGGAAAGGCGGCATCCGCTTTCACCATTGCCCTGAACATCACGAACTTCAACAATTACAGCAGCGAGGACATCCGTCAGCTCACCAACGAAGTCATGGAAACGGCGAATCAGTTCGCCCAGCGGAAAGGAGTGGTATTCGCATGACCTATTTTACCTACAACGGCCGCAGTTCCGCTGATTTCGGTCTGCATATCGAGAAGAAGGATGTGTTCTCCGCACCGGAGTACGATGCGGAGTTCATCTCCATTCCCGGCAGAAGCGGCGACATCATCAATCCCAACCGCCGCTTTGCCAACATCAAAGTGACCTACACGGTGTTCCTCGCACGGAAGAACGTAGCCGCCCTTGCATCCAACCTGCGGGACATCAAAGGCTGGCTGTACTCCGAGCCGGACAGATACCACGAACTCACCGACTCCTACGATGCGGAGTATTTCCGTTACGGAGTCATATCCGGCAATCTGGATATTGAGGAGCAACTGAATAAAATCGGCTGCTTCACCGTGACCTTCAACTGCAAACCCTTCAAGTATAGCTTTGCGGGACAGCAGACAGTGACAGTAGACGCATCCGAACTGACGATTACAAATCCCACTGCTTTTGAGAGCCGACCGTATATTAAGCTCTATGGCAGCGGTACGGTGGTAATAATGATACAGCCCCAAGGTCGAGGCATGATGATTTCCAATCTGGATGAGTACATCGAGATCGACAGTGAGCTGATGAACTGCTTCAAAGGCACTGCCCTCAAAAACGACACAGTCAAAGGAGCGGAATTTCCAGCCCTCAAGCCGGGTGTTTGCACCATTAACTGCAATGGAGATGTGTCAAGGATTGAGGTCGTTCCAAGGTGGTGCTGTCTGTGATCCCTGTACTTTACGCCGCAAATACCACCGATTTCAGCTCATTCGGTCTTGGCGTACTGACGGACACCATCTCCTGCGAAGTCACCGAGGAGCGAAACGGTATATTTGAGTGCCTGCTCAAATACCCGGTGAGCGGTCAGCACTATGGGCTAATCACCAAGGAGTGCATCATCAAGGCAAAACCCAATGACACCGCCACCGACCAGGCATTCCGTATTTACCGCATTACAAAGCCCTTAAACGGCATCGTCACCATCTACGGTCAGCACATCTCCTATGACCTTGCCAATGTGCCGGTACTTCCGTTTTCGACCGAGAGCCGCTCTCCACAGCTCATCCTCTCGCAGCTTCTTGCCGGAGATACACGCTTCACCGGCTGGACGGACTACTCGGACGCAAAGGCATTTTCCGTCACGCAGCCGAAAAGCGTCCGCGCCTGCCTTGGCGGTACGGAAGGCTCCATGCTCTCCAAATGGTACGGCGAGTTTGAGTGGGACAACTTCACGGTAAAGTTCCATTCGCACCGTGGGCAGAAAACAGGCGTGGTCATTGAATACGGCAAGAATCTCACTGCCTTAGAGCAGGATGAGGACAACAGCGGTGTTTACACGGCTCTGCTGCCGTATGCCGTGTACACGCCGGAAGGTGCGGACACCGAAACGGTAGTCACGCTGCCGGAGGTGACGCTTCCCATTGTGACTTCGGAGATCGTCCGGTCGAAAACGCTTATTCTGGACTTTTCCGACCAGTTTGGAGAGAACACCGCCATTACGGAAGAAGCACTCCGTGCCAAAGCCAACAGCTATATCAAGGCAAATCCGCTGGGTGCGACCATCCCCACGGTCAAGGTTTCCTTTGAGCCGCTATGGAAGCAGCCGGAATATTCGGCACTTCTGGAGCGGGTCAACCTATGTGATACTGTCACCATTCGGCATTCGGCTTTGGGTGTCAGCGTCTCCGCTATGGTCATTGAAACCGTGTATGACACCCTCGCCGAACGCTACAAGAGCATCTCCCTTGGACAGAGCAAGTCCAGCATGATCACCACCATCTCTGAGGTGCAGTCCTCGGTTGATAAGGTGGAATCCACGGTGGGACGCTTTCCGAAGCTGCTCCAAGCCGCCATCGGCAAAGCCACGGGACTTATCACCGGGCAGAGCGGCGGCTATGTGGTCATTCACACCGCAGAGGAAAACGGGCAGCCTTATGAGCTGCTGATTCTGGACGCACCCTCCATTGACGAGGCTGTAAACGTCTGGCGGTGGAACGTGGGCGGTCTGGGCTTTTCACATAACGGCTACAACGGTCCCTACGAAACCGCTATTACGGCGGACGGTCAGATCGTTGCGGACTTCATCACCTCCGGCTCCTTAGTGGCAAATATCATCAAGGCAGGTGTTATCCAGTCCCAGGACGGCTCATCCTATTGGGATTTGGAAAGCGGCGAGGTGGTGCTCCATGCCTACGCCACCAACAAGCAGGTCACGGAGGTCAGCGACCGCATTACTACCATTGAGGAGCAGAAAATGCTCCGGCTGGTCATCACCTCGTCCAACGGCAACATTTTCAAAAACGGCAATGTCAAAACGCTGCTCTCAGCGGTGGTGTATTCCTGGGACAAGGACATCACCGATACGCTGGATGCCAACCAGTTTATCTGGACAAGGGTGTCCGAAGATCCCGAAGCGGACAAGGTTTGGAACGAGCAGCATTTCGGCGGTGCAAAGGCTGTAGTCATCACAAGCACGGATGTCAAAGTCCGCGCTACTTTTTACTGCGACCTCATCGACACCACCACCCGGCAGAGCCTGTTATAACGGAGGACTTTTCTATGGCAACCACAGAACCATCTCAAGACACCGGTGTTAAGCCGGAAAACCCCACAAATTCAAAGGAGGCTTCTCACATGAGCAAGGCACAAGGTCAGTTTACGATTATCGACTACAATGACGCGCTGACGCTGACGGGCTATATCGGCTCGAATCTCGCCAAGACACAGATGTACAACCCCGACAACGGCAGCTATACCCCGGACTGGAAAACGAAGAACCTGGTTTTGACGCCCAGCCTGTATGTCATCGGCACGACTGCCGACCAGATCACCACTGCAAATGTCACCTCAGTCAAATGGTATGTGGGTGACAGCAGCACCGCCATCACCGCAGGCACGAACTACGCTCTCAGCGGTGCCAAGAGCCACATCCTCACAGTCAAGGCAAATGTCATGGCGGAGCTGCCCGGCATCGACTACCGCTGCGTTATCACCTACAAGGACGAAAGCACCGGACTGTCGCTGACCCATCCGCTGACTATTTCCTTCTCCCGTGTGGTCAACGGCTCCGGCATCGTTGACCTGCTGGTCACCACGCCCAACGGCAATGTGTTCAAGAACGAAGAGGTCGCCAGTCTGACCGCCAAGGCCGAGCTGTGGCGCGGCTCTACGGTAGACACCACCAAGGTCAGCTACAAGTGGGCGGTCATGGACGCTTCCGTCACCGCTACTTCTTCCACCGGCTATGATGCGGACTTCGGTATCGGCTGGCGCAAGCTCTCGGATACCGCCGACAAATACACCGGCACGGCGACCAATACGCTCACGGTCTACGCCGCGGCGGTGGACAGTTACGCCGTGTTCAAATGCTGTGCCCAGGACACAGACTCCGCATCCGCTTCCTACAACACGAAGTTTTTCGATGTGGCAACCTTCATCGACAACTCCGACCCGCTGCAGATCATCGTCACTTCTACGGGCGGCGATGTGTTCAAGAACGGTCAGGGCACGACCGTGTTGACCGCCGTCTGCTATCAGGCAGGCTCCGAAGTGGATGCAGCCGGGAACGGCAGTTACACCTGGACGAAGTACAACAAAGACGGTGTCGTCGATACCTCTTGGGGCACCAACGGCAGCAAGACCGGCAAGACCCTGTCGGTGTCCAGCGCCGATGTGGATACCAAGGCAACCTTTATGGTCGTTGTGGCACTTTGAGGAGGTGATGAGATGATCGCATCGGCTCAGTTCACGATTATCAGTCTCTGCGATGTGGTCACCTCGGACACGCCGCCGGAGAACCCCTATGAGGGGCAGCTCTGGGTGGACACCTCCGTGACCCCGCCGGAAACGAAAATATGGGACGGAAACGAATGGGTGGTGCAGAACGACATTGAAACGATCCGCACCACCATTTCCATTCTGACCGAGAAGGACGCACAGTTCCAGCAGACCATCGACGGGCTGAACAGCTATGTGGCGACCCTTACCGAAACGGTGGAAACTGTATCCAACGACCAAGGCATCCTGGAGGAACGGGTGCTGAACTCCGAAAGCCGTGTCTCCGAACTGGAACACACAGTGGATGGACTGTCCGTCACCATGCAGGAGCAGTACATCGGCGGTATCAACTATGTGCAGAACTCCTCCGGGCTGAACGGTATCACGGATGATTGGAGCTACTCCGGTACGGTGAAAACCGATGCCTCCACAGACACCCAGAACAACACCATTTCCGACTCCTGCTTTGTGCTGGGGGCTTACTCCTCACTGTCGCAGTACATCCGAGGGGTAGTTCCCGGCACTTACACGATCTCGGTTCGGGCAAAGAAAACCTCGACCATGTCCGGGTATTTCTATGTGACCTACAACGGGAACAAAACCAAGTACCTATTCAATAAGTCCACGGCGTTTGACTGGACGGATTACTCCGTAACGCTCACGGATGTGACTGACCCCACGCTGCGCATTTACTGCTACTGTCGGGATGCGTCCATTTATCTCGCCGACATCATGATCTCCGAAGGAGCGATTCCCCGAAAGTGGACACCAGCACCCAATGAGATCTACACGCAGGAGGTTAAAATCGATAAGCGCGGTATTGAGGTGTCCAACAGCGCATCGTCCCAGCGGACGGTCATCACGAATACCGAGTTCGCCGGTTACTACAACGACGAGGTGATTTTCACCCTGAACAAAGACGAAACGCAGACCAAGAAAACCACGGTGGACGGCGAACTGACCGTGGGCAAAACGAAGTTTGTCCCGATGCCGACGGCATCCGAGGGGTTGAACATCGTCATTCTGGATTAAGGAGGGAAAGCTATGGCAATGACGGGCGGCACTGCCTATTTGGTGAAATCCGAAAGAACGAATTACGGCTCCAACAGCTGGACGACTGACCTGTACATCTATGTAAAGGTCATTTCCCAGAACGTAGTCGCAAACACATCCACCATTGCGTTGGGTATGTATGTCTATTCCCAGTATTCCATTGCGTGGTCGGACTTTGGCACAAACGGCACTTCCTACATCGGCACAGCCACCTCCGGTGCGAACTGCTTCACCTTTACCAACGGGCAAAGCGGCAGCGGCACGAAGTGGCTGGTGGAGGACAAGCAGGTTACGGTATCCCACAACAGCAACGGTACGCTGACCCTTCCGATTTACTGGCACTGGGGTGTCAACAGCCCGTGGGGTCAGTACACAGGACCCTCCGGCAGCTACAATGTGACGCTGAGCACCATCGACCGTGTTGCACCCACCGTGACCTTTTCCGTTTCGAGCATCACCGCAAACGGCTTTAAAATCTCTGCAAACTCCACCTCAACAGCGGATATCTGGCAATACAGCACCAACGGCGGCTCCACATGGATGACATTCTCAACATCGGCATCCACCAGTGCCAGCGTAACGTTGTCCTCGCTTTCGCCGAACACAAACTACACGGTGAAGGTGCGGGCACGGCGGCAGTACAACCAAGTCTATGGTACATCCGGCGGCTCAACGGTGAAAACGCTGGGCGGCGCAGTGGTGAACAGTGTCAGCACGGTGACTGCAGACAATGCCAGAGTGACCATCACCATCAATGTCACCGTGTACGAACCGTCTTACATCAATTCTCTGGCGATCAAAAGCGGGAATACGACCATCCTGACCGTTACCGGGCTTGCATGGACGAAGGGTACGGCAAACCGCTCGGTCACCCTGTCATCAGCACAGAGAACCACGCTGCTCAATTGGATGGCCTCGATGAAGTCCTTCACGGGCACCTTTGCCGTTTCCTCCTTCAGCGGCTCAACGCAGATCGGCAGCACCTCAAGCAAGACTGCTACGGTGCAGACCACAGCGGCAAATTCTGGCCCAGCGTTGGATGGCTTCACTTACGCCGACAGCTACACGACCACAAAAAACCTCACAGGCAACGACCAGCTATTCGTTCAGAACTACTCGACCCTCAAGGTCACGCCCGGAACGGCAACTGCAAAAAACGGTGCCAGTATTTCCAACTACACAGCTTCCTGCAATGGGCTGTCATCCTCTAACACTACCGGCTCTGCCTTATCTGTTGGAAAAATCGCCAAGTCCGGCAGCGTAACGGTCACGCTCACGGTCACGGACTCCCGCGGTTATACCGCCAGCGTTTCCCAAACTATTACGGTCATCCCATACGCAAAGCCGAAGGTGTCCTCGGTGACGCTCCGACGAACCAACGACATTGAAGCGGAAATGCAGCTCAAATTCAGCGGTTCTATTTCCGCTGTGACCGTAGACGGGACGCAGAAAAACAGCGTGGTTTATGTGCGGTATCGTTACAAGAAAACCAGTGAGAGCAGCTACGGCAGCTACACCAGCATCTATTCCGGCACGACAAAAAGCGGAACCTCTTTCAGCTACTCCAATTTGGAACTATGCAGTCTGGATGCAAACAGCTCCTACGACTTTCATCTACAGATCCAAGACAAGCTCTATTCCTTGAGCAGTCTGGATCTGTATTTTACTGTTCCGCAGGGTACGCCCCTCATTGCGCTTCGCAAAAAGAAAGTCGGCATCAACACGCCGGACCCGCAGGCCACGCTGGATGTGGACGGCAGCATCCACATGAATGGCGTCAATGTCCACGGCAAAATGGGCAGAGTGGACGGCTCGACCACCGACCTCAACAATGTAAAGAATCCCGGCTACTATTTTGCGTATTCCGCTTCCACGGAAAAGCACTTTCCGACCACCACAATCGGTATGTTGGAGGTCTTTCTGCCGGAGAGCTACTTCATTCAGCAGCGATACACCGTCTATGATGGCTCAAGGATGTTTATCCGTGGAAACTACGGCGGCACATGGTCATCTTGGCACACGGTGTCTCTGGCCAAGGTAACGTAACAATATCTCTATTTCTCGGAATCAAGGTGCTCTGCGGAGTGCCTTTTTTCATACACAAATTCAACATTCAAAGGAGGACAAACAACATGAAAGAATTCTGGACGACCATTCAGGTGGTGTTCGCCGGAATCGGCGGCTGGCTGGGATGGTTCTTGGGAGGATGTGACGGCTTGCTTTATGCGCTTCTGGCTTTCGTAGTCATCGACTACATCACCGGCATCATGTGCGCCGTGGTGGACAAGAAGCTGTCCAGCGAAGTCGGCTTCAAGGGCATTTTCAAAAAGGTGCTCATCTTCGCCCTGGTCGGCATCGGGCATATTCTCGACACCCGCGTCATCGGCAGCGGCTCGGTGATGCGTACTGCCGTCATTTTCTTCTACCTATCGAACGAGGGCGTTTCCCTGTTGGAAAACGCCGCATACCTGGGACTGCCCATCCCGCAGAAGCTGAAATCCGTGCTGGAGCAGCTTCATGACCGCAGTGAAAAGGAGGATGAATAATATGGCTTACACAAACAGTTCCCTGGTGTCCTACACCAAACTCAGCCCGAACCACTCCGGGCAGCGTACCCACAGCATTGACCGCATCACGCCTCACTGCGTGGTGGGTCAGTGCTCAGTTGAAACGCTCGGCAACATCTTCTTGCCGACCTCACGGCAGGCAAGCAGCAACTACGGCATCGGCGTGGACGGTCGGGTCGGGATGTATGTGGAAGAGAAAAACCGCTCCTGGTGCTCCTCCTCCGCAGCCAACGACCAGAGAGCCGTCACCATTGAGTGCGCCAGCGACAACACCGAGCCGTATGCGTTCAAGGATGTGGTGTACCAGCGGCTCATCGAGCTTTGCACCGACATCTGCAAGCGCAACGGAAAGACGAAGCTGCTCTGGCTGGGGGATAAGGCCAAGACGCTGAACTACACCCCGAAATCTGACGAGATGGTTCTGACTGTTCACAGATGGTTTGCCAACAAGAGCTGCCCCGGTAACTGGATGTATGCCCGCATGGGTGAGCTGGCATCCAAGGTCACGGCGACTCTCGGCGGTGATGTGAAGCCTGCCAACCCGGTCAAGCCCACCGGCACAATCAAAGCTGGCGACCTCGTTGCCATCACAGGCAGCACCTACTATGGCGGCAAATCCATCCCCGGCTGGGTGAAGAAGCTCTGCTGGTATGTGGTTGAGGTCAGTGGGGACCGTGCAGTCATCAATAAGGACGAGTCCGGCAGGTACGCCATCATGTCGCCGGTCAAGACCTCTGCACTTGCCGTGGCAGGCACGAATCCCGCCGAGGACTACCGCATTCATACCGTAGTGCATGGTGACACCCTCTGGGCAATCGCCATGAAGTATCTCGGCAACGGCAGCCGCTATAAGGAAATCGTCAGCCTGAACGGGCTGAAAAGCAATGTCGTCTACAGCGGCATGAAGCTGAAGATCCCGAATAAGTAACCCGAAAGCCCATTGAGGAGAGCATTTTCTCTTTGATGGGCTTATTTTTTTGCCTTTTTAGGGACCAAACGGCAGCCTCGTGTCCGGTGGCAAGTGAGGGAGCCCTTTAGAGGATAAGATTTTCGCCCATGCTTTCGGCCAGAATCGGCATTCTTGTCCAGATGGGTCATTGAGGGAAGCCCTCAGAAGGAGGATGCCATAATGACTGATCAACAAAAGGAGCAAATCGCTACCCTGCGCTCACAGGGGTATGGGTATAAGAAAATCGCTCAAATAATGGAGCTCTCGAACAACACCGTGAAATCCTTCTGCAAGCGAAACAATATATCCGCACCAATAGTGACTACGCACAAGGAAGGTTGCTGCCCGCAGTGCGGCAAAGAAATCATCCAGTCCAGCAAAACGAAGAAACGCCGCTTCTGCTCGGATGCGTGTCGGAAACTTTGGTGGAAAGAGCATCCGAATCTTTCCTCGGAAACGGCGGTGTACAGCTTCATCTGCGCCGAGTGCAGAATTCATTTCACTGCCTATGGGAACAGAAATCGGAAATTCTGCTGTCACGACTGCTATGTGCAGCACCGGGTAAAGGCTGGTGGCTACCGTGACAACTGAGTGCCTATCCAAAGAGATCCTGTACCATGCAAGCCTTGCGCCTTTTCAGGAAATGCTTTCTGAAGGGCTTATTACCGCCGAGGATTATGCGGCGATCGATACAATCCTGCACGATAAATACCGACCGATCTTTGGTAGTAATATTTCGGAGAATACACTGGATATCGTGCCGAAACAGAGGTAATATGTCCACTACCAAAGGAGGGATCTGATGAATAAGACAGTTACAGATATCACCCCGAAACTTCAAAAAGACCTGCGAAAGCTGCGAGTAGCCGCCTATGCAAGAGTATCCTGTGACAAGGACGCTATGCTTCACTCGCTTGATGCGCAGATTCATTACTATCGAAATCTTATCTGCGGCAATCCCGATTGGGAGTTCGCCGGGATCTATGCGGATGAAGCGAAAACCGGCACCAAGGAAAGTCGGGAACAGTTTCAGCAGCTTCTGTCAGACTGCCGAGCCGGAAACATCGATATGGTCATCACAAAATCGGTCAGTCGCTTTGCCAGAAATACGGTCACGCTTTTGCGGACGGTTCGTGAACTCAAGGAACTCGGAATCAATGTTTTCTTTGAAGAACAGAGCATCAAAACTCTGGATGCCGACGGCGAAGTCATGCTGACGCTTCTTGCCTCTTTTGCCCAGGCTGAGAGCCTTTCCGTCAGCGACAACTGCAAATGGCGCATCCGAAAGGGTTTTGAGGAAGGCCGGGCTTCCACCTGTACCATGCTTGGGTATCGGCTTGTGAATGGTGAGATTACCATAGTGCCGGACGAAGCCATAATTGTGAAGAAAATCTTTGACCTTTACAGCGATGGGTGTGGACAGCAGAAGATCTGCAACCTTCTCAATGAAGAAGGCATACGCACCCGCCGTGGCTACACCTGGCATTCCAGTGCTGTCCGTCTGATACTTGAAAACGAAAAGTACGCTGGGGATTTGAAATTGCAGAAGGTTTTTGTGCGTGACCACCTTACCAAGGAGAAGGTCGTCAATCACGGCGAACTTCCGATATATTGGGTGGAAAACGACCATGAGCCGATCGTCAGCAAGGAACAGTTTCAAGCGGTTCAGCTTCGGCTGAAGAAGCAGTCGGAAGGATGCACCGCAAGCAAGGGTGCAGAATCCGTATTCACGGGAAAAATCCGCTGCGCAGGCTGCGGCAAGAACTACCGCCGCAAAACAACTCCGTATCGGGTCGTTTGGTGCTGTACTACTTTTAACAGCCGGGGCAAGAAATACTGCCCGACCTCCAAAATGATCCCGGAGGAAACTTTGAAAACGGTCTGTGCAACAGTGCTGGGACTTCCGGAGTTTGATGCGGAAGCCTTTGAAGAGCAGGTTATATATATCGATGCCTGCCCCGGAAATTTGCTTCGCTTTCATTTCCATGATGGAAGCGAAAAAGAATTGACCTGGAGAGACCGCTCAAGGAGTGAGAGCTGGACTCAGGAAATGCGTGAAGCCGCAAGGCAGAAGGCACTATCAAGGTGACAACAATGGCAAAGAATGTACGAAAAATTGAACCAACGACTCCCGTCATGTCCGTTTTGGACTTGCGGCCGTTGCTGAAGAAAAAACGAGTAGCTGCCTACGCTCGTGTTTCCACGGAAAAAGACGAGCAGCAGAACAGCTACGATGCGCAGATCGACTATTACACTGCGCTTATACGGAACAACCCTGAATGGGAGTTCGTGGACATCTATTCCGATGAAGGTATCACGGGAACAAGTATCAAAAATCGAGACGGGTTCAACCGCATGATCGACGATGCCCTCGCCGGCAAAATCGACTTGATTCTTACCAAGTCCGTTAGCCGATTTGCCCGCAACACAGTCGACAGTCTGACTACCGTCCGCAAACTGAAGGAAAAAGGCATTGAGGTGTATTTTGAGAAAGAGAACATTTACACACTGGATGCCAAGGGAGAATTGCTCATAACCATCATGAGTTCTCTGGCTCAGGAAGAGAGCCGCTCCATCAGCCAAAATACGACCTGGGGACAGCGCAAGCGTTTCGCCGATGGTAAAATGAGCCTTGCGTACTCCAACTTCCTCGGATACCGGCGCGGTGCCGAACTCGGCGATATGGAAATCGTGGAGGAGGAAGCCGTCATTGTCCGTAGGATCTACAGCGAGTTTCTTGCTGGAAAAACGCCCTATGATATCGCCAAGCGGCTCACCGAAGAAGGCGTTCCCACGCCGATGGGCAAGACGAAATGGCATACCACAGTCATTGAGAGCATTTTGAAAAACGAGAAGTACAAGGGCGATGCATTGCTTCAAAAGACCGTGACAACGGACTTTTTGACACATACCCATAAGCGTAACGAAGGCGAAGCGCCTCAGTTTTATGTTGAGAAAAATCATCCTGCCATCGTGCGTCCTGAAGTGTTCGAAATGGTCCAGGAGGAATTCCGTAGGAGGAAAGCTGCCGGCGGCAGGATGCAGAGCGTCTCTATCTTCTCCGGAAGGATCGTATGCGAGGACTGCGGCGGCTTCTACGGCAGAAAGGTATGGCATTCCACCTCCGAAAAATACAGAGCCTACCACTGGCACTGCAACAACAAGTTTCAGAAACGCTGTTCCTGCCAAACACCTACGCTGAAAGAAGAAAGCATCGAGCAGGCATTCTTGAGTGCCATCAACAGCCTCATTAAGAAAAAGAAAGCGATTCGAGAGAATTATGCGCTTTGCCTGGACGCTATTACCGACGACAGCGCATATGTGGCACGGTTGGAAGAAATCAATGCGGAGTGCTGCCGACTGCAGGAGGAAACCAAGAGCCTGCTCACCGCTGCCGGAAGGGAAAACGGTGGCGGACTTAGCGAGGTCAATCGGCAGTACGAGGACTATCTCGCCAAGTTTGAGGGACTTCAGAAAGAAAAGTCGGAGCTTTCCACGCAAATATCCAAATGCGCAGCCAAGCGTGTGCAGGTCAGTTCTTTTCTTGAAGAGCTGCAAAAATGCGATGGGCCGCTGAAAGAGTTCGACCCACTCATTTGGCAGGCAACGCTGAACCATGCGGTCGTCCATAAAAACTGCACGATCACCTTTGTCTTCCGCGACGGTACCGAGGTGACGAGAAAGATAAAGAACGGAGTGAGAAAGTATGTCAAGCGAAAAGCAAGTGATCCCGATAATCCAGAGTCCACCGGAGAAAAGGCGTAAGGAGCGTGTCGCTGCCTACTGCCGTGTTTCCACGCAGGCAGAGGAACAGCTTCACAGTCTTGCCGCACAGCGGGAATTTTATGAGAAATCACTCTCCGGCAACTCCGAAGTGGAGTTTATCGGCATATACGCAGATGAGGGTATCTCCGGCACTCGGACAAGAAACAGAACACAATTTCTCGCACTTATCCAGGATTGCCGTGACGGAAAAGTAGATCGAATTCTTACCAAGAGCGTATCCCGGTTCGGAAGAAACACCGTGGATACGCTCATTTTTACAAGGGAGCTGCGAAGTCTTGGCGTGGATGTCTATTTTGAAAAAGAGAAACTGCACTCCATCTCACCGGAGGGAGAATTGCTCCTCACATTGATGGCGGCGCTTGCGGAATCCGAATCGGTCAGTACGTCCGACAATATAAAATGGGGAAAGCGATACCGTTATAAGCAAGGGCTGGTCACCGCTCTTGCTATCTCTAATATATACGGCTACTGTAAAAAAGACGGTGAGATAGCTGTAAACGAGGCCGAGGCGGTTATCGTTCGGAGAATCTATAAGGAGTTCCTGGATGGAAAGAACTACGATGAAATCATTGCCGGGTTAACGGCTGACGGAGTTCCCACCAGAAAAAACGCAGCCTGGCACTCCCGAACGGTCATCGGCATCTTGAGCAATGAAAAATACTGCGGAGACTGCCTGTTTCAAAAGACTTTTATTCCCGACCCGATCTCACACAAAACGGTAGTCAACTGCGGCGAGATCCCTCAATTTCTGGTGGAGGACTGCGTTCCGGCCATCATAGAGAAGAAGCAGTGGCTTGCTGCGCAGGAAATGCGCAAACGGCATCAAGGGGTCAGCAAGCCGCCGGTAGGGACGCTTCCTTTCCGCAGCCTTGTATTCTGCGGGACCTGCGGAAAGCCATGTCCGCAGTATTCCTCTCATTCTGAGGGGCGGCGGCTGACAGCCTATCATCGGTGCATAAGTTGGAGAGATCACACCGCAGCAGAGGTTCCCGGCATGACCTATGTCTCGCCGCACAAGGCCGGGTATAACTACAACCCCACACCGGAACTTGCTGCCTATCGAGCAACCTACAAAAAGCCGAAATCGAGGCCGTTTCTCTGCACGGATGTAAAGATCCGCACAGAGCGTTTCCCGAAAGCCTTTGTGCAGGCTTGGAACTTGATCGTCAGTAAGAAGCAACGGTATCTTCCGTCTTTGCAGAACACCGCTTCCACCTCGGATAACCCGCTAACAGCCTACCGTGCAGAAAAGATGATAGGTCTACTGGAAACGACGGGCCGACTTGACGAATTCGACTTCTCGCTGATGATACGCACGCTCGACCGGGTGGAGATCATGCCAACCGAAAAGCTGTCTTTTATCTTTCAATCCGGCATCCGCATCACAGTATGATATATAGAAGGCCGCTCCGTTTTTCTCGTGGAATACGGAGCGGTTTTCTCTCATATTTGAATAGTCACACTTTGTATTTTGACCCACATTTTCGAGCCGAAAACGCAAAGTGTGCCTTTGTTTTTGCCCTTGTTTTTTCTGGTCAAAGCAGCAAGCCCGACAATGCAGCGGTGGCAACTATGCTTCTGCCTTCGGTGCGATTCGTTCAACACCGGGGACAAGTTTTCTTCCGCAATGCAACGAAAAACGCCGACAATTCGGGCATTTTCGGGATTTGCACCCCCTAACAATCGGTCTGCACCCCCTTGCACCCCCTGGGAATAGAAAAGTCAAATTGTATCGGCGTCTATGCCCCTATGCATAGAAAAACCGCACTATTAAGCCATTTTCAGGCTCTTTAGTGCGGTTTATCTTTATTTGTTTTTATCGCAAAACACCGCCCAAAATCGCATAAAATTTTAAAAATATTAGGCAAATGTTAGGCAGGTAAAAAGTTCGGAAAAGGCTTAATTCCGGACTTCTTTGTTGCAGTATACGGTATTGTAAAATTTTTATTTTAATAAGGTGTGACAAATTTGAAAATTAAAGAATATAAAAACGATAAAGGACTTACAGTCCAACAGCTTGCAGATAAAGCAGGTATATCAAAACGCACTCTTGAAGATATTATGAGGCGTGATGATGTTTTAATGTCAAATATAATAAAGATAGCAAATGCCATTTAGCTACAAAAGCAGTAGTTAAATGGCTAATCTTATGTATGATTATTTTTTCAATATTACAATTTATCAGCCGCCGAACAGCAAGCTGTTCGTCTATTATTAGATTTAGATTGCGTAAAAGGTCAGTATCGTATGTTTTGTCTACCCCCCCACAATTCTTGAGTAGGTTGACTAAACTTTTATAATTAATTGGCAAATCAATTTGCTAAACCATAATTTATTAATAATAAGAAAGAAAACAGAAAGAAAACCAAATACTTTGACAACAAAACGGTAAAATCAACGCAATATTATAAAACAAAATTAAATATGCCTACACAATTCGACATACCATTTTTTGGTAATGTGATATTATAATGTCACAGGGACAAACCCCTGATGCTTAAAAGACACGGGATGGTAAGGTTGACTTTTTTATTTAACAATGATAACAAAATCACTGAAATACCAATAATAAGAATACGACCTAACAAGGCTCAGCCTCGAAAACAATTTGACGAAGCCTCTCTTACATCATTATCGCAGTCCATAACAGAAAACGGTATCTTGCAGCCGCTGACTGTCAGAAGGGCAAGTCAAAGTGAATATGAGCTGATTGCCGGTGAACGCCGTCTTCGTGCGTCGGTTATGGCAGGACTTAAAAAAGTGCCGTGCATAATCGTTAAGTGTTCTGACAAAGAGTCTGCGATCTTTGCTCTCCTTGAAAATCTACAGCGCAGCGACCTCGGCGTGTTCGAGGAAGCTCGCGGGATTTCAAGACTTATACGAAGATTCGGACTTACTCAGGAAGAGGCGGCTCAAAGGCTTGGCAAAACTCAATCTACCATTGCCAACAAGCTAAGACTTTTGAGGCTTACATACGAAGAACAGGAGCTTATTATTTCGGCAGGTCTTACGGAGCGCCATGCCAGGGCATTACTCCGAATAGAAGACGAGGGCAAAAGGCGAGAAGTCCTAAGCAAGGTAATAGCTCTTAATCTTAACACTCAACAGACCGACAATCTTGTAGGCGAAGTTTTGAATGACTGCCCAAAGCATATTAAAAGTATGGGAAGCAGTAAAGCGGTGATAAAAGATGTGCGTATTTTTGTAAACACCATCAACAAAGCGGTAGATACAATGCGCCTTGCAGGTATTGATGCCAAAGCAGTCAAAAGTGAAAACAACAACTATATCGAATACACAATTAAAATTCCCAAAAAAACCGCAAGCGATAATAAATCCGCTTAAATTTACTAACAAGAGGGTGCGAAAGCATCCGTTCCACTCATACCCATTTCCTTATCTAAACCCCTTGCAAACAGCCGTACAGTGTAAAAAACTGTACGGTTGTTTGCGTTCGCAATTAATAATTTTTTGCCGTTTCGTTCAAGCCGCCGAACAGCAGGCTGTTCGGCTACAGAAAAATTTTGTTAGCAGACAGTATCGTTGGCTTTGCCCACACCCACAACTTCTGAAAGGGGCGACCAAACTTTCATAATTGTAACGGATAAGTTTCTGAAAATTTTGACATTATTATAAGTCGGTGTTAAAATAAAATTACATTATAATGAAAAGGAATGATTTGTATGTCTAAGGGAGATATTGCAAAGCAAAATTTTATGAACGGTTACAATTGTTCTCAAGCGGTTCTGCTTGCATTTTGCGAGGATTTTGGACTTGAAAAAGAAACGGCATTAAAAATTTCCGAACCGTTCGGCGGCGGTATGGGCAGAATGAGAGAAGTTTGCGGTACTGTTACAGGTATGTTTATGGTGATAGGTCTTGCAATGGGTAATGACAATTCTAAAGACAATACCACAAAGAAAAATGTTTATAAATCGGTTCAGGAGCTTGCCGCAAAGTTTAAAGAAGACAACGGCTCTATTATTTGCAGAGAACTTTTAGGTTTTCAGAAAAACAATAAGGAAAGTTATGTGCCGTCAGAACGCACCAACGAATACTATAAAAAGCGTCCTTGTCCGGAGCTTTGCAAGTATGCGGCAGATATTCTTGAAGAATATCTTAAGAAAGAAAACCTCATTTAAACAACTGTTATTATATAAAATATATGATTTTGTGAATTGTCAACCAAAATTCAATTGCAGGTTGACAATTCGGTAAAACCGCGTTATAATATTGTCAACTTAATAAAACAAATAGGTTGACGATAAGGAGAAAGAACAATGTTAGAGGTAAAATCAAAGGCAACATCAAAAAGCAAAGCCGCTTTGCTTGATTTAGTATTTGTGGCACTCTTTGCCGCTGTAATGACAGTTTGTGCGCAAATTCAGATTCCGTTCGGAGAAGTTCCGTTTACACTTCAAACTCTCGGTGTATTTATTGCAGCGTCATTACTCGGTTGGAAAAGAGGTACACTCAGTGTTATAGTTTATGTACTTCTCGGTCTTGCCGGTGTTCCTGTGTTTGCAGGTTTCAGCGGAGGTATAGGTGTACTTTTCGGACCGACAGGCGGATATATTATCGGCTTTATTTTTACAGCTTTAATTGTAGGTCTTATGACAGAAAAACTCGGCAAAAAACTTTGGGTTGAAATTGTTTCTATGATTTTGGGCCTTGCTGTTTGTTATGCATTCGGCACAGTATGGTTTATGTTCCAAATGAAAATGGGACTTGTTGAGTCACTTTTACTGTGCGTAGTTCCTTATCTCATTGCAGATGCTCTCAAAATCGCATTTGCGTCTGTATTGGTAAATCGTCTTGACAAAGTTATCAAGCTTTAATCTGCGACCGCACCACAGCCTTTGCATACAATTTTTCGTAGGAAAAGGCTACAGCAGTGATTTTGTGCAGAATATGACAAATGTAATTGAATATCTGAATAAAGAAAATCCGCTGATTACCTTAACGGGCAGTTGTAATGATGTTCTTTGCAGTAAATGCCCGAATAATAAATCACAGCTTTGTGCCGATAATGATAAAGTGGCAAGTTTTGACAATGCTTGTCTGAAAGAATATAATTTAAAAATCGGTGACGAAATCGAGTGGCTTGCGCTTAAAGATATGGCAAAAAGCAGGATAATTTCACAAGGAAAACTTAGTGAAGTCTGCAAAAATTGTCAGTGGAAATGTTACGATATTTAATAAGCTTACAACATCCCCATATAAAAAATCCCTGTTCAGCGCTGAACAGGGATTTTTGCTGTCTGTTAATTTTTGTTGAGTTGAGAGTAAAAGATTATTGTTTAGAAGAATGCTTCGCCAATCAATTATAAAAGTTTGGTCAACCTTTTCAAAAATAAATAATTCTGTTTTAATGGCTGTCGCCTGTTTTTTCAAACTAAGTGCAAGCACGCAAACAGCGTGACTGTTTGCGCCTGATAAATTAGATATTATGGGCGCTGCCCAAACCCCGCAAGCCTTTAAAAAGGCTTGACCTAAATTTTATTAAACCGTCTTTTTATTAGCTTTTGCGGTAAGTTTTTCAATTTCTATCACAAAAACATCTGTGCGTTCAAATGCGCTTTTTATATGGTTTTCACCGTCTTCCGCAAATTTGGGAGAGTATTTTTGCACCAGAAGCCGCAGTGCTTTTTCTTTTTCGGTAACCGTTTTTGACGCATAACCAAAGGCAATGGCACTTTCATAACCTGTTGTGAATTTTTCGGAAATAACATCTGATTTTGTAACGACAGTAAACGAAACTTTGCCCGAAAATCTTAGGTTATCCTGTTTGTGACCGACATTTTTGGCACAGTGAAAGTAGATTTTACCGTCATCGTAAGCGTAGTTTACGGGTACACCGTACGGATAGCCGTCTGCGCCGATGGTAGAAAGCACACCGAAGCTGCCCGATTTCAGAATTTCTAAGGCGTCATTTTCGTCAACTGCTCTGTCTTTTCTGCGGATTTCATAGTCTTTCATATTAATCAACTCCAAGATTGTTCATTACCATACCTGTAATCATTTTTGGATAGAAATATGTGGATTTCTGCGGCATTTTTTCTCCTGCGGCGGCAACATCACGAATTTCGGTAACTCTTGTAGGGTTGAGTACAAATGAGCATTGGAACTCGCCTTTGTCAACTCCGTCAATTGCCTCTGTAAAGAATTTTGTGTATGTAAGGTTAATCTGTTTTGCCATATTTTCCTTGTCAATTCCAAAGATTTTTTCAAGAATAAGTGTATGGAGAACAGAAACATCAAGCGACTGTGACGCCTTGCTTACATCGGGGAGCATTTGGCTCATAATGTCGATATTTTTGAGTGTCAGCAAGAACCATTCGCCCTTGCCGCAATAGAAACCGAATGCTTTTTTGCCCTCGTCATAGAGTTTTTTCAAATCATCCTCCATGGTGTCCGTGCCTTCTTTTTCGTCTATGTAGAAGAATTCGGAGCACTTTTCGAGTACCGCCTCTTTGTCAAAGTTCGGTAAATCTCTCACAAGGCGGTGGGTAGGGAATACCACAAGTCCCGGATGCTCCATATCTACGAGGTAAATCATCTGGAAGTCCTGCGGATCACCCGGCTTTGAAATGCCGTTTTCTCTGCAATAATTTCTGTAATTGAGAGCGGTTTCGTATCTGTGGTGACCGTCGGCAATATATAGTTTTCTGTCTGCAAAATCGGCAACAAGCTTCGCAATGATTTCTTCGTCGGTTTCAATCCAAAGGCGATGTGTAACACCTGTTTCGTCTGTAAATTCAAGGTCGGCTTTTGCCTTTGACTGCTCATCAATGGTAGCGAGAGTTGTATGTTTTTCGTCCATATAGAGAGCGTAAATCTGACTGAAATTGCAGTTTGTTGCTTTCATAAGATTTAAACGGTCTTCTTTAGCCTTTGAAAGGGTAAATTCGTGCGGTAAGATAATGCCTTTTGAAAATTCTTCAAGCTGAACTCTCGCAATAATGCCCTTTATGCTTTTGCGTGTGTTGCCAACGGAAAATTCTTCCTCGTAAATATAGATAGCAGGCTTATCTTCAATTTTCAAAATGCCTTTATCCTGCCACATTTTTAAAATATCGCTTGCGCAAGCGTAAGGATTTTCCCCCTCTTTTGGCAATTCAAGACGAATAATGTTGTATTCGTTTTCTTTAATAAAAGCAAGTCTTTCTTGCTCGCTGATTATGTCGTACGGAGGACAGCAAAGGGAGGAAATTTCGCCTGCCTTTGCGGTGTTGTATCTCATACCTTTGAATGCTTTAATAACTGCCATAGCCGTTACCTCCAATTGAATTAATAAAATTCCCGAACAAGGAATATAAAATTATAAGAATTATAAGTAAAAATAATACTATTATATATATTGTACCACGAATATGTAGGAATTTCAATAAATTTGTTGTAAAAAGCAGTGCTTTTATATACTTTTTGAATAATACAGAAACAAAAATTCTCATAAAATTAAATGAAAAGATTGACAATACAGATATAATATGATATAATATCACTTGCGTAAAATAAATACGCGCCAATAGCTCAGTTGGTTAGAGCTACCGGCTCATAACCGGTCGGTCCGGGGTTCGAGTCCCTGTTGGCGCACCAAGCAAAAACCGCATTAGAAAACTGTTTTTCAGCTTTTTAATGCGGTTGTTTTTTATATCGTGATACATAGAAATACAAGGAAAAACAGTGTATTACAGAAAAATGCATTGAAATAAATTAAAAAAAACGCTTGACTTTTGAGTTCTGAAAGAACATGATATAATTACACTCAATAGAGGTGAACAAAGACGAATAGACTGCAAGCGTCAGAAAGGAGATTAAAATGAAAGAAGATATGACAAGACTTGAGATACTTACTTTATTGCTATCTATCAAAGCGTTGCTTGACAGTGATAATATTGATAAAGCAAAAGAGTTAATTGATGAAGTAATTGCCGAGGCAAAAAGAACAAGCTCTGACGATTAAATCAGAGCCTTATATTTAATATCAAGAGAAAGGAAGTTATATTTACGGCTTATATTAAAAAAACAGATAACCCCAAAATGGGTAGACCGAGTGAAAATCTTACTCATGATATAAAAGTTAGGGTTGATGATGAATTAAATTCTCAAATTGAAAAATACGCAGTCAAATGCACTCTTTCAAAAGCGGCTGCAATAAGAGAGATTTTATCATCATTTTTTGCACAAAATTAAAAGGTACTATTCTGAATATCTGGGTAACAATAATAAATTATGGTTTAGCAAATTGATTTGCCAATCAATTATAAAAGTTTGGTCGACCTTTTCAAAGGTCGTGGGTGTGGGCAAAGCCCACAAATACTTTCCGTTTATGCAATCTAAGGATAGCCAAACAGCCTGCTGTTTGCGCCTGATAAATTGTTATATCGGAAGATTTTATGGGCGCTGCCCAAACCCGCAATTTTTGAAAAAATTGAGTAAACTTTTTTGCTTTTGGGAGGATAATTTAGCGTTAGCTAAATTTCAATGCCCGACCGACACTCCGCCAAACCATAATTCATCCTAACTTTTGATAAAGAGCCCAAAAAGAAATGCAGATAGGGAAGATCCCTGTCTGCATTTCCGATTATAAAGAGGTCGGACAAAAATGACCTTAATATAAAATTAATTTAAAAACTGAAAAATTTACCTAATCAGCTGTTATTCTTCAACTGTTTCAATTTTTTCTTCAGCTTTAGTTTCCTTAGTTTCTTCCTTTTCTTCGACTACAGGCTTTTCATCGACTTTTTCTTCTGCCTTGCTTTCAGCTTTTGCGGCTTTTTCAGCCTTTGCTTTCTTAAGAGCGGCAGCCTTGCGGTTTGTAGTCTTTTCCTTCTTTGGCTTTTCGGGTGCAGGAAGTTCCTTGTCAAGCTCAATGTAGATTACAGAAAGCGGTGCAAGCGTAATGTTGATTGAGTACGGAAGATCGTGATCGGCTGCATCCTGTGCTTTTAATTCGCCCTCGTTTACGATACCGCAGCCGCCGAATTCCTCTGCCTCGGAGTTGAGAACTTCTTTATAGATACCAAACTTCGGAACACCGATTTTGTAGTTCTCACGGAGCATTGGCTGGAAGTTACATACAACAATAACTTCGCTTCCGTCATAAGCAATTCTTCTGAAAGAAATAATGCTATGCTTGTAATCGTCGAGAGCAATCCACTGAAAACCGTTCCAGTCGTAGTCGTTTTCGTGCATTGCAGGTGTATCGCAATAGAATTTGTTTGCTGTAGCAAAGAAGTGATTAAGCTGACGGTGCTTTTCGTAGCCGAGCAAGTTCCACTGGAGCTGTTCGGTAGAATTCCACTCGTCAAACTGTCCGAGCTCACTGCCCATAAACATAAGTTTTTTACCGGGATGAGCAAGCATATAAGCAAGGAATCCTCTTACGCCCGCAAACTTGTTGTCATACAGCCCCGGCATTTTGTTGATAAGCGAGCCTTTGCCGTAAACAACTTCATCATGAGAGATAGGGAGCATAAAGCTTTCGCTGAATGCGTAAACCATACTGAATGTAAGAGTATCGTGGTGATAATTTCTGTAAAGCGGGTCAAGGCTGATGTATGAGAGCATATCGTTCATCCAACCCATATTCCACTTGTAGTCAAATCCAAGTCCCATATCCTTTGGCGGGAAACCGGTAACATTCGGCCATGCTGTGCTCTCTTCGGCAATCATCATAGCTTCCGGGTGGAACATATGCACAACAGTGTTAAGCTTCTGTAAGAAATCAACAGCAACAAGATTTTCTCTGCCGCCGTAGATATTTGCAAGCCATTCGCCGTCTTTACGGTTGTAGTCGAGGTAGAGCATAGATGCAACGGCGTCAACTCTGATGCCGTCAATATGATATTGGTCAAGCCAGAACATTGCGGATGAAAGCAAGAAACTCGCTACTTCGTAACGGGCATAGTTAAAGATATATGTACCCCATTCCTTGTGTTCGCCGATTCTCCAATCCTCGTATTCATAACAGCCTGTACCGTCAAATCTGCCAAGACCGTGCTCGTCCTTAGGAAAGTGAGCAGGTACCCAGTCAAGAATAACGCCGATACCTTCCTGATGACATTTGTCAACAAAATACATAAGGTCTTTAGGAGTACCGTAACGGGAAGTTGCCGCAAAGTAACCTGTTACCTGATAGCCCCAGCTGCCGTCAAACGGATATTCTGTAAGAGGCATAAACTCAATGTGAGTGTAGCCCATTTCTTTTACATAAGGAATAAGCTCCTCGGCGAGCTTTCTATAGCTGAATACATTGCCGTCCTCGTATTTTCTCCAAGAACCTGCGTGCATTTCATATACATTGATAGGAGCGTTCTTGTGTGGGTGAGCTTTCTTGTGCTCAAACCACTCGCTGTCGTTCCATTCATAACCGTGAATTTCATATACACGAGATGCGTTATCAGGTCTTGTTTGGCAATGGAATGCATATGGGTCGGTTTTCATTACCTTTTGCATTGACGGAGTTTCTACGCAGTATTTATAGCAAGCATATTCCCATACACCCTCAATAAACAATTCCCATACGCCTGAATTGTCGATTTTATACATATAGTTTGCATCGGGGTTCCAATCGTTGAAGTCACCTACAACGGATACAGAAAGTGCGTTTGGTGCCCATACTCTGAACACAACGCCGTCTCTGTCGCCCCAGTTTACAAAATGAGAGCCCATAAATTCATAAGCTGTAACAGATTCGCCCTGCAAAAACTGTTCAAGCGGAGTTCTTTTGTCATTTAAACTAAAAGCCATTTATATATCCTCTTTTCTTTAAGAAATTTGGGAAAAGGGCGCATATTGCTCGTTTTTACAAAAAAATAAATCCGCAGTATGCTTTTACAGTGTTTCCCTTGATTTAATTATATGTTTATAGTATAATATATTCTACACAAATATACAAGAGTTAATTTTAATTTTTATGTAAATTATTTTACAAATTATTAAAATTTGTTTATTTTTTCAAAAAAATTTAAGGTGAAATTTTATGGATAAAAGAGTAAAAAATACCACAAAGGCACTCAAGCAGACACTTTTTGATATGCTTGAGCAAATGCCTTTGAGCAAAATTACAGTAACCTCTCTCTGTAAGCAGGCGGGAGTGAACAGAGTTACTTTTTATCACCATTTCGCCGATGTTTACGATATGATTTCTCAAATAGAAATCAGCTATGTTGAAGAATTAAAGGATTACAATTTTAAATTTACGCAGAACGGCAAGGTGAATTTCCTTTGGATTGTGCGCTTTGTAAAGAAGTATTCGGATTTTTACAGAGTGGTTTTCAATAACAATATCCAGACTAAATTACTTGACGAAATGTATGCGGAGCTCAAAAAAGAGTATTGTGCGGCATTTGGCAAAAAGGATATTCCACAGACCAAACTTGAGTATATGTTTACATTTCTCGAAAGCGGTGCGTCAGGTATTTTAAAAAAGTGGGTAAGAGGCGGAATGGCAGAGAGCGAAGAATATATCGCCGACCTTATAAGCGAAATATTTATCAGTATGCACAGTCATATATAATAGTTGCCCACAGCCGAAAATTATGTTAAAATATGTAGTCAAATGAAAAAAATTACGGATGGTGTATATATGAAAAAAAGATTTCTTGACAGCGGAAAAATTGTAGGCACTCACGGCATAAAAGGCGAATTAAGAATTGACCCGTGGTGCGACAGTCCCGAATTTTTGTGTTGCTTTAAAAAACTTTATCTTGACGAGCAGGGCAGAGAGAGCATAAAAGTTAAGTCACGCCCTCACAAAAATATTGTGCTTTGCAAGGTTGACGGAATAGATACAATTGAGCAGGCGGATAAAATGAGAGGCAAGACAATTTATATCGACCGAGAGGAAATCGTCCTTGACGAGGGTGTAAACTTTGTTCAGGATTTGCTCGGTCTTGAGGTAAAAGACGCCGACAATGCAACTGTTTACGGCAAAATTACAGATGTTTTGCGCACAGGTGCTAATGATGTTTATGAGATAACAGATGACAACGGCAAAAAATATCTTGCACCCGTTATTGACGAGGTTATTACAGAAACCAATGTTGATGACGGATATGTTCTTATTCGCCCGATGAAAGGAATATTTGACGATGAGGATTGATATAATAACCTTATTCCCCGAGATGTTTACTCCTGTTTTGGGTGACAGTATAATCGGCAGAGCACAAAAAAGCGGTGCGCTTGAAATACATTGTCATCAACTGCGTGACTATGCTTTTGACAAGCACAGACGAGTTGACGATACCCCGTACGGCGGCGGAATGGGAATGTTGATGAAAGCCGAGCCTATAGCGCTTTGCTTTGAGGATATATGCGATAAAATCGGCAAAAGACCGCATTTTGTCTATATGTCGCCGCAGGGAAAAACTCTTACGCAGCAAAGACTTAAGGAAATAGCCGAGATTGAGAATGTCTGCATATTGTGCGGTCATTACGAGGGTGTCGACCAGCGTTTGCTTGATGAATTTATAGACGAGGAAATTTCAATCGGCGACTATGTGCTTACAGGCGGCGAACTTCCTGCAATGGTATTCACGGACGCACTTTCAAGAATGGTGCCGGGTGTACTTTCAAATAATGAATGTTTTACCGAAGAAAGCCATTTTAACGGTTTGCTTGAGTATCCTCAATACACAAAACCGTCGGTATGGAGGGGCAAAGAAGTGCCCGAAGTGCTTTTGAGCGGTCATCATGCAAACATAGCAAAGTGGCAGAAAGAAAAAAGTCTTGAGGTAACCCGTGCAAAGCGCCCGGACTTGCTTGAAAAGATAAAAGAACAGCAATAAGAATTAACAATAATTTAGTGCTGCAAAATAATATTTAGCAATACTTAATATAATTTAATTTCAGTTTTAGTAAAGTTGCACAACAACAGACCAAAATTTTTGGTTGTAAGTGAGTATTAAACCAAAAATTAATTAACTTATTGACCTTTTTTTGAAAAAATACTATAATATTTATTAAAAGATTGCAAAATGCAGTCGGATTACAAAACGGGTTAAATTATATGGCAAGAGAGGGATTTTAAAATGTATGTTAAGGAAGTATTAGTACAGAACAAGGCAGGCTTACATGCTCGCCCAGCTACATTTTTCATTCAGAAGGCTAACGAATACAAGTCAACTGTATGGGTAGAAAAGGAAGAAAGACGAGTTAATGCAAAGAGCCTTCTCGGCGTATTGTCACTTGGTATTATCGGTGGTACAACCATCAAGGTTATTGCTGACGGTTCAGACGAAACAGAGGCTGTTGACGGTCTTGTTGCTCTCGTTGAGTCAGGTTTTGCTGAATAAGTTAAATAATTTATACTCTTTCAGAATTTAAGGGCGGTTTTCCGCCCTTTTTGTTTTGCCTTTTTAAAGGTTGACCAAGCTTTTATAATTGCTTGTCGAAACAATTTGTTAAACCATAATTTTAAATATTCCAAACATAAAAACAAATCCGATTTACATTATTTTCAAAAAGATTTTTAAAACCTATTGACAAACGGGAACGGTGGTGTTACAATAAACCTACTTTATCGGTAGGAATACTAAGTTTTAGGAAAATTCCCGCTTTTTAAAGTAATATTATTATATATCCGCACACAATGCGGAAATTTAAAATCAGAAGGGTGATAATATGAGCGAAAAGAATGTAAAAGATTTAGGCTTTCAGACAAGAGCCGTGCATACAGGCAACGGTGTTGACGGCGAAACAGGAGCAATTAAGAGGCCTATAACTATGGCAAACAGCTATGAATTGCCCTATGACCCAAGTGACCTTAACTGGAGCAGTGCAGGTAAAAACCTTTATACAAGAAACGGAGGCTCAAACCAGCAGTATCTTCAGGAAAAAGTTGCCTCTCTTGAGGGCGGTGAAGATTGCGTGGTGCTTGCAAGCGGCGTTGCCGCTTTGTCGGGACTGTTCTTTGCTTTACTCAAAAGCGGTGACCATGTAATTTTTTCAAGCGTTACTTATATTGCGGTTTACAGACTCTTAAACGAGCTTTTAAACAATAAATTCGGTGTGGAAACAACAATTGTTGATACCTCCGACCCCGAAAATGTAAGAAAGGCAATCCGCCCGAACACAAAACTTATTCATATAGAAACTCCGGGCAACCCCACACTTACAATTTCGGACATCAAGGCGATTGCAGACATTGCGCACGAAAACAATGCACTGTTGTCTGTTGACAATACATTTGCTTCTCCGTACAACCAAAGACCCGTTGAGCTTGGCGCAGACTTTTCGATTGAAAGCCTTACAAAATATATCAACGGTCACGGTGACGCAATGGGTGGTGCTATTATCGGTAAAAAAGAATACCTCGACATCATCAGAGCACAGTCGCAGATTAACCTCGGTGCAACAATCAGCCCGTTCAATGCTTGGCTTATTATGCGTGGTGCAGTTACTTTACCGCTTAGAATGAAACAGCACAATGAAAATGCACTCAAAGTCGCTAAATATTTAAAGACTGTAAAGGGTGTAAGTTTTGTGGCTTATCCGGGACTTAAAGACCACCCGAACCACGATATCGCCAAAAAGCAGATGACAAACGGTTTCGGCGGTGTGCTTTCGTTCGGACTCAAGGCAGACCACGATACATATAACAGATTTGTAAGCCATTTGAATGTCATAACTTCGGCAGTTTCTCTCGGTCACGATGAAAGCCTTATCGTTTTCCTCGGAGAAAATGACGAAAGACAGTATCTTTATCCCGAAGAATTCCACAACGGCTTTTTCAGATTCAGCGTCGGCATTGAAGATGCAGAAGATATTATTGCAGACCTTGAACAGGCATTTAAGAAGGAAAATTTATTATGATAAGAAAAGCCACGGTGCTTGATTTGCCGGCTGTCAAAGAAATTTACAATTATGCGGTTTTAAACACTACCGCAACCTATGACATAAATTCCAAAGATGACAAATACTTTGTTGATATGTTAAATGAGCATACAGGCAAGTATTTGCTCTCTGTGTATGAGGAAAACGGCAATGTAATCGGTTATGTTGCACTTTCTCGCTACAGTAAAAGAGATGCATACGACATTACAGCCGAACTTTCGGTATATGTAAAAAACGATTGTCAAAACAGGCACATCGGCACTCAACTTATTGAGTATGCACTTCAAGAGGCGCAAAAGAATAATCGGTTCTTGACTGTGGTTTCGCTTATCACAAGCGAGAACGAGCACAGCATTTATTTACATAAACAGTTCGGATTTGAATTTGGCGGAAGAATTAAAAACGCAGGATTCAAATTTGACAGGCTCTTGGGCGTAGATATTTATTACAAGAATTTCCAATGAGTTTTTAACGGATTGGCGCAGATGTATTGACTTTTATCAATTAATATGGTATTATCAGAACATATAAAACCTATTAGGTTTATAGGACTTCAAGAGAGGAGAGCAACCTTATGACAAAGCTTGTTTCATATGTAAAAAGCTCTATGTGTTGCTGTTGCATGTGCACAATGTGTATGTGTTTATTTCCCATGCTCTCCGACGAAAAGTTTTGACCAGATAAAGTTTTACTGACCGGAGTGCATATGTTCTTCGGTCTTTTTTAATGCTTTTTATTATTCTGTGCATAAAATGTTAAGAGATTAGGAAAAAGGTGAAAAAATGAATTGGGAATTTATTTTTAAATATCTTCCTTTGTACCAAGAGGCAGCTTTGCTCACTTTAAAAATCGGACTTATCGGAATCGCCGTTTCTATTATAATCGGTCTTTTCTGTTCGTTGGTTCAGTATTACAAAGTGCCCGTGCTAAGGCAGATTGCAACGGTATATATTGAAATATCCCGTAACACTCCGCTGCTTATTCAGTTGTTTTTTATTTACTATGCGCTGCCAAAGGTTGGCGTGCAGGTAAGCTCTGAAATGGCAGGCTATATCGGTCTTGCTTTCCTGGGCGGAAGCTATATGTCGGAAACTTTCAGGAGCGGACTTGAATCTGTAGATAAAATTCAAACCGAAAGTGCTTTAAGTCTTGGTATGAAGCATCCGCAGATTATGAGATATGTAATACTGCCGCAGGCTTTTTCAACAAGTGTACCGCCGTTTGTGGCAAATGTAATATTCTTGCTTAAAGAAACAAGTGTATTCAGCGCAGTAAGCCTTATGGACCTTATGTTTGTTGCAAAGGACTTAATCGGTCTTTACTACAAAACAACAGAGTGTCTGTTTATGCTTGTTGTGTTCTATCTTATTATACTACTGCCTGTTTCAATACTTGGAAGTGTGCTGGAAAGGAAACTGAGATATGCCGGATTTGGGGATTGATGTTCTTTTTAAGGGAACAAACTTTATACGCCTTTTGGGCGGCTTGTGGACTGCACTTGAAATCAGTCTTATTTCAGTCGGTCTTAGCATACCGCTTGGCATTTTGCTTGGCATTGTAATGACTATACCAAACAAAGCAATAAAAGTTATAACAAAAATTTATCTTGAAATTATCAGAATAATGCCGCAGCTTGTGTTGCTTTTTATAGTGTTCTTCGGTGCAACAAGAACTATGGGAATTAACCTTTCGGGCGAGGTTGCCTCGGTAATAGTGTTTACGCTTTGGGGTACGGCAGAGATGGGCGACTTGGTGCGAGGCTCAATTATCAGTATTCCGAAACACCAGTCGGAAAGCAGTCTTGCGCTCGGACTCAGCAAAGCACAAACCTATTTATATATAATAATTCCGCAGACGGTACGCAGACTTTTGCCACTTTCAATCAACCTTGTTACAAGAATGATAAAGACTACAAGCCTTATCCTTATGATTGGTGTTGTAGAGGTTATAAAGGTTGCACAACAGATTATTGAGGCAAACCGTGCCACAAGCCCGAACGCAGCGTTCGGTGTGTACCTTGTAGTATTCATTATGTACTTTATAGTTTGCTTCTCAATAAGTATGGTTGCAAAACATCTTGAAAAGAAATGGAGTTGAGGAAATGTCGCAGGAACTGTTAAAAATAGAAAATCTTACAAAGCGTTATGATGATAACACCGTACTTCAAAGCATTAATATGACAGTCCGTCAGGGTGAAGTTGTGGTAATTATCGGCCCGAGCGGCTGTGGCAAGAGTACCTTTTTACGATGTATAAACGGTCTTGAACCTATACAGGAGGGCACAATTTCTTTTGAGGGCGAGTTAATCGACCGCAAAAGCAAAAATATAGCGGAAATTCGCCAGAAAATTGGTATGGTGTTTCAGAATTACGAGCTTTTTCCACACCTTACCGTTATGGATAATATCTTACTTGCCCCCACAAAAGTGCAGAAGAGAAATAAAGAGGAAGTAAAAAAAGAGGCGGAAGAGCTGCTCGAAAAAGTCGGATTAAGCGAAAAGAGCAACAGCTATCCACGACAGCTTTCGGGCGGTCAGAAACAGAGAGTTGCAATTGTAAGAGCCTTGTGTATGCACCCGGACATTTTGCTTTTTGATGAGGTTACAGCCGCACTTGACCCCGAAATGGTAAGGGAAGTGCTTGATGTAATGCTCGGACTTGCAAAGCAGGGAAGAACAATGCTTATTGTAACTCACGAAATGCAGTTTGCCCGTGCGGTTGCCGACAGAATAGTATTTTTTGACGGCGGTCACATTGTGGAAGAGGGTAAACCCGAAGAGTTCTTCACAAATCCAAAGACCGAGAGAGCTAAAAAATTCCTTGATATTTTTGAGTTTGACTCAATAAAATAAATTTTCTTTAAGAAAGAGGAGAGATTATTATGAAAAGAATTACAAAAATCATTTCTGCAATCCTTGCAGTGTTAGTTGTTACAGCGGTGTTTGCGGGCTGCTCAAGTTCAAACGACAATTCAACCGCTAACGGCTTTAGAACACTTGATGAAATCAAATCATCGGGTACAATCAATATCGGCGTATTTTCCGACAAAAACCCATTCGGTTATGTTGACGAAAATGGCGAGTATCAGGGCTACGATGTTTACTTTGCAAACCGACTTGGCGAGGACCTCGGCGTAAAAGTAAACTTTGTTTCAACTGAGGCTGCAAACAGAATCGAATACCTCCAGACAGGTAAGGTAGACCTCATTCTTGCAAACTTTACAGTTACAGACGAGAGAAAAGAAGAGGTTGACTTTGCACTTCCTTATATGAGCGTTTCACTCGGTGTTGTATCTCCGAAGAGCAAAACAATAACAAGCCTTGATAATTGGAACGACAATGACAATATGATTGTTATTTCAGGTACAACTGCCGAAACTTACCTCACAAAGAACTATCCGAACATCAAACTTCAGAAGTATGATGCATATGCACAGGCAAAGACAGCTCTTGAAAACGGCAGCGGCGCAGCTTGGGCAAACGACAATACAGAGGTTATCGCATACGCAAACCAGAACAGTGACTTTGTTGTAGGTATTCCTGAGCTTGGTTCGGCAGATACAATTGCTCCTGCCGTAACAAAGGGTAACGATACACTCCTTAACTGGATTAACGATGAAATTAAAGCACTCGGCAAAGAGAACTTCTTCCACAAGGACTACGAGGCAACACTCCTCGAAACCTATGGTAAGGATTACGAGAATCAGCTTGTAATCGAGGGCGGCGAGCTTGCATCATCAACAAATGATACAGCTAAGTAATTTAACTTAATATTCAATAAAACAACGGCAATCGGAATTTAATCCGGCTGCCGTTGTTTGCTTATAGCTTGGTGTTTATTTTTTTTATTGTAATTTTTATTTTGGTATATGATATAAGCCATATAAAGAAATATATTGTAATAAAAACACTGTAATAAATCAAAATCGAAATTACATTGTGCGGCATCCAATACAGAAAGTAGGCAACAGGAAATGTAGCTGTTGAATAAATCAGTAAATGAGTAATTGTTTGCTTTATTAAACTCCACCTGTCTATTGTCCATATGACCGATGTACCGCCTAAAATTGCGCCGTATATCATACTTATAATTGTTTGAGCTATTACTGCATTTAATTCTGTTCCAAACAATTCAATTGCCTGCGGAACAACAGGGTAAAATTCTCCGTTTCCGATTATAACGGATGTGATTATTGTTATAAAATAACATATAAAAAATCCGACTGTCGCTCCGATTAATCCACGAATTAATAACTGCTTTTTAATACTCATTTTATACACCCAATCTTTCTTTAATTTTTGATACATATCTTCTTGAAACATATGTGCTTTTTCCGCTTTTAAACAGAACATAAACAGTACCTGAAATTTTAAGATTAAATCTGCTGACTTTTTCTAAATTTATAATTTCTGATTTTGAAATCCTTACAAATTTATTATAGTCAAGACTGTTTTCAAGTTCGTATAAACGCTGTGTAACCGTAAATTCTCCTCGATCGGTTACCGCAAAAACTTTACCGTTACTTGCATAAATGTTAATAATGTCATTTTGGCTTATAATCGAAACATCATCTCCGCTTTTACCTGTAACAGTATTTTGTGTAGTACAGGAAAGCTTAGTTATGTATGATTTTATCTCTTCGGTTATTTGGTCGGTGTAAATGACGCATAACGGAGTTTTGTAATTGTTATCTATCTTTAATTCAACTTTCAAATTTTTACCTCCTCAATGTATTATGCTATTAGTTTACAATAATAAAAAATAAAATCAACCGTTTTTTTATATGCGGTTGATTTTATCGTTTAAGCGGTAGTATTCAGTTGTTGAAATTCAGTTTTTAATTTTAAATGTATGTCTGAAAATAAATCTTGCTGTCGGCAGGCTTTACAACTTTAAACGCAAACTCTTTCGCAAAACGGCTTGTTAAGAACTTACTACAACGATTATACAGGTACAAATGTATTTGGCGGATGCAGTACAAGTTTTAATACGGTTAAAGGCATTATAGATGGTGCAAACACTTGATTTGCAAAATAACAATTTAAGAATTCACAAATTTACACTGCCTTGCAGAGCGATTAAGCTTTGCAGGGCGGTATTTTAAAATGGTATTGATGAATATTTAATTGTATGATAAGATAAAAAAGGAGTTGATTTTTATGAGTGACACAATAAATGATTTTTTTGACAGCTTAGAAAAAGAAAATCTTTCCGGTAAAGAAATGAGAGAAAAAATAGATGAGTTTATAAAGCAAAATAATATTGACTATGAAGATTTGGCAGATGAAGAAGATTTATATTATTATTTAGATATGGCTTTTCAAGCCGAAACCGAACAAGAAGCAATAAAGTATGCTAAAAAGGCTTTGAAGATTGAGCCTGATAATATTGACGCACAGGTGATAATTGCAGAAAATTCAATATATGATCATATAAAGCTACTTAACAAGTTTGAAAAGATAAAAAAGGCGCCGAACAGAAACTTGTTGAGGAACATTTATTAACAGAGGAAAATATAGGGGATTTTTGGCTGTTAACAGAAACCCGACCCTATATGAGATTTCTCTATAATCGTATGCGGTTGTTATTGGATTGCGGAAAAATCGGTATGGCAAAAAATGCTTGCTTGGAAATTTTGGATTTGAACAATGATGATAATTTAGGTGCAAGATTTATTTTAATGCATATTTACGCATATTTTGAAGATGAAAAATCAGCGGTTAAGTTGTTTGAAAGGTATGACTGCCAAAAATCGACGCAATTTTTATTGCCTTTGTCAACTTTATATTATAAGCTTGGAAAAATTCGCAAAGCCACAGCTTATATTAAAGAACTTGTCAATATAAATAAAGATACACACAATTTCTTTAATCGTTTGGTGATAGGCGAAGGTTTGTCAGACATTGAGTTTGGTATGTATGGTTATCGTGCAAATTCTATTGAAGAACTTGCAATTGATGTTACAGATAATAAGTTTCTTTTTGTAAATTGCGGTGTTTATTTTAAATGGGTATTAAAAACAATTAAGAGTATTGATTAATAAAAGCCTCGCCAAAATCATTTAACTAGGCGAGGTTCTTTTGTACCAAGGCGTGTAAAGCTGTTGCTGTCAAGTTTTGAATTTAATAATCCTATATAGTTGACTGCAAGAATTTTAATATATTTTATTGCAATACATTAAGCAAAGACCAAATTTTCTTTATGAAGTGTAATAATGTTATTATATTTGTTTAAATATGTGTTTTTATGTCTAACAACATTAAAATGATTTATTTTTTAAAAATTCCTTGACAAATTACGCAAAGTTTGATATAATACATCTTGTCTTGAAAATTAAACAGATATAGGGGTATAGCTCAGTTGGTAGAGCAGCGGTCTCCAAAACCGCGTGCCGAGGGTTCAAGTCCTTCTGCCCCTGCCAAACAAAAACGGCTTAAACACTGCGTTTAAGCCGTTTTTTCGTATAAATAAACAGGCGGAGCGTGGTCTAAAATACCACTTTTGATGCTCAAATTGTGTTTCAAACTTCTCAAACGGTCTCAAAAATTCCAACAAGTCCGTCTGTTACATCATCAAAATAGCATCAAAAATTTTTACTAATTATTAATGCATCTCTAGATAACAATAATAATTGTAAAATTTAGAAGAGTTGTGAAAAAAAGAAAATCTTTAGACTTCATTCTTCATAGTTCCTGTTCTTTATGATTCTAATTCTAATTTGATCTTCTCCGAATTCTCGTCTGAATAATCAAAATTCTCAAGAAGTCTTTTATAAAATTCCGCTACATCATAATCTGTCAAAATCCAATTGACCTGATTATTTTCAACAGCAATTTTATAGAGATTTTTAATCTGATCATTAGACCATTTATCAATTACCAATAATTGACTTATTATTGTGTGGGTATTGGCAAAACTTGAACTATCTTCTAATGATAATATAAGGCTCTCCTTCTTTTCCTCTTCTTCGTTTATTATATAAGCCTCATCAGATTTTTTTACCTCATCTTTAAGTTCAAATGATATATTTTCAAGTTTTTCATTAGCACTCGTTCTGTCAATTATTGACTTAACTAATATATCAAGTTCACTTCCATCTGTATAATCAGCAGATGCAAAATATTTAATCCTGTTGTCCTTTATCATTTTATAGACTTTCTTCTTGTCCTTTGTATCAGGATTATAAACACCTATAGAATGACCACCGTATGTATTAACCAGTTTCATACATGGTATATCCGTGTCACTATCGCCTATGTATACCATATTTCTGAAAGGGACTCTAATGTCTTCTGGTGAGAAATAGTCATTGACACCTTGATCATTAATGTCTAAAACACCTTTTTCAATCCTAAATAGAAATTGAGTTTTGTTTGTATAATTAACAACCTGAGCTGGCCAAATAGCAACGCCATAATTATCAAAATAAAATGAACTAGCATATATTTTTTCAAAGGCACCACTTTTTGCTACAGTAGTACCTTCAATCATTTCCTTTAGTCCGGAAGATATAATATAATGTTCAACAATAACATTTTGCTCTAAACCATATTGTCTAATTCTCTCAAACCAATCTTCAACCCCTGGGAACAAATTAACCTTTGCACCATACTCTTCCAATTTATCTTTGGTAAAAACAAGGCGTCCCCTAGCTTTCTCCATCATTTCGTACATATAAGCTAAATTTTGATCCATATCGTTATCTTCAGCCAATTTATTAGATTCTGCCCAAAAGCTTTTTATATCATATCCAACGGATTGAATATAACCCTGTGCCTGCATATCATCAGGAGATAATGTTTTATCAAAATCATAACAAATTGCTACAACAGGTTTTCGTTCTTTATGTTTTCTTGTAAATTTATTATCAGCCACTATTATTCCTCCTTTGACTAATCTATTATTAGTGTAATTATATCACGCTATTATCTTTTGATACAATAATGATAATTTACGAAATAATTATTTCTTTTTGTTAATTTATTACAAAAGAAACATTTTAGTAAATGCATTTTTAATCTGTCATAAGCCACTCTTTTTAGACGCTTGATTAGAATCTATTTTATTAAGCAAAACAAATTATTATATATAAAGACTTTCCCTTTTTAATACTTACAACAAAATATCATCAACCCAAAATAAGATATTAATAAATCCACAATGATTATTGTTAGAGGATTTATTGCACAGAAAATGCTGAGTTAGCAAAGGAATAATAACGCTTAAATTTATTCTGATTTAATTCACTATCATTTCACAACTCAAACTCATCCGTTATCCCATTCAGCTTTGTCAAATCTCTTTTCACATAATACATCTCTGTGATTTCAGAGGTTGTATGCCCGAGGAGGTCCGCTACCTGTCGTGGAGTCAAAGATTTAATTGAACCGTCGGGTTGCTTTATTCCGTTTACAAGGTTGGTGGCGAAGGTGTGGCGGAGGGAGTGTAAGCCTTTGGTTTCTATACCTGCGGCTTTGAGAATTCTGTAATAGCGTTTCCTGAAATTTACAGGTCGGGTGAAATTTTCGTTTTCATCGGGTATCAGCGGTGAGTCCTCTCCAAAGTAGAATTCATTTCTTAAATCAAGTATCATTTCGATTGCAGTATCGTTCAGCGGAACATCTCTTTTACTTGTGGCACTTTTGAGCTTGCCGACTTTTACTTCTCGTCCTTTTTCTGCTGTGACACCGTTACGCTTTGATATTTCCTTAACTCCTCTGTTAAGGTGCATAACCCTGTTTTCAAGGTCAATGTCGCTGTTCAGCAGTCCGAGTACCTCGCCTGTTCTCAAGCCTGTGTTCAGCATAAGAATGTATGCGGCGACTTGCTGATATTTTCTCTTGCCGTTTGAAAATGTGTTGAACGCTTCATCTTTAAATTTTTTAATCTCTTCCGGCGTGAATACCGTTATGGTTTCGCTCGTCGGAAGATTTTCTTTGTCTTGAGCCGCCAGAAAGTTGCTCTTCTTAATCATCGGAGCGCTTATCATAGGATTTCTGTCAATATACTCTTGTTGAGTAAGATAACGGAAATACTCATTCAGCACATTATGAACCTTCTTAACTGTTGTATAAGCATAACCCTCGTTCATTTTATCATTTAGCAATTTTTTAATATCTGCCGACTTAACATCTCCGACTACTTTATCCCCGATATACGGATATATTTGATTTTTCGCCGTACATTCGTATCTGTCGTAGGTGGTACGTTCAACAGACGGAAACTTAAACACCTCAAGCCAGTTCTGCATACTGTCTTTCAGCCTTTTCTTTGTTTCTTGCGACTCAATTATTGAGTCATTGAACGACGCAATATATTCAGTCATTTTCTTATTGACCTCAGCTTTAGTGGTACCCGAAAAGCTCTTTCTTTTGTGCTCACCGCTTTCATTCATATACCACACAACACCGCCCCAACGACTATCCGTCCTTTTGAAAGCGTTGCCGTTAGTAAGTAATTTCCTTGTTGACATAATATCAGCTCCTTTTCAAGTACAACAACATACCATAAATTCATCTGAATATCCAGACCAAATTTGAATTTCTCAAAAATCGCCCACATCGTTTTTATTTGTTGTTTTCGATTACTTTCCTGCTGAATGCAATAAAATCGCAACACGGGCGACACACGGCTCAACAGATGGTTTACATTGACATTGTGAATCCCTGCTCTTCATCATTTTCAATTTCATTCCGATTAACTGTTCTGTCGGTTTTAAGTCCGTGAGCAACCTTTTTCTCTTCAAGTTTAGATTTTAGTTTGCTGTCAACCTGACCGAATAATTTAGCTCGTTTACGCTTGCAACTGTTTGCAATCAATTTTGCGAGTGTGAGGACTATTCCTGAAACAGATTGCTCAACACTTGATTTATCAATTTCCATTGTCGGAGTTGCTTTGGATAATAAACTAATCGACTTCAAAATATAGTTCTTGATACTTCTGAATTCCTTGTTATCTTCAAGCTGTATATCGGGTTTTTCTTTATCGTAGTACAAGTACAGTTTTTCTCTGTTGATTTCATTCCACTTTGAATAGAGCTTTGACAAATTTTTATCCTTTGCAAGTTCCGCCACAATATTGTTGACGGTTTCTTTGATTGATTTAGGAAGATAGCCATACATCAATCTGCCGTTGTAATTTCTGAGCTGTTCAGCAAGTTTTCTGAACAGCTCAACCATTTTGTCAGAAACATAAAAATCATTATTGATGTTTTCAAGCAAATCATCAATTACATTCTTTGCCTCATTTTTAAGTTCATCACGGATTTCTGTCTGCATTTCAAACAGCTTGTACTGTTCGTTTCTGAAAATATCATTACCGAAGGCACTTCGCATACTTTCTATGCCTTTGTTAGTAAGATAGCCTTGTCCTGATTTAGAATAAACAAGCAGATGTATGTGAGGATGATGTGTTGTGTTATGAAATGCTCCGTACCATTGCAAATCGCTTGGCTCTATTTTATGAGCTTTGGCAATCTCAAGAGCATTTCTTCTGATTGAACTTTTCCAAGCATTTGCGTTATTGTAGCCAAGTCTTTCAGCATCTTCTCTTTTAAGACTAATGACATGAGTCCACACAATTCCGTTGTGACTTGAAACTTAATCCGCTACCTCATCAAGATTTATTTTCTCATCAGTTTGAGAAAACAATCCGTGGTTACCTAACTTCTCAACACCCGGTCTTTCGGCATAATATGAAACTAACTTTTTAACACCGCCTATCCTGTCTGCGTTGCGTTCAAGAAATTCGTTGAGAAATTCTGTTGCATTAGCCTTTGTCTTATTTTCAAGATAGGATTTCATTTCGGGATAGTCCCAAGCTTCCGGAACAGTTTTGAGTGCAGTGCAGATTAAATCATTTTGCTTTT
>ERZ894186.9-NODE-9-length-137720-cov-25.424218_pt1 | contig 137720 bp, 129 predicted proteins | sample MGYA00380280_ERZ894186 | MGnify/ENA primary metagenome ERZ894186 (study PRJEB32331, sample SAMN06328449) | human gut metagenome | biome: human gut microbiome; feature: stool | host: Homo sapiens | collected 2013-02-13 ... | reverse complement strand
GGTGGCGTGAGGAAGAAGCGCTGCAAATCATCGAAAAGTAAACAGGCTCACCTTTAGGGGCGCGGGCAAATAGACCCGCGCCCCATTCGCTGTCTTCCCAGAAAAAACGGCTGTTCTTTTGAAGAACAGCCGTCCTGCTTTTTCGCTTGATGTGTATGCACCTGAAATCATTTCTCAAACAGGTACAGGAGGTATCCGTAGCCCTCGGCCTCCATTTTTTCATAGGGGACGAAGCGCAGGGCCGCACTGTTGATGCAGTAGCGCACACCGTTGGGCGACTCCGGATCGCCGGTGAACACATGACCCAGATGGGAGTCGCCGGCGCGGCTGCGCACCTCTGTGCGGCGCATGCCGTGGCTCAAGTCCTCCCGTTCCACCACAGCGGGGCCCTCGATAGGCTTTGTAAAGGCAGGCCAGCCGCAGCCGCTCTCGTACTTATCCGTGGAGGAAAAGAGCGGCTCGCCGGTGACGACATCCACATAGATGCCCTTTTCAAACTTGTCCCAGAACTCGCCCGTGAAGGCGCGCTCCGTGCCGCTCTCCTGCGTGACGCGGTACTGCTCCGCCGTCAGCTTGTCCCGGATGGACTCCGCCGCGGGCTTCTGATAGTCGCCCGGATCGATGCGAAGCCGGGAAAACAGCTCCATCTCCGCCCGGGGGATGTGGCAGTAGCCGGTGGGGTTCTTTTCCAGGTAGTTCTGGTGATATTCCTCGGCGGGATAGTAATTCTTGAGCGGGCCGATCTCCACGAAGAATTTCTCGCTGCGGCCGCGCTCGATCTCCGCGATGCGCTTCACCGTTTCTCTTGCGCTTTCGTTGGTGAAGTAGACACCGGTCTGGTACTGGCTGCTCCGGTCGTTGCCCTGCCGGTTTTGTACCGTGGGATCGATGACATAGAAGTAGGCCAGCAGCAGCGCGTCGAGGCTCACCTGCCCGGGGTCGTATTCCACCCGCACGGTCTCCCGAAAGCCGGTCTCTCCCTTGCAGACGGTCTTGCAATCGGCGTCCGCCTCGCAGGTGCCGTTGGCGTAGCCGCTTTCGGCGTCGATGACGCCGGGGATGGACTGCATCAGCTGTTCCATTCCCCAGAAGCAGCCGCCCGCCAGATAGATGACATTGTCTGTGGTATCCATATAGGTGATCTCCTCGTCAGACCGGTCAAAAGCCGGTCCGCCCATGTTTGTTTCCTGTCCGCTCTTTTCCTTCGGCACAGTCTGCCGCCCGACAGCGCAGCCGCTAAGCAGCAGCACTGCGGCGAAAAGCAGTGCCAATACACTTCGATACATCGTGTTTCCTCCTTTCAGGGGAATCAGGGCTCACTCCGCCCTGTCGCAGTCCTGTCTCTTGCCGCGGCCGGGCCACAGGACGGGATACAGCAGCGACCCAAGGATGTAGCCGAAGCCGGTGGAGAGCCACAGGCTGGACGTAACGGCACAGGTGCCGGTGGTGCAGCCCACATAGCGGTAGTACAGCTACCCTCCGGCACATCCCACCAGGGGCAGGGCAATGGTGCACAGAATGCTCGTCAGCTTACAGTTCTTTTATTATAAATAAAGTGAATGGGTTAAAATCTTTGTTAAGAACGGGGATTTAATGGAAATATATCTTAAATTCGCTGAGAATAAAGCGATTGGAGCAAAAGACAGGGGTAGTAAGAAGAAAGCACCAGCGAAAAATAACCAAACCCCAAAGCCGCGCAGCCGTTTGTAAGGTTATCTGCTTTTAATGCAAGACCTGCATCTCCGGGTTCTTCTCCCCGAATTTCTCGCGCAGCGCACTGCAGATATCCTCCCGGGACTTGCCCTGCTTCTCACCGTTTTTAATGAGCTTGTACGCCTGAAACAGCGCCGAGGGGCCGATCTCGCTGCTGAAAAAACCGATGCCCTGATTCCATGCCAGCAGCTCGAACACGTCGTCCAACGCGGCGCTCTCTACGCCGTGGATATATGCTTTTACCAGCTCCCGCGCCGCCTGCCGCATCCGGCCCGCACCGACAGCGTTGGTCAGGGACAGCAGCAGCCGCGTTTCGTAGGGCAGTACGCGCTTCTCGCTCTGCCATGTGGTCTCCCAAAAATCCACGGCGATCTGCCCCAGCTTTTCATCGATCATGGGATAGTTCAAAAGAGCCAGCGGCTTGAAGGGAGCGGAGCTGTCGCCTTCCTTCTTCTCCACACGGCAGAACCAGACATGGAACTCCGCCTCACCCCGCTGCTCGGTGTGGTGTTCGTAGCCCAAACCCTCCATGACAGCGTATAGCGGATGCGGCTCAAAGGTCTGGATGATGTGTAACCCTTCGCCCACCCCCAACGCTTCGGCTCGTTTCTTCAGCCCTTCAAAGAAGCTGCCCTGTATATGGCGCACATCCACGGTCTGAAACCCCTGCGCCTTATTCTTCCAGTTTTCGTAGCTCATGCGGTTATACTCCTTTCCTCACTCGATAAAACCATACGTGGTATTCACTGCCGCTCACCTTCTCCGTGTGACGCTCAAAGCCCATAAGGGCCAGCACCGGGTACAGGGGAACAGGCTCGAAGGTCTGGATGATATGCAGTCCTTCGCCATTTTTCAGCGCGGCAGCCTTTGCCTTCAATGCGGGGAAGAAGTCCATCTTTTTGCCCCGCACGTCCATCACTTCGAATGTGCCGATTTTGTCCTTCCAGTTTTCATAACTCATAGTCTTTGCCTCTCTTGCAGAAAGCTCACGCCTCTTCGAAGGAATCCTTACCCACGCCGCACAGGGGGCACTCAAAATCCTCCGGCACCTCGCTCCAGGGCGTACCGGGGGCGATGCCGCCTTCCGGGTAACCCGTGCTCTCGTCGTACTCCCAGCCGCAAACGGTGCATACATACTTCATAATACTTCTCCTTTCGTGTTCTCCTGTGTTTTACTCCTCCACCAACCGGCCGTCCACCGTGACGGTGACCACCTGCCACGGGATGAACTTCCCGCTCTGCCGGAGTGCCTTTTTCGCCGCCAGCTCCAGCCCGCCGCAGCAGGGTACCTCCATGCGCACGACGGTGACGCTCTTGATGTCGTTGCTGCGGATGATCTCCGTCAGCTTTTCGGAATAGTCCACGCTGTCCAGCTTGGGACAGCCCACCAGGGTGATGTGTCCCTTGATGAACCGCTCGTGGAAGGCGGCGTAGGCGTAGGCGGTGCAGTCGGCGGCAATCAGCAGCCGCGCCCCGCCGAAATAGGGCGCATTCACCGGTACCAGTTTGATCTGCACAGGCCACTGGGAAAGGCGGCTCGTCTGCTGGGCTTGCGGCGTTTCCACGGCGGGCGCGCCCTGGCGCTGAATATTCCGGGACTGGCTGCCGGGGCAGCCGCAGGGCAGGGTCATGCCCTCTTTCCGCATTTTCCGCTGCTTATTTTCCATGACCGCCCGCTCGTCATAGGCCGCCGCCTCCCGCTCCGCAAAGGTGATGGCCCCGGTGGGACAGGCGGGCAGGCAGTCGCCAAGGCCGTCGCAGTAATCGTCCCGCATGAGCCGCGCCTTGCCGTCCACCATGGTGATGGCACCCTCGTGACAGGCCTCGGCGCAGGCGCCGCAGCCGTTGCATTTTTCCTGATCGATCTGGATGATCCTTCGAATCATTTTGATACCCCCTTGCGGTTTCTCTTGACTTTGTGATTTTATTCTACTATCATAATTTATGAAAGTCCGTTGGCACACCAACATGGAGGCGAAAAATATGCAGATCAATTTAGCAAACACACGGCTTTTTCGCGGAATGGAGCCGTCGGACATTGAGGAAATACTCGGTTGCCTGCACGCGAAGGAGCACGCCTTTCAAAAGGGCGAGATTATTTTCCCAGAGGGGGTTGCCACGGAGCAGATCGGCGTGGTGCTCTCCGGCCGAGTCATCATTGAAATGGGAGACGTGTGGGGCAATAACAGCGTCCTGAGCAGCATCGGCCCCGGCGGCGTCTTTGCGGAGGCGTACGCCTGCGTGCCGGGCGAGCCGCTGATGGTCAACGTGACCGCCGCCGAGGATACGCGAGCGCTGCTGCTGAATATCAGGCGCGTACTGGAACCCTGCGCCAATGTCTGCCCGCGCCATGTACGGCTTGTGCGGAACCTGCTGACGCTCTGCTCGGAGAAAAATTTGCAGCTCTCCCGCCGGGTGCTGCACACCGGCCCCAAGTCCATTCGAAAGCGGCTGCTGTCCTACTTTTCGGAGTGTATCAAGCGCACCGGCAGCTATTCCTTTGATATTCCCTACAACCGCCAGCAGCTGGCGGATTATCTCAGCGTAGAGCGCAGCGCGCTTTCCAACGAGCTGTCCCTCATGCAGCGGGACGGGCTTATCCGGTATGAGAAAAACCATTTTGATGTTATGGAGCAAATTGAGACGCAGCATTTATAACGGAAGCCGCCCATGAACACCTATTTAAAAAACAGGTCACAGCTGCTCCGAAATTCAAACGGGATAAATCCACGAAAGAGGTGCTTGTCATCATTGGAATGACAGGCACCTCTTTTGCTTTGCTTGAATTGTGAAAATTGCTATTACGTTTGTTGTGGTCGCCAATAAACAAAAATCCAAACAAGGCCTTGGCCGTCAAAAGCAGAACGGCAGGACGGATAACACAGGGTCGCCATTGCCGAAGGCATTGCAAAGGTTCTCTGTAGTTAAGCTCCGCCGTTCGCCAGCACACAGCGAACAGTCACTCTATACTGACCGCCAACCGTGCAGGTAAACAGTGTGAGATCCCAATTCCCGCCTGTCATCTCTGCAATGGCGAAGGGTGAAAGCGTTTCAAGTTCAATGACCTCGTATCTGAACATATTCCCGTCCACATCTGTAAAGGTTATCTCGTCTCCCTGTGACAGGTCTTTCAGATGCCCAAAATGACTGAAATAGTTATGAGCAACAATCACCATATTATTCAGATACGCGGAGCCGATGTATCTACAGGGAGATTCCTTCAGCCCAGAATAACTCCATTCACTGATGACCGGCAGCTCAAGCGACAGTGCCGGGATTCTCAGGACGCCGATATACCTCTGCCCATCAACTTCTTTCTCCGGCATATCCATTTCCGGGTTCAAGACATAATCCGGAAGGTACGCTTCCTCCAAAGTCTCGCCTGACGGAAGTACCGGCAGGCTCACACCGGTATGCTCTTTGTTATCAGGTTTCAAATATTCAAGAGCAGTATTGGAAGAAACGCTTGCCATAGCATCGCTCCAAAAATTATAAACGGTAAGAAAAAGAGCTGCTGCCAGGAGCAGCAGCCCAATTCCCACACACATTTTCCCTTGTTTACTCATCATCTTTTTTCTTTCTGGAAAAAGTTCCTGTAATCAGGAATGCAAAGCCTGCCGCTGCAAGAATCGGCACCGGCCACCAGAGGACGCCGGTTTGCGGCAGCTTTTGCTTGTCCAGCGTATTTGTCAAAACGAATGTAAACCCATTCTGGCGAGTGCTGGAAACATAGCCGGAAACCGCAGACTCGCGGATCGTCCATGTGATCTCCCTGCCGCTTTTGTCGTACCTCGGCAGGTTCTCCCATGTATACTGCCAGCCGTTTGCTTCACTCAGCGTCTTGGTTTCGTAGGCCGTTCCGTTTTGCAGGAGGGTCACCTGCACCGATTTCGGACGGTGGTTTTCGTAGCCCTTGTCATCCCATACCTTGACAACCATGCGTGTCATCGGCTTGTCGGGCGCATACGTATTCGTGACGATAAACGTGACGCCGTCTCTGGCGATGAGCACGGTGTAGCCTTCAGGCTCCTTTTCCACAACGCTCCAGACGATCTTGGAGCCGTCCTTGTTGTATGCAGGAAGCTTTTCCCAAGTATAGCGCCAGTTATTTACCGCATTCAGCGTCACCGTGTCGTAAATAACACCGTCCTTGAGAAGCTGGATGACGATCTCCTTTGGTCGAGACTGCGGAATATCGTCCTTCCAGATCTTCAAAACTCTGCGTTCCACCGTCTGCTCGGGCGGCGCGGGCGGATTTTCTGTTCGTGTGTGCTTCGGGGTCGCGGTTACATCATACACCCATGCGTTGTTCTCCCTGTCCAGATTGGGAAGGGCAACGAGAAATGGCTTGGTCGTATAGGTGTAGCCGGATTTTACAAGTTTTCGCCCCACGGCCAGATACAACCCCGGCTTGAGGCTCGGCTGTTTATTCGGGAAGGAGAGATTTCCCTCCGCGTTTGTTTTCCCACTGTCCAGCGGCTTGAGCTGGTCTCTGTCTGCATACACGGCAAGCGTCTCTGCAAGGGTCCTCCACGCATCGGTGCTCAAGCCGCTGACCACGACGGGATATTTCTGAAAATCACCGGCAAGCGTAAACTCACCATAGGCATCGACACTGGCAACATAGTAAAGGTCAAAGGGCACGTCCGATACCGGAGTCTTGTCATGAATGTATTGGATTTTGAGATGAACAGCCTTATTCACATCAATCGCTCCGGCGGCAAACACCTGAACAGGGGACAGGGGGAGCATACATATCAGGCAGAGAAGACATGATATGACGCGGTTACTCAGTTTTCGCATTTTTCTTCCCTCCAGCAGATTTCTTTTTTCCTCCCGATACAAGCAGAATCATCAGCAATACCAGAAGCATTGGCAACGCTACGGCGGGCGCAACGATCAGAGGCTCAATTTGAATGGCATCCGAGGTCACGCGGATGGCCTGCGCCTCCTCCTGATTCTCGATTCGGTGGCCCCGAACGAGCAGTCGGTGAGAATTGAACCCGTAAGGCGTACAAGTGACCAGCGTGCAGAGATCTTTTCCCGCTTCAATTATGAGAGTCGATACATCAGTGGGTTCAACAATCAAAATCTGATCCACTTCGTAGGTCAGCACTTCGTCCAACACACGCATGACGAATTTGTCTCCCACCACCAGCTTATCAAGATTCGTAAAGAGCTTTGCGCTCGGAAGCCCCCGATGCCCGGACAGAACACAGTGCGTATCCTCTCCTCCCACAGGAAGGCTTGACCATTCCAAATGCCCGACAGCAATTTGAAGGACGGCGTCCTCCGTTCCATGATAGACCGGCAGCGAGATATTGATGGTTGGTATTTCAATATACCCCATAACACCGGTTCCGCTGATGTCAAGGAGCGTATCGTATGCTCCTTTGTCTTCCTCCGAAAGTGCAAATGTAGTATGCTTGTAAGGAAGCATTTGGTTATAATTCCTTGCGTCTTACAGAACCTGTTCGTATTTCTCTGCTTCGAGATTCCGTACATTTTCTGCGTAGTCTGCAACAGCCTGAGAGGCGTGTAAGGAATTCCAGTAGTCGCTTACGGTCGGGTACAGAAGCAAGGACAAGCCTGCAAAAAAAGCCAGAACCAATAGAATTGTAGTTAATTTATTCCTCATTTACAGGGTTCTCCTTGCTGCTGTGTGGGGCGGAGTGCGGTGCACTCCGCCCTTTTGCAGCATTTTAATAAGTTTCCGATTTAGTTCTCAGACTTGCCCATACGCTTTCTGGTAATCAGAACAACACCTGCGCCAACAACCAACAGGCTGCCCAGCACATAGAAAATCGTGGTGCCGATGCCGCCGGTCTCAGGCAGCGTGGAGCCGGATTTGTTCACAACATTTGCGCCCAGAGTATCAGACGCCGCAGCCGCGCCAACCGTGACAGTCACGCTCGTGTAATTGGAGCCATCCGCCGCATAGGAAGCAGAGATTACGAAATGTACAGGTTCGGACATCAGGTTGTAGCCAGCGGGCGCTTTTGTCTCGTACAAATAATAGTCAATGGCATCGTCCAGTCCCTTGATAACAGGATTGCCGGCATCAACCACATAAACAACGTTCGTGTCGCCGTCCACTGCAACGCGGTATTGGCCATCGGAGAGCTTCACCATACCAATAAGCCCCGTGGTAACAGCAGGAATGCCTTCATCATTGCAGTTCATATCCGCAACCTTGAGAGTACTGTTTTTAGACAGAGCAAACTTCGCGCCGGTCAACTGGCCGCCGTTTTTATTCACCTTGTTGATGCCCATCTTGAACGTCCAGTCATAGACTTTCTTTTCAGGGGTCTTTCCTTTATCAGTGTCAACATTGGGATTGTTGCTGTATTCAAGATAAGCCACATTATCCTGCTTACCCTCGTCATACACCTTGGCGTCAGCGTTCAGCACACCGGTATAGTAAGTATAAAGCTCATTGTCATGAGCCAGCTTTCCATCCTGAATCACCTTGAGAATATCGACCTGGACGGAAAAGCTATTGCCGTTTGCGGTTACGGTGTAATATTCGGCAGGAAGCACGGTTGCATCGTTGACCTTGATCGTGATATCTGCGCTGGTCTTAACATTGGAAGTCAGTCCGGCAGACATGGTATCGTGGATGATATAGTCGTATTTTGTGTAGCCAGATGTATTGGGAACCTTTGTAATGGTACGGAACTCAACGGTATCTCCAATCTGGTTATCGCCCACAACGCCCCATTCGCCGTTTTCGTTATGCTTGATCTGCTTGTTCAGTGTCGGCTTATCACCCTTCGGAGCTGCGGTCACGTTTCCGACAACCTTCATCAAGTAGGCTGTATTTCCGAACCTTCGGGTCTGTTGGCTTGATGGTGCAGGATCGTCGCCTTTTCCCAGAAGTCCGCTCCGACGCAACGGTCAGAATTGCCGTATCCTTTTGTGAAAAAACTTTTGGATAATAGGTTGCTGCATAGGGCTCGATCTGCGCAATTTTTGCAGGCGTCCAAGCAGCCAATGCGCCAATCTCCAAACGAATGACCTGCAAGGTGGCAGGGTTTGTGAACAGGTGCGGATAGGCAAAGATGACGGTCTGTTTGTCCTTTTCGTCTATGTAAATGTTCGCCTCACAGCCAAGCTCCCGAGAGAACTCTGCCTGAACGGTGGGGCAAAACTGTTCTGCGAGGAAAACTTCCGCCCGAGTATTGGCTTCTTTGTTGAATGCATCCTGCTTGGTGTTGGAGCGCTTTTCCCATGGCTCGTCTTTACCATATCCCAACACCCGCCAATCCAAAATCAGATCAATATCCTCGGAAAAGCGGCTGATCAGGTTGAATGCTTTGGAAAGGCTGGTACCGCCTTTGAAGGTAATAGCATCTTTCCAGGGGCATCGGTGGAACAGATGGTCAAGCGTAAAGCATGCCCAAAAATCTTTTTCTACGATGGCATCATTCAAGCCCATTTTATCTGCTGTATTTCGGAACAGTTCTCCCCGGTCACTGTCCGGCAATCGTGCTACATTTCTCATTGTGTGTCGCCTCCACACATTTTCCGTATCGTATCATAAACCCAATCCGTAGATTCCGTCGCCTCTTTCAGACAGGCTCGCTTTTCGTCCTCGGACAGCTTTTCAGAAAGCGTCTGTATGATCTCCGCCGTCACATTGGTCCTTCCCAAAGTTTTCAGCACCTGGATCACCAAGCTCGTCATGTAAGACAGACCGGTGATTTCCTTGTTGGTCCTATGCTTAAATTCCAGCTTTGTGGAGTTCCACTCATAGGTCTTATACGGGCCGTCGCTGATATAGGACCAGACCGCCGTTACCTGTGTGGAGAGCCCCAAAAGGTTCAGGGCTGTATTCCCACACGGAACGATGGTCCAATGGTAACTTCGCGCCAATGCTTTTGCAACTGCGTCCGGGTCGGCCGCTACGTATTCATCAAGCAACTTGCTGTACTTCGGCTTCTCGTAAACACCCTTTAATATCCGGCGAAGCATACCGATTTTCGTTAATCTGTTTAGATTGCGCCTGATTGTTTCCGAATCAGCAATATCCGCGAAATCCGAATTCATGAAGATTGTGCCGACGTCCGCACCGTTGATTCGCTCCTGTATCTGCTTGGAATATCCAGTTTTCATCCTGTTTTCCTCCTTTGCTCTGTCCCGAATATTATATAATATTCGGGACAGAATTTCAACTGGATTTGCGATCCTTATCTGCATTATCTCCAAACAATCTGCACATAATCGAACAGCTGCCATGCCGATGCTCCTGTGCGGCATCATTTGTCCCGCTCCTGTAGAAGCAAAGTAATAATCGAGGCCTTTAACCTTACCAGTTTTCCAAAATAGAAAGAACCTCCAGCCAGGAATCCACCTCGCCGGCAGGGGCAGACCATAGGCGCAGGGCGATGATATTGATTGCCTGCGTGCGGATCCGGTAATAGTGCCGGGCAGAGATGTCCAGACGGTACAGAAGCTCTTCGTGCATCAGCTTGTCCGGTCCGAGAAAGGTCATGTAGATGATGTCGTACATCTTGTGCCCGTTGACCGGTTTGGCTTTCAATACAAAATGTCAAAGCGATTTGTGGAGGAGTCATATATAAGTATCCCTTTTTTCATGTGGGCTTACCTCCTGACAAAGAATTTAAAAACATTTTCCCGTAGTCATATTTTATGAAATTAGTACAAACCGCATCAGTGTCAATGCAGTTCATTTTTACTTAGGGGCGTTCATGAAAAAAACCAAATTCACCTTGTGTTGACCCTTCAGTTAACCCATTTACTCACCCATTTGTCCCGGTTAACCCATTTTTAGCCCTTATAAAATGGGTTAACCGAAGTCACATACGGTCAAAAACAGCGAAAGGCTTCAAAAGCAATCAGGCGAAAAGGGTATAAGAAAACCCCGGAAAATGCTGATTTTCCGGGGTTTTGAGCTTTTGAGTTGTAAATTTGCGTCCGATCAGCGCTTGGAGAACTGAGGTGCGCGACGAGCGGCTTTGAGGCCGTACTGGGCTGAAAAAATTCCAATTTTCCTTGATATTTCAACACTTTTGAGGATGTCGCAACTGGACTTAGCCCGTACATTAACAGAAAGTATCGTTAAAAACGGGTATTTTCAAGACATTGCGACAGGTCGTAATGCTGCGTTTACGACAGGGAGAAGTTCTTGAGGCTTATTATACTTGATTTTTGCATAAATGTCCATAGTTGTTTTACTGTTTTTATGCCCGGCGAGATATTGCACGGTCTTGGGGTCTACGCCCATATATAAGAGGTTCGTAATGTATGTGTGGCGAAGCTGATGCGGGGTCACATGGAAGTCCAGACTATACACATGGTTCGGGAAGTCTTTTCGATGGCTTCCGGGAATGGAGTAGGTCGTATAACGGATGTGTTCCCCATTCACATACTTGTAGCTGATTTTCTCTCCTGCGGTGCGGCTTTTAACATGGTACCAAACGCCCACAAATTCTCCCTCAGAAAGGGGGTCGCCCTTACGATTTGAAATCACAAAGGCAGATTTGGAAGATCGCTTTGCCTCTCGCAGGCACTCTACCAAACACTTTGGAATGGGAATATCCCTTCTGGATGCCGGAGTTTTTAATACGGTAGAGATCTCCGGCTCTTTCCGATGGCTTCCCCGCCATGCACGCCGGACAGAAATATAGGGGGTCGGCACATCCAGAAACACACAGTCCCATTGCAAAGCAAGACTCTCCTCACGCCGCAGGCCCGCATATAAGCCGAGCATGACGAACACATACGGCGGCAGGGTCTTGACTGTATCTACCAGCGTCTTTACTTGCTCATCCGTTAGGGCGTCCATCGGTTTACCTGGCACACCGCCCTTGGCGCTGATTTTAGCAGCAGGATTGTAGTCGATGACCTCACTGCGCTCTGCCGAGTAAAAGATGCTTTTGATAAGCATATTGACGGTATCAAAAGTGTGCTTTGCTCTTTTGGACACAGGAACAAGCGCCAGCTTGATGTCGTCGGAGGTCACATCGGAAAGATACAGGTTTCCTAACGGCCCGACAATATACTTATACATCTCTCTGCGATAATTCCGCAGCGTATCTTGTGTTACCGTGGCTGAACGCATGAGCAGCCATCTTTCACAATAATCTTCTACGGTAGGGTTTTGCTTCCGAAAAAGGATGTCCTGTACCTGCTGCCGTGCGTCCTGTTCCTTTTTGTATAGCTCCTCACAGGTGGAAGCGTAAATGGGAACCCGTTTGCCATCGGCGTCAGTAATCCTGGTACGGAAATAGGTGACACCGTTGATCTCGGCGGTGCCGTATGCCGGTATGTTCTGTTTCTTCTTCGCCATAAGTACCTTCCTTTCTTAGCCTTATGTATTGGCGTATTCGTTTTATCAGAAATCATCGGTGGATGCAAAGGTGCAAACCGGCATGAAAATAGGGCAAGGAAATCTTTCCTCGCCCTTAGCGCATATATCTTAATTTATGAAGCGTCCCATTCAGCAAAAGCGCTGGTCATTGCCTTTACGACATCATCCGGCCGATTGTATTTTACCTTGGCATAGATGTCCATAGTGATCCGACTGTTTTCATGTCCCGCCAAATATTGCACCGTCTTGGGATCGACGGAGGCGTGGATCAAGTTGGTGATATAGGTATGTCGAAGCAAATGCGGTGTTACATCAAAGTCCAGACTATACACCACATGGCCGTTATTCCGGGCCTTTTCTCCCAGCTCCGGGTAAAGCATATACTTCACATATTTCCCGTCCACCAGCTTGCGGGCGATCCTCGGCTTTGCCGTCCGGGTCACGACATACTGCCAGAGCCGCTTAAACTGCGTATAGCTGAGCGGTCCGCCGTCCCGATTCGCCACAACATAATCCGAGGTCGAATTCCTTTTTGCTTCTCTCAGACAAGCCGCCAGATGATCCGGCAGGGGGATATTTCTCTTTGCGGCAGCGGTTTTCAGCTCGGTTGAAATAACAGGCCGGTTGTGCTCCGTGTGCCACGCTCTGCGTACAGCCAAATACGGCGCTTCACTGTCCAAGTAGACCGAATCCCATTGCAGTCCGAGAATTTCTTCCCGCCGCAAACCGGCGTATAGCCCCAGCATGATAAATATATAGGGTGGCAATCCACGGACCGCATCCAACAGCCGCTGTACTTGCTTGTCTGTCAAAGGCTGTTTTTCCGCCTGCGGTACGCCGCCTCCCTTTGGGGACAGGTACACCGTGGGATTCTTTTTGATGATCCGGCTTTCCTCTGCTGCCCGGAAAATGCACTTATAGATTACGATGACCGACTTATATACCGAGGCGGATTTTTTGGAAACCGGCACAAGGGCAAGCTGAATATCATCCAGAGTCACTTCTGCGATCTTCTTATCTCCAAGGTACGGGATGATGTTTCGACGTACCTTAGACTTATAATCTGTCAGCGTCGTTGTGCGTACATGGGCGGACTGCATCACCAGCCACTTTTCGCAGTAGTCCGCCACCGTAGGTGATTTTCTCCGCTGCCGGTCATCATCCACCTGTGACAATGTGTCCAACTCCTTGTCATAAAGCTCCTCCCGTGTTTTGGCATAGAGGGTGCGCTGTTTTCCCTCACTATCCGTTATGTTCGTCCGATAGTAGGTGTGTCCATTGATCTCGACCGTGCCGTACTTCGGGATCCTGCTTCGTTTTCCTGCCATTATCTCACCTCCAAGTATTACGCATTGCTGCGTTGCTTTTGTTTTATCAGATGGGCGGCAATTCTTCAAATGTGCGAATTATCCTTTCGCACATTGCGGTAGGTCGTTTTCTTCTCCACGGGCCTTGCTCTGTGCGTACACTTGGCCACATATTCCTGAAGGCTGGCGCTGGTAAAGAAAACGCAGCCATTGGGAACATACTGCACATAGGCGATGAGGCCGCTGTTCCTTGCCGCATCCAGAGTCGTGATGCTGATCCCCAGCAGTTCGGCAGCTTCCTTCCGGGTAAACAATTTTTCCATTGCGGATCACATTCCTTTCGACGTATTTGGGCGGATGGCAAGGCTGACGCACAGCGCTCTGGTCACATCCTGCATTTTTTCTTCGGGAAGTCTGCCGATATAGTAACCGATACGGCGCTTGTCCAAAGTCCGCAGCTGCTCCAGCATGACTACCGAAGGGTATTTCATCCGGCCAATCATGCCGATATAGCTGTGCGTAGGCAGCTTTGACTTCGCATGGATGCGGCTGGTGATCGGCGCAACGATGACCGTCCTTGCAAAATGGTTCCCAACATTGTTTTGAAGAATCAGCACGGGACGTGTCCCCATTTGTTCTGATCCGACAACGGGGTCAAGGTCGGCGTAATAGATCTCGCCCCGTAAATATGTGCGGCTCATGTAAAACCTCCTTCTTTGCCGTTTGCTGCGGCTATGTAAAAAGTCCGATTGGGCAACCCAACCGGACTTCGTTCTCATCGCTCCTTTTGCGTGTTCCGGGACTTCTGTGCTTCCTCTCTGGCCCGGTCTGTGACAGTCTGCCAAATTTCCTCCATATAGCTTGTCTCCCGGTCCTCCCATGCCGCAAACACGTCCGCAAGAGGGCTGGGGGATTTCAGTAAAGCCCGCACCTGTGCGTTGGGTAGGCTGTTGTATTCCAGAGACATCAGAATATCTTCCCGCACGGTGTATTCATAGGTGTGATTCAGAATTTCTTCCGGTGCCTGCGCAAGCAGCCACGCCCGATAAGTCTCCTGCTCGGCAAACATCTTTTCATATAAGGCTGTGTTCAGTTCTTCATTGGTCACGCTGGTTCACCTCCGCTTCCGTAAAGGATGCCGTATTCGCTGCGGCTAAGTAAAGGCCGGGAGAAAACATAGCATTTTCACCCGGCCAGTCATAATCGTTATTTGCAGGTCACTTGTCCTCGACGCCCCACCTGCATAGGAAATCATCAAGCGGCCGATGGCTGTCGGCTCCACGGGAATTGCACCCCTCCGAGGATCGCTCCGAGCTGCCCCCACTTGTTACGACGGATCACGGCAGAAACCGCTTCAACGCTCGACTTTATGGCCGGACAGGAGTATCGCCCCCACAGGCGGTCATGGCCACACACGGAGCCGCCGTGTGATAATAGCTGCTGTTTCTCGCTCACTGTCGGCAGAAACAAAACGCAGACAGAAAATCAACATTAGGTGCAGTCTGGTTGTTTCATCCGGCAGGTCATGGCGCAGCCGCTAAGGTAGCTTTTGCTCATCGCATCGCCTATGGGAATGTACTTGATGAATGGGTATGGGATTGTCAAGGTACACTTGACCAACTCGCCGTATAAACGGAAAGAAGGAAGAGAGTTTCTGTCTCTCTACCTTCTTCCTCACTCAAAAGTCATTTTACAAGGCATGATTTGAAAAAATTTCTATCTGCAATGTGGTACACGCTGATAATCTTCGTAAACCGCAGCCCCAATATTGATTTTATTATTAGAATATGTATAATAGTAATTAACTATTGAATCTAACCGCTGCCAGTATTCAAGATCATCTGCGCAGCAGAAAATCCACCTGCAGAAGGGAGACATAGCATGAGCTTGTTTGAAGAACCGCATTTGGAACCACAGCCGGAACCGGAGAAGCCAAAGAAGAAAAAACTGCTGTCCATTGGAATCGGCGCTGCACTGATCGTTGCGGTGCTGGTCACGTCTGTGTTGGCCTTCTCGTTTGGCCAGAGTGGAAAACCATCTGATAATATCCCTGATGCACCGCAGCAGGAGGAAATTCAGACGCCTGCGGATACGGATATTCCGCCAGATGAATCCACAGATACAGAGAAACCGGAAGATACGACACCGTCCGACAGTACGCAGGAAACGCCTTCTACAAGCGGCAAGCAGAATATTGACCCATCAACGGGAAAGGATAAATACCAAACGGACCCGGTGCCGGATGGAAAGCCTGCGCCTGCAGAACCGGAAGATACGGAGGTCGATACATCGACGAAATATACCTGCACGATCTCCATCACCTGCAAAACTATCCTTGACAATATGGATAAGGTAAAGGAATCCAAAAAGGACATCGTTCCCTCCAACGGCATTATTCTCGACACGACGACGGTAACATTTTCCGAGGGGGAAAGCGTCTACGATGTTCTTCAACGTACCTGCCGGGAGCGGGGCATACACATGGAATCAAGTTGGACACCCATTTACAACAGTGCCTACGTCGAGGGAATTGCGAATCTGTATGAATTCGATGTCGGCAGTCAGTCCGGATGGATGTATAAGGTCAATGGCTGGTTCCCCAACTACGGCTGTTCCCGCTATGCGCTGCAGCAGGGGGACGAAATTTGCTGGATGTATACCTGCGTAGGCTTGGGTGAGGATATTGGCGGCGGATATGCTGCCGGTGGCTAAATAGCAATCAAAATAGGTACATGAAGAAGGGGCTGTCTCTTAGTGAGATAGCCCCTTTTCGTTTTTAGTTATACAAGAAGGGGGCGGCAGAGGGTTTCTGCCGCCCCATAGTTAGGTTACTCACTCATGAAGTTTTTCAATTTCTGGATTGCGGATCGTACTGAATCCCGGACGGCCTGATACCGGCACCCTTCCGCTGCTGCGATCTGCTCATAGGTAAGCCCGTGAAAATAGTAGAGAGCCAATCTTCGCTGCTGTGTTTCCGTCAGCTGTGCGATCCTCTTATGTAATTCCTCATAGAGGAGCACCCGGCCGATTTCTTCCTCCAGAGGTTCTTTGGGGAAGGCCGCCCGATGCTCTATCTCGGCTTCGGTCAGATCAATGTGCTCATAGTGCCGGTCTACCTCATTCAGAAAGCGCTTGTCCTCCAGTTCAAATCGGTCAAACAGCTCGTAGATCGCCTGATCTATTTCAAGCCGCTGCCGCCGCTTTTGGCCGTCTGTAAATTCCAAAATGTACTTCGGATGGCCGGTATCGGAGCCGGTCGTGTAAATCGTGTAGGGATTGTCCTTTGCCTTTGCACGGCGTGGATGCGTGCTTTTGTTTTTCGGATGGTTTCCATCCATCGTCTTTTCCTCCGTTTCAATATGAATTTTGGGCTTCATATTGAGGGAGGAGGGCCACGGCACCTATTTGCCGCATATTTTCTGCTTGCTATGGGACGAAATACGGCAGAAATGGGAGATTTTCTATCATTACTGCACGCTGCATGGAGTGATGCGTGCAGTAGGGCTTCCTTGTGCCGGAAGATGTGAGTGCGCACGCCCGTTCTAAACAGGGTGGGGAACCACCTCGGAGTTCCTGCAGCAAAGACAAAAACCGGCTCTGCCATGCCAAAGGCATAGCAGAGCCGATTCAAAGCGTAAGTGCAGAAACCGCACCATTCGGGCAGTTTGCGCTACATTCCAATATGGATTTCTATGATGGGTCTGAGGGATAGTTCACGTTCTTCATTCGCATAGGCATTTCCTAAAATCCAGCACGTTGTTTGAAATTGCGCCGGGACGCATGAGTGCGCCCCGGCGCAAAGGTCCTAAATGGGATTACCGGACTTTCTTTTTCTTCTGAGCCAGCAGAAGGATCGCAGCGCCGGAAATCAGCACGGAACCAAACCACAGTACGACCGGCTGATTATCCCCGGTCGCAGGCGTCACGGGGGTCGTCGGGTCGGTGGGATGAACAGGCTGGTCGTTTGCCTTGATCGTCACGTCGCTCATATCATAGAGCCGGGTCTGGCCGTTGAGGAAGCGGTAGTAGGCAGCCAAAGCGTAGTAGCCCTGCTCGGTGGCCATGCCGTCACGGTCGCCGCTGGCGATGTGGCGGAAGCCGCCGCCGTCCACATAGTAGCTGGCCAGCGCATCCAGAATCGTCAGGCCGTTCTTGATGAAACGGCTGTCCTTGGCCGGGTCGATGCCCAGAGCGGTCAGCGCAACGATGACCTGAGCGCAGGACTCGCTGTTCTCGGTGCCCCAGCTGCCGAAGCCGCCGGTAGCCAGCTGCAGCTCGGACAGCACATCCAGTGCCTTGTCCACAGCGGCCTTCACAGCCTCGTTCTCCTTGTAGTAGGGAGCCAGAGACTGAATGGCCATTGCGGTCATGTCGGGGTCAGCCTTGGTGCCGCTGAGATCCCAGCCGCCGTCGTTGAGCTGGGCGTCCAGGATGACCTGAATCAGCTTCTCACGGGTCACATCGCCGGAGGTCGGATAGTTGTGGCTGTCCAGAGCGATGAGCGCCCAGATGGGGCCGTTGATGCCCTGCGTCTGGATGTAATCCATGTTATCCAGACCCTTCAGCAGGTTATGGCCGCCCACATTGGTGACATCCTTGCCGATAGAGGTCAGGGCCAGGATCACCCGGGCGTTGTCGGTGACTTTGGCCGGGTGCAGACGCTCATTTGCGTCAGCTTTGGCCTTCACATACTCCACCACATTGTCATAGTACCCGGCAGGTACGGGGCGGCCGCTGCGGGCCAGGCCGATGACCATCCACTCGCCGCCGATGGAGTTCACCGTGGGGGTGCCCAGGGTACCCATGAAGTCGCCGGTGGTCTTGTAAATTTCATCCAGCTTCTTGCCCATCTCGGCCACCAGCTTGGCGTAGGCAGCCTCGGCTTCCACCAGCACGTTGTAGTTCGTGACCAGAGCCTTCTCGGCATCGGTCAGCTTGTCATAAGCAGAACGTGCGGCGTTGATGGCACCGGCCTTGCTGAGGTCCACCGTGCCGATGGCATCGATCATGGCGATGACTTCCTCGGCGGTCTTGGTGCGGTTCTGTTCGGCCTCGTATTCCTTCAGGTAATCATCCGTGTAATGGAACACGATCACATCGCCCTCGTTGAGGTACTGCTGCGCCACGCCCAGATTGGGGTGTACGCCGTTGAGGGTGTACATCCAGCCGGAGAGATTGCCGTTGGTGAACTCGGCCAGCTCCGTGCCGTCCTTGGGGGTGATGGCCTGAATGTAGTTGCCGCTTTCGTTCTTGATGTCGAACTCGTCGCCACAAACAGCCAGGATCACATCCAGCACGGTGGCGTTGTTGCTGACCGTGACCTTCGTGGCGTCGATCCACGTTTCGAGGTTGTTGTCAGCCAGCGTGTGCTTGTCGCCGCTGTCGCCGTGGGCGGAGTCGCCCAGCAGAGCGAAGGACACGGTAATATCCTTGCCCGCAGGCAGCAGCACGGTGACGGTGATGGTCACCTTGGCAGCGCCGTAGGCCAGCGTCACGGTCTGTTCACCACGCTGGTTGGTGTCAAAGCCGGTGATCTCCACGTCGGCCAGATCGACCTCCGTGGTGGAGCCGTCCGTCCATGTGGCGGTGAGTACAAGGCCGGTCAGGTCCAGTTCGTCGCCAATGGTGTAGGTGGTCTTGTAATCGCCGGAAACGGCCAGCGCATAGGCCACGGGCTTATCGCTGATAACGGGGCCGTTCTTGCCTTGGATCCAGTTGTGATAGCTGTGGTCAGAGCCGTTCAGCCACGCCACAACGGTGCCGTCCGTCAGTTCCTTGGCCGTCACGGCCTTGGCGAGTTTATCCGCATCTGCGCCGAGGGGATCGTCCTCACGGCTGAAATCACCAGCCATGAAATGCGGTTCCTCATAGCCCTCTCTGGAGCAGATATACCGTCCATCCTCGACGGCGGGGTAATCCTTGCAGGTCGTGTCCACCAAGTCGATGGCACCGATGCCCTTCTCGGCCCCGCAGTCGGCCAGATAGTAGTTGTTATCTACCTCGGTATATTTGTTCAGAGAGCGGATCTTACCGGCGATAGCGCCAACATTCTTGCCGGTGGCGGAAAGTGTACCGTAGAACACATTGTCGCTGATAACGCCTGCGCCGTTGCCCCAGCACTGGAGCACGCCGGGTTCACCGCCGGTAATGCCGCCTACATAATCCTTGCCTTCCACGCTGCCGCTGACAAAGCAGCCCTGAACAAGCGCCCAAGGGGAGTTGGGGGCAGAATTTGCCACATATCCGACACCCATGATGCCACCCACATAGTCGCCGGTGGCGATGACCTTGCCGGTGAAGGAACTGCTCATGACATCGCACAGGCCCATAGACTGGCCTTTAGCGCCAACCAGACCGCCCACACGGTTCACGCCGTAAACGGTGGCGGCGCTGGTGCAGTTCACGATGGTTCCGTTAAAGTCGCCTGCCAGAGAGCCGATACGGTCCTGATCCTTGTCGCAGCCAATGACCACATCCTCGCCAACGGAGCAGTTGCTGATTACGATACGGTTTGCTCCAGAGGCATAGCCGCCCAAAAAGCCGGACTGCGTGATATTGGTTTTTCCGACGATATGGCAGTTTTCAATGGTAATGGTATCGGGCACGCCGGTATTGTACAGGCCGTCCTCGCCATAGTCCACGGTGTAGTATTGCAGCAGGCCGTTGCCCTCGATGCGCTCGCCCTGAATGTTCAGGTTTTTAATCACGGCATCACGGGTATATTTCAGGAGACATTTGCCGCCCTTGGCGATGGTCAGGGTGTGGCCGTCACCGTCCAGCGTTGCGCTGAAGGGGTTCATCTGGCGGCCCATGTCTGCACGGTTCATAAGCGTCCCCACATAGTTGGGATCCTTGAGCCCGCCTATGGGTTCCCAATCCGCAGGCAGGGTCACGTCCGCCGTCATTTTGAAGTAAACGTCCTTCAGGGGGATACCGGCATTTACCTCGTCCCGCACGGCTTCAAAACCCGCCAGACAGCTGAGGGTGTACGGGTCATCCTGTGTGCCGCTGCCGGTGATGCCCGTTTCCTTGGCCCATTCACGGGCTTTCACAGTGATGGTGGCGCAGGCATCCTCCGGGACGGTGGTGGGGACTTTTGCATTTGCATAGGCCACACGGGCCACACAGCAATAAGAGGTGGTACCCACTTCGTTGGTCAGCGGATAGTACACGCTGGCGGTACCGTCTTTGGAAATCGCCGTCCATTTGGTCGCCCCTTCCGCCTTGCTGTACCACTGGTAGCGCAGAAGGCTGCCACCGGGCGTATTGGCGTCTTTTACCACAGTCGCTTCCAATTTCCCGGCCGGATGTCCCACGGTATATTCATCGGTACCGGCGTTGGTCACAATGACGGTAGGGGTATAGTCAATAGCCCCCGGCACTGAGTTCTTTACATTGATAAAAAATTGCTTGGTCCATTCTGCTCCATCCACGGTGTTGGTGATGAAGCATTTCACCTGCACCATAGAAAACTTGTACTTTGTCTCTATTGTGTAGCTGTCCGAGGTGGAGACCTCCAGATCGCCCACCTGCCAGCTATAGGTGGTGGTTCCGCCTGCTGCCTGCACCTTCTGTGCTTGCGTTTCATCCAGCACCATCTTCAATTCAGCCTGATCGGCGGTCTTGATAGTGTAGAGAGACCCCTTCCCCCCGTTAGTCGTTTTCGAGGTATCCAAACGAGGAACAAGGTCATCCTCCTCACTGATGGTATCAATGATAATCTCATAGCTTCGGGTCTCGGCCTGCTCTCCGGTGTCGCTGACGACCAGAGTATAGGTCTTGGTGCCGATTTCCGAGGTATCTACCGGAAAGCTGGTTCCTTTGCCATAGTCTGTGCCGTTGATGGTGGCTTTGAACCGGTCCATCGTAAGTGTCAGGTTAATATTGGTGGTACGGCCCTGAACTGCCCGGGTCCGGTAGGTGTTCTCGTCCACCCGAGCCAGAGGGCAGCCCTCCATCTTATTCCCATTCATGGTGGATACGGTCAGATGAGTCGGTTCCTCCAAATCGCAATAGGGCACGATGTGGAGCTTACAGTGTTGTTCTTCTCCATCCTTTGTCCATGTCAGGGTCATGGTATCAGACCACTTAAAGGTCGTGTTTGTTGCTGTATGTATCAGATTTGTTTGGACACTCTGAACGGTTTCGCCGTCCTCAGTGGTATAGGTTTCAGAACTGGCGTTTACGGAGTAGCCAACATCGCTTTTAGCGCTGGTTCCCTCGTCTTTAATGCTAAGATCACGATAGGTAATATAATACAGATAGAAGGTATCGGTGTAACCTTGCGGGGCCTGCACACGCAAATCCCATTGCCTGCCGAGGTCATTAATTCCATTCACAGGCACATACAAAATATACTCGCCGTCTTTTTCTGTCAGCTGAATCCGGCTTTCTGAACGCTGATCATAGTAGCCCTTTGACTGCCAAGTCCGCACCGCATAAAAAGAAAAGTCCGTCACATCGACGGACGAACTTTCGGACGAAGCTGTTTCTGCCGGGACATTCTGTATGTCCGGTTCAGCTTCCGGTATTTCTGCGGCCTGCGTCGTCTCCGTCTGCTCCGCTGCTGTTAGCCCGCTATTCTGCTCATCTTCCGAAGCGAAGGCACTCACCGGCAGCAGACTGACCAGCAAAACAGCTGTTAATAGTCCGGCCAAAAAGCGCTTTTTCATGTGTTATGTACCACCTACACTTTCATAGTCTTTGAAAAATGGCGGGATGAGGGCGGAGACCGCCCCCACCCCGCCGAAAACGATTGATTGCTTTTTAGCGAAACAACTTACAGCACATCGTAAATCAGATACGGGCTGAAGTCAAAGACGATAATCATACCGTCTTCCAGAGCAGTGCTGGTGCCATAGGCATCAAGAGCCTTGATGTTGGATGCGCTGGTGCCGCAGGCAATGTTCCAGCCTTCGCCACTATACACATTGTACTGCACGCCGTCCATCGTTTTCTGGGTGGTGCCATTGTAAACGGGGTACTGCGGAGCAACATAGTTGATGTAAGCACCGGGATTGCCACGCACAGGGTGGTCATCCCAGCCTGCATACACGGTGTCGGAATCAGTAATGTCAATGCCGTTCTCGAAGAACGCAGCCAGAATAGCATCCAGCAGATTCGGCTCCTTGAAATAATCCGGCTTCTCGGTAGGTGCGCCATACAGGCTCTGCGTGGTCTCCATGTAGTTAGCCTCGATGTCGCTGATGCTCAGGGTATAAGCGTTGATGTAGAAGTTTGCGTTGATTTTGTCCGAGGTCGGTGCTGCGTCGCTGTTGTACTCCTGAGCCTTGGGAGCCTTCGCAACCGTGTCATAGCCACCCTTGGTAAACATACCGTAGGTGACGTAGACGGTCACCGTGCCGTTGCTGGTCGTGTCCGTGGTGGCAGCTGCGGCCGGGACGACCAGCACAACGACCATCATGACAGCCATGATCAGGGACAAAAGTCTTTTCTTCATGATGTTTTCCTCCTTAGAGAATTTTTATTATAAACTCGCTGCCGATTCGGCAACGTGCTTACCGAAAGTAATTTCCCGGTCAGCGCCCCTCAAAGGACCGCTTCCGTCCGTTCGGCCTCGCAAGGCTCGTCCGCCTGCTTGGCTGCCGCCCGTGCGGTGTTGACCCGCTGGCGCTCCAGATTTTTCTTTTCCCGTTCCGCCCGTTTTGCGTCCCGCTCCACCCGGTACAGCTCGATTTGGCGTTTCTTTTCTCGTTGATACCGGCCATTGGACCGGTTGTGCGGGTGGCTGTACGCAGGATTCAGGTGCGCCGCCCGCAGAGCGTCCGACCAACTGCCGAACCGCTCGGCAATATAGCTTCCGCCGACGATCTCACATGGGGCAGGGGACTTATGCCAATGTCCGGCGCAGCGCCGCAGATAACAGGCCAACTCCGGCAGGGTATCTCCGGCATGACGCTCCGCAAAGGCCCGGTCCTGCTCCTCCAGAGCCGCCCGTGTCCGTTTTGCGATGTGCTGTTCGTGCCAGTTCCTGCCGTCAAAATTCTGAGCACCCGCCACCTTAGCCATAGGGGCATACCTCCTCCGTGTTCATAAGTGGTAAAAATAATACGCCGATAAACCCATAATGGGCCATCAGCGTACACTCCTGCCATCAGCACCACGGAGAGAGCGCCCGCTGCCCGGAATCCTAAACTACACAATTCTACTGACTTGCGCCTTGATGGGTTTCCTCTGCGTCTATGATCTACCTTCTCACGATTTTCTCGCAATGACGGGCTTTCGCCCCAGCGGTTTTCCGCCTCGATCATATCCTTGCGCTTACAGTGCCGACCGCATGGGGCATTGCACCCCTTTCCTTTTAGGCAATCACCTGACCGTTTCCGGCTCGGATGACCGCCGTGCAGCATCATCGGACTCGCATATTTTGTTTTCGAGAATCAACTTGGTCTTTGTTGGGAATGATAGAATAGAAATCCGGGACTTGGGCCTTCGTAAATCTAACCCATTTGCGATACCGCCGCCAAAAGCTGTTGGTATTGGGGCGTTTCCGGAAAACCTGACGGAGACGGTGACGGCGTAACTTCTGTTGTCAGCGCCGGTGCAAGGAAGCAAATGCTCTGGATCACCCGCATTTTGTGCTCCAAGGAAGAATGGACATAGACCTGAAGCGTGGTGCGGACATCCGCATGGCCCAGCATCTCACTCAGGCTCTTGACATCTACCCCACGCTCCACGCAGCGGGAGGCGTATGTGTGCCGCAACACATGGAAATTTCGGTACGGGATGCCCGCTGCTTTCAGCAAGGTTCGGTATTGATATTGCATTGTCCGTGGCTCCATCGGCGCACTTTTCCCAGTCAGGAGATAGTTTTCTCCGTTTGGATGGGACTGGATGATCTTTTTCAGAAGGGCGGCCATGTCCCCCGGCAGGGGGATAGTACGCCGAGCGCTGTCACTTTTGGGCGGTAACACCATCAAGCAAGTACGGTCCCCGCTGCGGATGCGCTGTACAGTTTTGGTGATGTGGATCACACCATTTCGCAGGTCAATATCTTTATATTGTAGGGCGCACAGTTCCCCAAGACGTAATCCTGTATTCAGCGTCAGCAAAATGCCGATACCGGCGGTCGTCGGCTTGTCCATGATCTTCTGCGCCAAACGCTGAATTTCATCCGGATAGAAGATGTCGATCTGCTTTCGTCGATATGCAGGCAGCTCCACGGCCAACCCCGGACTGGTGCAGTCCAGCTTTTTGGCGCTGTATCTCAGGATGGACTTCAAAAGTACACCCACGTCTCTGGCGCTTTTTCCGGAGAGACCGCCTTTTTGCAGGCGGAGAAGAAAATCAGAAATCTGATTCGCCGTCAGTTGGCAGATAAGAATGGCCCCAAAAGCGGGCAAAATATAGTGTTCCAGCATGTAGGCATACCGGGCAAGCGTGGACTGCTTCAACTTATCCTGCTTGTCCGCAAGAAACCGCTCCGCAGCTTGATCCAGCGTGAGTGAGGAAGCTTTCATCGGCGCTTTTTGACAAGCATCCAGGCATTTCTGCCGTTTTGTGCGGCACTCCCGATAGCTGCTGGCATAAACATAGCCGTACTCGGCCCGGCCGGAGGGCGAGTGGCCCCGGATATACCGTCCCTCCCAGCGCCCATCCTTGCGCTTGTAAATATTTTCTCCACGTTTTGGCATATAGGCCCCTCCTTGACGATGTTTTTGACGGCGTATTTTACTTGCATCTGCTGTTTCGACCGATACAATTCAACACAAATGTGCTGAAACGGAGTATCACTATCACACGCATTTGTAATTTGCATGAAATTTTGCTAAATTCCGGCAATACGGTCATTGACTTTTGCGGGAAGTGTCGATATAATATAGGCGATTAGGTGGACTTCGGTATCGCAAATGGGTTAGATTTACGAAATGTCCGTATCATTTCCGTCCCCAATAATTGATGTCAAGTCCATTATAGCGTTTGATGCGTTATCGTCAATTCGTTTGCTGCGTTGCTTTTGATAAAAATGGTGTCACCCAGTGGGGTGACACCATTTTCTTTTTTACGGTTACGGGCGCAGAACACCGTAGCCCATAATTTCATACTGTCCCACAGAATAGCGGTTCACCCGACAGAGATTTCCGGAATTACCCTCGACGGTGTAGATGATTCCGTTCTCCACCTTCTGGACGATACCCACATGGTCCGCCTCTCCGTCCTGGGGACCGGAGCCGCCCTTGTTGTCCCAATCGAAGAAGATAATCATGCCGGGAACAGGCTCGGCGGAGCCATCCAGCCATTGTCCACGCTCCTGAAACCACTGCACGCCATTTCCGCAACCGGCAAATTTCGGGCAGACACCCGTGTCGATATAGCCGCACTGGTCGGCGCACCAGCTGACAAAGCAGGCACACCATTCCACACGGCTTCCAAATCCATACCACGACCAGTACGGTTCCCCGCCTATATTTCCGACCTGCGATAGCGCCACGGTGACGATGGTATCGTCACCAGAATAGATGCCGTAGAGAACGGACGACCACAACTTACGGTTTTCTTCGTCAAGCAGTTCGGAAAGCTGCTGCCGCTGGTCGGCGTTAAAGCTGAAACGGTCTGCCATTTCCACGGCGGTCTTGTGACTGACCGTAATATAAAGGTAGGTGCGTGTGACTGTCGTGGTGGTTTCCACGATGTTCCCGTGGCCGTCGTCGGTTTCGGTGATGACTTCCTCGGTCTTGCTCTCCGTGTGGGAAGAGATTTCGTTCATCTGCCAGAAAATATCCTTGAGGATGGCTTTCTTGGCATCGTCCACCGTGGCGACCTCCTGCGGATCGTCGGGGGCGGTGGTGGTTTTCACGGCATACACCGCCAGCACCTCCGGCCAGACCGCACGGGAGCCGGACATTTCCAGTTCGTCATAGGTGCTGCCTGCCTTTGTGACGTCAATCTGTGACTGATAATCGGTGTTGATCTCCTGCACCACCTGCCGCATAGTCTGCCCCGTGCCGCTGTCCTCGCCGGAGAAGAAAATACCGAAGCAGGAACTGGCGATCAGCCCAACCACGCAGAGAACGAGGATAATTGCCACCGCTGCCCATCCGCCTGCTGCGATAGCGGCAATGACAGCCTTTGTCCCGGCGATAGCCGCTTTTGCGGCAGAGAGTGTCGCCCGGGCAGTGTTCCGAACCGTCTGGGCAGCGGCCCCTGCCGCAGCCTTGACCGTCTGAACCGCCTTTTGCGTCGTCTTTGCGGCAGCTTTGACCGTCTGCGCCGCTCCGGAACCGACAGGTGGCTTTACGACGATGCGGCCGGTCCGCTGTATGGGGCGAGCACCTGTCCGCACTGTTTTTGCGGGCTTGGGCGCATGGGGAGCCTGCACCGCTTTCTTCGGCTTGTTTTCCCTCAGTACGTCCCTGCATTTTTGCATTTGCGCCCTTGCCTTGTCCGCATTTCGCCGTGCATCAGAAAAACCACGGCGGCCCCGCTTCCGGAATTGGACGCCCAACTCGGAGCCTGTCCCTTGCGCCGTGCGCTCCAGCTGCTGAGCGCCGTACTCCTGCGAAGAAGTCTCCGCAGGAGTAGCGCTGCGCTCGGCAGCATTCTTTGTGCGGACAGCGGCAGACTTCAGGCGCTCAGCGGCAACCGCCGCACGGTCAATGGTCTTAACGGTTCCCTTGACGGTCCTTCTTGTTTTCAGGTCTGCCATTGTGCCCCCTTACCGAACCGGTTCAGCGGGAACGTGGAAATCCTCCCCGTACTTTTGCTCCGCTTGCAGGTCCCGTAGCGCTTCTTTGACGGATTGGCGGGAACCCGGCGTTTCCCGCTCAGAAGTCAGCCGGTCCACCAGCTGCGCTGTCCGGGCGGCCATACTTGAAAGACTGTTACGCATCCGCCCTATAACGGTCTGAGCCTTGCCAAGCAGTCCTCTATTTTGCTCATACTCGGCATCTTCTGGCTCCGGCCTTCCGAGCAGCGTGCGGCCCGCCCGCCGTATGTGGGTTCCGGCCTCCTGCAATTCCGATTGAATGCCGCCCAGCCGCTCGGCCGTTTTTTGGGCGCTTGCAGCCTGTCGCTCCAACATATCTTGCAGCAGGGCCAGCGTGCTGGGAATCTTCATAGCAAAGACCGCACGGCGCAGGGCCGCCTTGCCTTTTGCCTTAAAAGTGTCTACGGCATTTCTCGCCATACAAAGGCAGTTATGCTTGACCGTCCTAATGGCTGTTGCTGCCTGCCAAAGCTGTTTTTCTGCACCGGAAATCAGCTTTTCACACCGAACCTTCAGGGAGCTATCCCGAATGGTGCTAATTTCCCGGTGCATCTGCATCAGTTCCTCATTCATAGCGGATAACTGACCTTCCATCTCGTCAATATAGGCGGCAAGGCATTTTACCTCGTCCTGCTCTTTGTGAAGGCCGTTCTGTTCCAATACCGAAAGCAGTTCTGTGATTTCCGGGTGCTGCATCAGTTTCAACTCGCTCATTTCGTCTTACCTCCCACAATAATGCTCTCGTCCGGTTTCGTGGTCATCAGGCGGTACAGTTCTGTATCCTTCGGAAACTGATTCTTGAAGGGCACCAGTGCGCCGCCGTAGCGCAGCAGGCCGCAGCCTGCCGGTGCGTTGGTGATATAGCTGGTCTGCTCCGGAGAGATGTTCAGAAGCGCCGCCAGCTTCTCCCGGTCGCTGGGTGCCTGATTCAGCAGGATCAGCATTTCGGAGTTGGAGAGCATGGTGCTGGCCTGTACGCTGTCCAACAGATACTCCACATTCTGCGTAATGGCAGTGGGGTAGGCCCCACGTTTGCGGAAGCGCCGCCATGCGGAATCAAAGAAATCCGCACTGTACGGATTCTGAAAGACCACATGGAACTCATCTATAAAAAGATGTGTCCGCTTGCCCTTGCGCCAGTTCTCCGTCACACGGTTCAGCATGGCATCCGTGATGATCAGCAGCCCCATTGTTTTCAGCTGCCGCCCCAGATCCATGATGTCATAGATGACGATGCGGTTTTGCGTGTCTACATTCGTCTCATGGGCAAAGGCATCCAGACTGCCAGTGGTGAACAGTTCCAGCGCCAATGCCAGATCACGGGCTTCCTCCTCCGGCTGCTCCAGCAGCTTCTCCCGCAGAACGCACAGCGTCGGGACCGGTCCACCCCGCTTATAGGCCGCATACACGGCATCCACGCACCGGTCAATGATGCTCTTTTGCAGAGGGCCGATGCCGCCCCGGTCCAGCTGCTCAAAGAGGGACAGAATAAACTCGGATTTGTCCACCACGGGATTGCCGCCGTCGCCGTAGCCCTCCACCATATCCATAGCGTTGATATGGTCGGGGCTTCCCGCCGCAATGCGGATGACCTCGCCGCCAAGCGCTTGCCCCAGCGCATAATACTCCCGCTCCGGGTCGCAGACGAGAATATCGTCCTGCGTGGCCAGCGCAAGGAACGTGATCAGTTCCTTTGCCGAAAAGGATTTGCCGCTGCCGGGGACGCCGGTAATAATGGTGGATTGGTTCAGCAGATTGGCCCGGTTGCACAGCAGCAGATTACCAGAGATGGCATTCTCCCCATAATAGATGCCGCCCGGCTCCATGATCTCCTGCACCCGGAAGGGCATCAGCGCCGCCAGAGATTCCGAGGTGAAGGTACGCAGAATATCCAGCTTCTGCACACCGATGGGCAGCGCCGTATTCAGTCCATCCATCTGCTGGAAGCGCAGCGTTGCCATCTGGCACATTCGCCCGGTGGCGGCGTTCATTATATAATCGGTGTCGGCATCCAACTGCTCTTTGCTGTCCGCTGTATGCACCAGCGTCAGCATCCCCAGCATCATCCGCTGGTCACGGATGGTCAGGTCATCCAGAAATTCCTTCATCTCCGCTCGCTGCTTTTCCATGTCGTAGGGAACCGTGCCGGAGAAATTGTTGTTGGCCTGCTGCTTCCGCAGGAAATCCACAATGTTCCGCTCCACGCCCAGCAGGCGGCTCTCACTGTCCCGGATGGCCTTGTCCATAGGAATCGGCACCACATCAATGGAGAGGATCATGGGCCGGTCAATACCGGAAAGCTCCGAGAGAATATCGTCCCGCAGATAGGCGGCGTAGTCCTTCAAAAACAGCACCCGGCCATAGCGGTCGCCCATACGGAAGTGGTCCCGGTCAAATTCAAAGCTGTCCGGGCAGATATAGTCCTGAAAGCTGTGGCCCAGCTTCATGGACAGCACCGGGTCAAAGTGGAAGTCTGCCTCCTCACCGTGGCGATAAAAGCCGTGCAGGACACGCAGGCGGTCCATCATGTCCAGTTCTGTGCAGCGGGAGCCAAGACGGGATAGTGCCAGTGTAAACTCCGCTCCGGCACGGACAAAATAACTCTCGGCATCCTTGTAGCTTTTGCGTGTAACCGTCACGGTGATATAGAGGTCCCGGATCATCCCGCTGGCGAGAGATGCTTTTTCCAGCAGCATGGCGTTGTACTCCCTGCGGTAGTGGTCATGGCCGTCATTTGCGTAGGGAATCATGATGTAGTCCTCGAAATCACGGCGGTTGAGTTTCCGGGTGACAACGCTGAATTTTGTGGACGCATTGCTGTCGCAGAGATTCAGAAGGCCGCTGTACCCCAGCAGCATGGATTTCTGGTTCTCCTCACCGGCCAGCGCATAGTTGATGTCAGAGAACTGCCATGTGCGGCTGTACCGGTTCGGCCCCACAAGGAAGATACCGCTTTTCCAGGCTGTGCGGATGGGGATCACCTCCTGCACGCTGCGGGGAATACGGAACTGCTCCGGGTCCCTGCGAAGCAGCTCTTTCAACTTTTTCAGCATTTCTTGCTGCACCTCCTTTTTGCTCCATGTGCTGTTGTAAACTTCGGGACAAATGCGCCGAAGCTTACAGCGGAGCGCTTCTTTTCCTGCTTCCGCTGTTCCCGCATAGCTTCCCAATACAAATTGGTCGGTCGGAAGGTCAGCCGCTTAGGGACGAGAAATTCCGACCGCAGCCATACAGCAAAGAACTTTTCCGCTGTCATGCCGTGGTATTTCACAAAGCCCATAGCGGCAAAGGGCGCTGCGCCGAGGATGCACAGCCAGCTGACCGTTTCCCTCCCCAGCGCATCCCGCAGACCCAAATAGATGCCCACGGCCACGCCGCAGGCCAGCAGTGAAAAAATGAGCTGCCGCAGCGACAGCCCGAAGAAGATATTCTCCTTGTAGTCCCGTATCTCCCGGTTGATTTTGATCTCCATTGCCGTCATCCTCTCTCCGGTGCATTTTTCACCGGTCGCTTGGGCTGGATGGCCGTGGGGCTTTCGCCGCTCTCCGGGCGCAGAAAGTCTATCCGTGCGGCGGCATAAATGGCATTGTCGTTGAGCTGGCGCTGCCATGCGCCTACGGACGGTGCCCACTTGAAGCCGTTGCATTTCAGTGTGCTCCGCTGCTCCTCCGAGGGCTTTTCATCAAAATACAGCCGCAGGCGGTTATCCTCCTTGTCTGCTTCGGCACGGCCGCCCGGAAAGTCCCAGCCCACATATTCTGTGCTTTGCGTCCGGGATACCTCCTCGATGCGCTGCCGGAGCCGCCGCATCTCCGCCGTATTGCCGCTGAGGACGTAGGACGAATACGGCTGCTTTTCCCACGAATATCCCTCCTGCACACGCCTGTCCAACTTGGCGGCATCCTCATCCGAAAGGCCGGGGCAGCCCAGCGACGTGGCGTGCTTGCGGAAATAGGCGTTGATCTCCTTCATGCGGGCGTGCATGGCGGTCAGCTTGTCGAGCTTGGCCTGCAGCTTCTCCACTGCCTGGGGATCGTCACTGCGAATCACATGGTTCTGCATCATTGTCGTTTCTCCTTTTTAAATTCAAATTAAAGTCCCATCATCTCTCGCACCACACGGTCTGCCATTTTCACCGTCCCGACCAGCACCAGAAGATTGAAAATCAGTTCTCCTACATACGTCCACACCTGCGTAACTGACGCCGCATTGGGATCAACGGCGGGTGGGCTGGATGCAAACAGGGAGAAGATGATGCAGGCCAGCACGATAATGGCTCCCTCCAGACACACGGCAGCGTAGGATTTCAAAAAGCTTTTGCCGATTTGCTGACTCGGTTCCCCCGCAAAGGTCGAAAGGGGAATCGGGGCAATGGCCGTGTAGATATACAGACGGAAAAAGCGGCCATATACCGTGAGGACCATGACAAAAGACAAGATCGTGATAAAAAGGCCGCCAATCAGCGCCACCGCCCAGAGGGGGATGCTCTCCCAAAAGCCGCAGTCCTCAATGGCGGTCACGATCTCAGCCGGAAGCACGGTCTGCTGTGCTGTGCCCATACCGGCCGCCGTCATTATGGTGGAAATAACGCCCTGCACAATGGAAAACAGCGCCATCATCAGCTCCAGCCCATAGGTGACGACTGCTTTCGCCAGTGCAAAGCGGACAAACAGCTTGATCGCCACCTCCGGCTTTTTGACCTCGGCAAAGGAGCCGCAGGTTTTTACGACACCCACCACAAAAAACAGCACCAGCAGCGCAAGGCCGATGGCCTGCATCGTGTCGTGGATGAGCAGGACCACGTTCCAGATGGTACCGCCCTTGAATTGTTCCGGGGACTGCGTGATGAGCTGCCATATCTCCGCCAGCTTTTCGTTCCAAGTCGCAAGGGCGTTCTCCAGATTCTGAACGACCCAGTTGTCACTCATATTGCATTCTCCTTTCCTGACAGCAAGAGACAGGCTTTGCGACTGCCCCTTGCTGCCATCTTTATCGGGTGCGGTCTGCCGGGGACTTGCGAACGATCCCGTACACATCGTCCACAAAGAACTTCCCGACAAAAGGATTGAAAATCGCATGGCATCTCACGCCGTTGTATTCTGCCAGATAGTCGTTGTCGCCCAGACGCTTGATGATCCGTGCTTCCCCCAGAACGTGCTTTTCGCCCTGTTTAAGAGAATGGATATAACACTCACACTTTCCCATGATGTACCTCCTTTCCCTCAGCCTGTGATAAGCGCCAGAATCTCTTTGGCGAAGGTCACGATCACACCACCGGCCAGCGTGAGAAAGCCGTTGCTGCGCTGGGACGGGTCGTGACTTTGAAAAGACAGGCCGATCTGGACAATGCCCCAGCCGAGAAGGATCAGCCCCACCGCACGGATCACGCCGAAAATAAAGTCGGACAGGTTGTTGATGACCGTCAGCGGGTCGCCTGCGGCAGAGGCCGTTACAGGCATACAGCACACGCAGAGGACAGCGGCGGAATAGACCGCCAGAAATACCCGGCTCTTTTTCCCCATCGGCAGGGGCTGAGTTTGCAGACGTTTTCTTTTATCAGGATGCTTCATCATAATTTCCTCCCATAAAAATCGCTTCCAGTTCCTCACTGGACAGAAGTTCAAACTTTTGTTCGGATAGATTGGCCGCAGGAGTTTCCTCGTCGGGACCCCACTGCCAGCCATCCACACGGATGGACGCCACGGCCTGCTCCGTCCCGCCGTGGATATAGGGCAGTCCGCCGCCGTCCGGGGTGCGGGACACCAGTGGGTGGGTCAGAATGTCAAATTTATCGTCGCAGACCGGCAATTCCCCACGGATGAACAGCAGCGCCTTGCGGTTATCCAGCATCCGCACCTCGTCCGGCGTCATCAGTTCCCGGCCCGTGATCTGATAATTTGTGCTGTAATTCCCGTTGCGCCCGGACGATTTTCCGTAGGTGTTGGTGTCAATCGTGGCTTTGCCCAGCAGTTCCGAGATATACTTGTGCGACCCCTGTTCGTTGCCGCCGAGATACAGCAGCTCGTCGCAATTCCCCAGCACACTTTCCCATTGCTTTTCAAACAGCGCCTTCAGCTGGGCTATATTCTGCAGGATGATGGACACAAACACATTGCGGGAGCGCATGGTGGACAGCTTGATCTCAAAGTCGTTCGGCAGACTGATGTTGGCAAACTCGTCCATCAGGAAATGGACCGGAACTGGCAGACTGCCGCCGTGCTTATGGTCGGCGCTGTCAAACAGCTGCTGGAAAAGCTGCTGATACAGAATCGACACCAAAAAGTTGAAGCTGGTGTCGCTGTCGGGGATCAGCGCAAACAGCGCCACCCGTTTTTCACCCATGTCCTGCAAATGCAGCTCATCCGTGGCCGTCAGGGCAATCAGGGAATTCAGATTGAACTTCTCCATGTGGGACGCCAACGTGATTTGAATGCTTTTCAGCGTTTTGGCGCTGCCGGAACGGTACTGCTTGTAATACTTCACGGCGATATGCGCCGGATCCCGCATTTCCAGCCGTTCAAAAAGCACATCCAGCGGAGAGAGATAGCTGTCGTCGTCCTCCCGGACCTCTCCGGCCCGAAGCATTTCCATGACCATCGGAAAATTCTGTTCCTCCGGTGGGGCCTCGTGATAGAGATAATAGACCAGCGCCGATAGAAGGATGGATGCGGTGGAATCCCAGAAGGGGTCCTGCGACTGTGCGCCCTTGGGCGTTGTCGCCTTAAAGAGATTCGTCACCAGCATCTGCACCTCATTGTCATTGGTCAGATAGACGAAGGGGTTATAGCAGTGGCTTTTCTCCATGTGCAGCAGATCCAGCACCCGGACATCATAGCCCGATTCCCGCAGCAGTCCTCCGGAATCCCGCAGCAGTTCACCCTTGGGGTCAAGACAGACAAAGGAAGGCCCCTTCGGAGACAGGCACGCCTCATACAGGCAGGGCTTTGCATAGCAGCGGGTCTTGCCTGCGCCGCTGCCGCCGACCACGACCGTGTTCAGGTTGCGCCGGTGCTTCCGGCCGTCCAGCCCCATGCGGATGTGCTGGGTGAACACCTTGTTTGGCTCCGGTGGCTTGGCGCAGTATTTCCGGTTCAGCCGCTCTGGACTGCCCCATTTGGCGGAGCCGTGTTCTACGCCCCGCCGGTAGTTGCGCCGGGTGGACAGCACCACTCCCACCAGCAGACCATAGGCGGCGGCAAAAAAGAGGACAGCCTTTCCGCTGTCCTCGCACCAGATAATATGAAGCGGATGCTGCATCGCCGCTGGGAACTGCCGGATGATCTCAAAAAGTCCGCCGGATGCGGCCGGGGCCACCAGCAGCCCCAGCCACACCGCAGGAAGCAGACCCAGCGCATACCACACGCTCTTGGCTCTACCGTTCATCCCGGCATTTGCCCTTCCGGGACTTGCTCGGCGCATCAATGGTCTTGACAAGCACCTCGTCCACAATATCCGTTGGGCGCTGCTCATGGATCAGGTCATTCCGCAATTCATTGAGCGCATGAATGACCACTCCATGCTGGTATGAATCGAGGGTCAGCACCCGCTTGCTCGGTTTCTCCATCGCTTATCGCTCCTTTCTGCCGTTTTTCTGTGCGGCGGCACGGCTCTGCTCCAGCGCCCGCTCCATTCTGCCGGTCATGGTCTGGAGCGTATCCCGGATGTCGGTCAGTTCACTGCGAATGGTCTGCGAATCAGCATCCCGCAGCGATTCCGGCAGGCGGCTGAAATCGTATCCACGGGCATCCACCCCATATTTGCGGCAGAGCATATAGGAGACGCAATAGCCCCGGAACGCATCCGCCTGCGGGTCAGCGTGTTCCGCCTGGTCCAGCTCCGCACGGGCCATTGCCAGCGAAACGCAGCGAAACAGGTCCTGCCCATCCATGCCACGCTGGACAACGACGGTTTTGCGGGCGTAGTCATAGGCCGCACCGTTGGGGACGTTCTCCGCCATTTCAATTGGCACCGGGCGCTTGGCAATCAAAGCCGAAAGCAGCAGGCGGTCATCATAATGGATCTGCGGCTGGCGTTTGGCATCCGTCTGTGCAATGTCAAAGACCTTTTTCACATTGTAATAATATCCCGTGCGGCCGTCCTCGGTCACATAGCTGTCCCCGGCCTCCAAAATGGAAATGCCCGTCTCATGCCTGCGGACATATACGCCCTGTTTCTTCCAGCTGTCAAAGTCTCGCAGACGGGTGGCCTTGTCATTCTGTGCATAGATCAGCAGGGCATTGGTAGGCGAGTAGCGGTCAAAGCGTGCCTGCACATCCAGAAAGCCCCGGAAGGCATCTCCGTCCTGCATGATCTCATGCGCCATTTCATCCGCCAGCGCATACAGGTCGTCCCGCTCGGCCTTTTTCTTGGCGGCGTATTCCTCCTTTGTCAGCTGCGGCGGGGCGCTGGGCGGCTCCGGGGCTGCGGGGGTAGTGAACAGATCGTCAAAATTTGCCATCGTTATCTCTCCTTACTTTTTCTGCTCCGCTTCTTCTGCGGAGGTTGCTTGTGCCGGATGGGCTGCTGCGGCCTTTTCTCCTGCTCCGGCTCATTCCGCTGGGTGGGGATGGTGCCGTCCTCCTGTCCACGCCGGATCTCCCGCAGCTCCTCCCGGACGGAAGGACGACCATCTTTAGACGCCCCTTCGGAGTTCTCTCTGGTTTTGGAAGAAGGCTCGGACGGACGGGAGCGCTCCGTGCGAGCCGCCGTAGGGTTTTCACGAAGCGTCTCCTGCCGGTCGGCGGGGCCCGAAAGCATCTCGTCCAACAGGCGGTCATCCTCGCTTTGCTGGGGATGCGTCTGCTCCGGAACCGGCTGCCCAGTGGCTTCCTTTGAATTACCGGACAAGTTCTCCCGGATGGTCTCCGGGTCGGATACCGTGGCGATTTTGATATTCTCCACGATGCGGTTGATTTTAGCGGCATCCTCGGCACGCACCATGATCTCGCTGATGCCCTGCGGATTGTCCTTCGCCTCCCGCAGCACACAGTAGACCACGCCATAGCGCTTGGCGTCGGCCACAAAACGGGCCATGTCCTGATTCTTGACGGTAAAGATGGTCAATTCCTTGCCGCTGCGGAGCATGGCGGTCAGGCGCTGCCGCCCCTTGACTTTGTTCTTGTCCCGGTTTTTCAGGGCGGCGATCAGCAGCGCCGATACCTCCTTGGCCGCACTGCCTGTGATCTTGGCTGCCACCTCCACGCCCTCCAGACTGAGCCGGACGACCTGTTCGGCGGCGTCACCGGATGTGTTCATGTTGCTGTTCCTCCTTCTGTTGATTTTTCTCGTCCTCCCGGACGGCTTTCAGTTTCTCCGCCATCACGCCGGAGCGCTCTGCAATGTCTTCGCACAGATGCACCTCCCGGCGCAGCGCTTTGAGCCGTTCAGACAGCTCCCTGATCTGCGCCCTGTGTGCATCAGCCTGTTCCGGGCTATCCCGGACGGGCTTGGTGCGCAGCGCCTTTTGCAGCGCCCGACGCTGGGCGGAAAGGGTCGTGATCTGCACCTCCTGTTCCTTTTTATATAAAGCAAGCTGCTCGGCGGTATCAATGTGATGCCGTGCGAGCAGCCGTACTTCCTGTGAGATATGATTCAGTTTTATCAGATCCTCCCGGAGAAGAAAATGGAGCCGTGCCCGGCTTTGCGGGCGGCGCTTTGGAAACACACCGAGTTTATAGCAGTAATACAGATACAGCGCCCGAAAGCCGGTTATCTTGCGTGTTTTCTGCCACTTGCCCATAGAATAGACCTTCTTCCGCTCTTTCGGAGCCTCTGGATGGGGAACCTGCGGCAGGGACTGGGACAAAATACGCCGCCGTATCCCATCTTCGGTGTATGCCGCCCCAAAGTTCCGGGCAAGGCGCACAAAGCGCTCCTTTCCGGGCGGTCGCACGGAGATGTCCTTGCCGAACTTCACCGCATAGCCCTTCTGGCGCAGCAGGTAATAAAACTGCTTTTCGCTGACGCTTTCCCGGATCAGCTCGTCGATTTCGCTGCGGATCAGGCCACGCCATGTGGGGCGCTGCTCCTGCTCGGCCCGCCATTCCCCGTAGTGTTTCGACTTTCCCGGCTGGGGCTTCTCCACCACGGACAGGCCGTATTCCCGGCAGAGTTCGTCGGAGACTGTCCGCATTTCGTAGTAGTCTTTCCCGGTACGATGGTAGCGGATGCCATCCACAAAGGATACGGTGTTCACCACAAAATGACTATGCAGGTGGTTTTCCTTATCCAAATGGGTGGAGACCAGCACCTGATATTTCTCGCCCCACAGCTTCCGGGCCAGCTTTACGCCGATCTCATGGGCCATCTCCGGTGTAGCCTCACCGGGGGCAAAGGACTGATACCCATGATAGGCGACGACACCGTCCTCCTTGCCGAAGCGCTTCTTGACTGCCAGCATCTCATCCCGTGCCGTTGCGGGCAGACAGTTGATGCCGCTGACCAGCTGGCGCAGTACGGGGACGATTTCGCTGTCCAGCGCTTCCGTCGTTTTATCCGGGCGGGCGGCGTAGTCGATGACATCCGATAAATTCTGTACCTGCACATCGGTCATATTCTTTTTCCGGTAGAACTGCGGGTTTTCTGTCTTTTCCGGGTTCTCGATGTAGAGCACCACTTTGCCGAGCCATCCCTTCACGGCCCAAATGGAAGTTGTTGCCATAGCGCTACTCCCGTTTTGCTGGAAGGATGACTGCCGCCGTAACCTCCCGGATAAAGGCTTCCCACTGCTTGCTGCCTTCATCGTACCGCTTGGCATCTATGACGTTCAGCACATGGGCCTTCTGTGCGATTTGGTTGAGAAGGTTGCCCACATAATGCAGCTCCCGCATGAAGGCAAAGTATTCCGGCGGCGGGGCCTCACGGGGCACCACTCCGGCAATCAGGTGCCGCAGGTAGGCTTCACGGGACAGGCGGCATTTCTCCACCTGACGGTTCAGGTGCTCCGCCTCCTTCTCATTCAGCCGCACCTTGATCTCTATCTCTCGCTTGGTCATTACCGTTCCTCCAAAGGTCAAAATTGCCGCATCTGGCGGTGGGGGGGGTACAGGGGATGCCCCTGTCAGGCTGCCTTTTGTCCCCAAAAGGCGTTGCTTGCTGGTATAGTACATCCCTGCACACCCTGTGGGCGTGCGTCCGGGTGTACCTGCTGATAAGAACATCCGTTATGGAAAATCAAGCGTGAATCCCGGCACACCATACCGCAAGCCTCCTCTGTTTTTTCGTTTAAGGTTATACCGTAAAGTATTATAATTTCGGGTATAATTTTGAGTGTTACTTTATCGCTCCCGCTCTTTGCTATGCTCCGGAAGGGTCATCACCCGGTCGTAGTCCTCCCGGAGCATATAGCAGCGCTCTACGCTCCACCCACGTTCCCCGCCGTATTCCGCAGCCATATACTGCTCCAGTCGGACGCAGGGGTCCGTCCCGTCCAGACAGCGGGCGTAAATGGAATAACCGCCCATGTTGGGCTGAAATGCCTTGTTATCGCTGGATACCGCATAGGTGCGGGAGCGCTCGCTATATGCTGTAGAAAAGCTGTCTGCACGGAAGGTGATATACCCGCTCACATGGATGCCGCCTCGCTCTGCTTTGCGAAACAGCTCCCGCAGCTTTCCGTAGGACAATTCGACTTGCTGCTCCGGATACTGTGCTGAAAAAGAGACGCCATCAGAATCCGCCGATGCAAGAGCGTATTCGCCGTTTTTATACTGGCAGCGCACAGCTGCTTCCGCCTCCTCCCGGCTCTCGGCATCTACCGTAACTGCCCGCTTCCATGTCTCCGTAATAAGAACCTTATATTCGCTCATCGTGCCATACTCCTCTCTGTTTTTGATACTGTTCTGGTGATTGGCAGCCCCTTCCGCAGGCAGAGCCAGTCATTATAATCCTTGCCCTGGCAGGGAAAGCCGTCCCGCACAACATACCTATCTGCCAGCTGCTGCCGGATCGCATCGGCGGCGCTGCGGCCCGCAAGGTCATTGTCGAGACACAGGTAAATGGTTTGGATTTCCCGGTGGTCCCGAAGATACTGAGACAGAGCCAGCGGCAGATGCCGCTCCGTCAAGTTCTTCTTGGGCTGGTACACACCGGCCAGAGACAACAGGTGCTGTGACCTCCACGGAAGGTTGTCGGCCTGCGCCATCGTCGCAAAAGAAAGCAGGTCGATGGCTGATTCAAACAGATACAGTACCGGCGACGGCTCCTCAGCGGGGATGGAAAAGGAAAATCGCTTATTGCTGCCCGTCGCTTCCCCTTTGAAGTCCGTTCCAATCCCTCGCAGGCAGGCATAACGGGGCTGGCCGTCTTTATCCTTGCCGATAAATACGACATTGTGGTGGGGATAGCTCTCATAAAGCCGACCGGTCCGGATGCAGAAATCAATCAGTTCATAGTCGATTCCTCGGCTGTGCAAATACTCGACGGCATGGGCGGCGCAGCGGCTGACCTGCGGCAAAAGCAGTGTCTTTGTCTGCTCCGGCTGCTGACGGGTACAAGAAATGGGCGGCTGCCCAGCCGCCCGTCCCACGATCCGCTCCACCGCATCGGTGAAGGGAACCTCTTTCACTTTGATCAGATAGTCCAGCGCCGTCCTGCCGCCAATCCCACGGGAAAACCAGCACCACTTCCCGTTGGAAATTTTCAGACTGTCGTGCTCACGGGTGCAATAGGTGCTGCCGCCGAAATGCACCAGTTCCTGCGGCTCATAGGTCTGGAGATAGGTCAGCAGGTCCATTTCCTTCGCCCGGTCGATCATCTCTCTTGTCACATAGCCCATCGTTTCATCATCTCCTTGATATAAAAATAAGCCGGACGGTTTTCACATGAATGAAAGCCGTCCGGCTATGTAACGTTTTGCACCCCATTTTTCTGACCCACCAATCCTTCGTGGAAGATTGATGGGGAAACCTTCATTGCGAAATGGCGATAAATTTCTGCGTCTCTCCATCGAGACAACTTTTTCAAGGGACTTTTGCTCAGGATTGTCAACTTTTTCAAACGACTTTTACGACAAGGTGCAACTTTTTGGCACAACGGTGTAGTTTGGATATGCTTTTCAGATGTCCCCATTATGATAAATTAATTTATGATAATCTCGTTTATATTATAAGCGGGGGACGCAGAGCAGTCGAGCCATTATCGGATATTTTCCCTATCAATTTTCCTGCGGCTAAATTATATCTATTGCCGCTTGAAGCAATTTTATCGCCCGAATTTGCGTTATTTCTGCGAAATCGAGATATAAATATTGACGCAGGCGATTTTAACTGCTATAATATGGGCGAAGAATGGAGAGACTATACTGTGAATGGAGGTATCCGCTTATGCTTATTCAATTTTCGATTGAAAACCATCGCTCAATCAAAGATAGTGCAGTCATCAGCTTTGCAGCATCAAAGGATAAGTCCCTGGAGTCTTATCTGCTGCACCCAGATGAAAAAAGGGCGCTTTTACCTGCTATTGCTATTTACGGAGCGAACGCTGCCGGTAAAAGTAATGTGCTGCACGCACTGATGACGATGAAGGATATGGTTGTCGGAGAAGCAGCCAAAATATCCAAGGGACAAAAATTGCCGTGGGAACCGTTTGGAGGCACCACAACGCCTACATCTTTTGAGATCGTATTCATCTATCATGGCATTCGTTACGCTTACGGCTATTCTTTCGATGCTAAGAAGATCTATACGGAGTATTTGTACCACTGGCCCAATGGGCGTGAGGCGCTGATTTTCTCAAGAGAAAACGGCGTATATGAATTCCGAGAGAATATCAATGAGCAAATCACACTCAGCAACCGCACGCCGGATAATAAGCTGTATCTGGTTTCCTCAAACGACTGGAATCTGCCGCAAACGGAAAACGCCTACAAGTGGTTCTTGGAAAAGCTGACATTCTTGATGGAGGAAGCACCTGCCGCTTCGGAAACAGTCGCACAGATCGTCAGCGGCAATGAGAAGAAGGCTCGTATCCTGAAGGAGCTGCTGCTTGCCGACCTCGGCATTTCTGATGTGACCATCAAGAACATTTCCGGCAAGGCCCCGGTCATTACGACCACCCACCGTGTCATCGGTGCGGATGGCAGCGTGGAACACTTCCAGCTTCTTATGGATCAGGAGTCCTCCGGAACGCAACGGTTCTTCTCCCGTATCGGCGGCTGGCTGCAAGCGCTGGAGGACGGCGCACTGCTTGTCGTTGACGAGATCGAGGACAGTCTGCATCCGCTCCTGACAAAGCGGCTGATAGAGATGGTTCAGGATAATACGATCAACACAGAGGGAGCGCAGCTTCTGTTTACGACGCATGATGCGATGCTGCTTGATCTTACCTTCTTCCGCAGAGATCAGATCTGGTTTGCAGAAAAGGACGAGCGGTCCTGTGCAACTGAGCTGTATTCGCTGGCGTCCTTCTCTCCGAGAAAGGGAGAGAACATCCGCAAGGGGTATTTGCAAGGGCGCTTCGGTGCGATCCCGTTTATCGGAGGTGACGGCTTATGGCAGGAATGAGGAAAGAATACGACCCAAATAAAGCAGGCCGTCGCAAACGTAGGCCCATCATTTATATAATCTGTGAGGGAAAAGAAACGGAGATCAAATATTTCAAGCATTTCCGTTCCCGCAACTGCCTGGTAGATATTGTGCCGATTTCTTCCAAGCACAAGGCTGCAGAGCATTTGGTGAAGCACGCAAAAGGGCTGCTTTCTCAATCGGATTATTTTCCAAAGGACGGAGATCAACTGTGGTGCGTTTTCGATTGCGATGATAACAAGAACTCCGAATTGAAAAATGCCGCCGACTACGCTGAGAAACACGGGTATAAAATTGCCTATTCCAATCCTTGCTTTGAGTACTGGTATCTGCTTCATTTTGTAAAGCAGAACAGCTACTTAAACGGGGCCGAAGAAGTGCTGCACCAACTGCAAAGCAAAGGACGGCTTGAAAAATACGAAAAGAATCTGGATGTTTTTGCCGACCTGTTACCTCATCAATCAGAGGCAATGCAGCGTGCCAGGGAACGCTTGGATAGCCTTTACAAGGACAATGTAGTTATTCTCAGCCGAGATAGTAACCCGGTCACAACGGTTTGCGAGCTGGTTGAGTATCTGAACAGCCAGCAATCTTAAAGCAGCGCCCACAACCGCAAAGTGAAAACTTGCGAAAATATGCAACTTTTTGGAGTGTCGGAGAGAGCAAGGCAGCAGGCCGAAACAGCCTGCTGCCTTGTTCTCTTCCTCGACCGGTAAAAGCAGAAGGATGCAGATCACCGTTCCCGGTCTGCTGTTCTCGGCCGGGGCTTATCGTCCTCGTCCGGTTCCTCTGACATAACGACACGATCCGATTCATTGAGATTCAGCAGCACATTCAGTTCATTCAGCCGCCGTGTCTTTTCGGCCAGTTCTGCCTCCCTCGGAAAGGGGGCAGTCATCTCTGTGCGGGCGTTTTCAAGCTGCTCGGTGGCATGGGCAAGCTGTGACCGAGCGTTTTCCAAACGCTCATTGATTTTCTCCAACGCATTGTCGATGCGGGTCACATTGCCGCCTGCGTCTGCCCCCAGCACAGCCGGATGGGAGAGACTGCCTTTCAGCGTCATGTGAAATTCGTTGGCTTTGCTGTCATAGGAGAGCACCATATCAAATCCACGGTAGCTGCCAACGGGGACAGTCTCCACCCCGTTCATGTGGGTGCAGGCGTGGATGATGGCTTTACCGGCGTTCTCACGCTCGGTGTAGATGACGCCATTTAAGACCATCGGCGCAATGCCCTCAGCGGGCTTCGGATGCTCCGCCAGCCGTGCGCTGTCCTGCTCATATCCGGCGATGCGTTCGTTCAACTCCTTGATCTCTGCCGGATACTTCCGCAGCACCAGTTCCTCCAGCGCATACCGCTGGCTTAGATGGCTGGCACGGAGCATATTCAGCTTGCTGACCTCCATATCCAGATTACACTTTTCAATGATCTGCGGGTTTCCCGTGGCCAGCGCCTTGATCTCGGCATAGGAAAGCGCCGTTTCGTCCACATCCTCCGCCGCACGGGCTGGCAGTTTGGAGGTCATGATTTGGGCAATGAACCGCTGCTTGGATTCCACCAGCTGATAAAGATAGGCGTCGAATGTACCCTCGGTCACATAACGGAAGATCTCCACCTCCGGGTTTTGGTTGCCCTGCCGCACGATGCGTCCAAGGCGCTGCTGGAGGTCGCTGGGCCGCCAGGGACAATCGAGATCATGCAGGGCAATAAGCCGGTCCTGGACATTGGTGCCTGCGCCCATTTTGGCCGTGCTGCCCATGAGGATGCGCACCTCGCCTCCACGCACTTTGGCAAACAGCTCCTTTTTCTTTTGCTCGGTTTTGGCATCATGGATAAAGGCAATTTCCTCCTCCGGAATGCCCTCTGCCATGAGTTTCTTTTTCAGATCGTTATACACATCCGTAAACTGATCCGGTATCATTTCATAGACTCCTTCTGCTTTTTTCTGCATTTCAATCGGCGTATTCTTGTTCGGCGTAGACAGGTCGCAGAAAACCAGCTGGGTGCTGCGCTGATCTTTGGTCTGCGCCCAGATACGGGCGACATTGCGGGCGCAGGTTGCGACCTTGCCGTTGGGGTCATCGGCGGCCAGCGGGTTGATAAGGCGCATATCCAGCGCCAGCTTGCGTCCATCGTTGGTGATGCGGAGCATATTGTCTGTGCTGGGATCGACCGCACGGGCACGGACACGCTCGGCTCGTTCTGCCAGTTCCGCTACCACCGTCCGCTGCAATTCGTTCGGCTGGATGACCTCGGTGTGAAAATTGGCTTTTGGGACCGGCAGGTTCAGCATATCCGCCGTCTGCACATCGGCCACCATTTTGAAGGTCGCCATCAACTCCGGCAGATTGAAGAATTTTGCAAAACGGGTTTTCGGGCGATAGCCGCTGCCCTCGGGGGCCAGTTCGATGGCCGTCACCGTCTCTCCAAAGTCGCTGGCCCAATCGTCGAAGTGGACAAGGCCCATCTCTTGCAGTGTCCCATACTGCAAGTACCGCTGAATTGTATATAATTCCACCATGCTGTTGGAAATGGGGGTGCCGGTGGCGAAGATAACGCCGTGGCTGTTGGTCAGCTCGTCCAGATACTGACACTTGGCAAAGAGGTCCGAGGACTTCTGCGCCTCCGTCTGTGCGATGCCGCCGACGTTCCGCATTTTGGTCATCAGGAAGAGGTTCTTGAAATTGTGGCTCTCGTCGATGAACAGTCGGTCGATGCCTAATTCTTCAAAAGTCACCGTGTCGTCTTTGGTGCTCTGGTCGTTGAGCTTTTCCAGCCGGGTCTCCAGCGACTTGCGGGTGCGCTCCATCTGCTTGATCGTGAAGTTCTCCGCTCTCTGCCGCTTGGCGTCGCTGATGGCCAGCAGCACCTCGTTGATCTGCCGCTGCAGGATCTCCCGCTGCCGCTCACGGGACAGGGGGATCTTCATCAGCTGACTGTGTCCGATGATAACGGCATCATAATCGCCGGTGGCGATCCGGGCGCACAGCCTGCGGCGGTTGCGCTTTTCAAAGTCCCGCTCGGTGGCCACCAGAATGTTGGCAGCCGGATAGAGCTGGAGCCATTCTGCCGCCCACTGCTCCGTGATATGGTTCGGCACCACGACCAGCGACTTGGTGCATAGCCCCAGCCGCTTCATCTCCATAGCGGCGGCAACAATTTCGTAAGTTTTCCCTGCCCCTACTTCGTGAGCCAGCAGCGTGTTGCCGCCGTAGATCACATGGGCGATGGCGTTCACCTGATGCTTCCGCAGGGTGATCTCCGGGTTCATCCCCACAAAGCGGAGATGGCTGCCGTCGTACTCCCGTGGGCGGATGGAGTTGAAGGTGTCGTTATAAATACGGCACAACCGCTCCCGCCGGTCAATGTCCTGCCAAAGCCAATCGGCAAATTTGGACTTGATCAGTTCCTGCCGGTCCTGCGCAATGGCGGTTTCCTTCACATTCAGTACCGGCCGCTCCTTGCCGTCCTCCACAACGGTGTCGAACACCTTGACCACCCGCTGATTCAGCGTCTGCTCTAAAATGTGGTACGCCGTAATACGCTTGGTGCCGTAGGTGGTGACGGCTTTGATGTTGCCGCTGTCCATGCTCTTGTTGCTGATGTTCCACTCGCCGCTGTATTCGGAGCGAACGACCCGCATTTTCTGCCGGGCATATACGCTGGTGCCGAACAGCTCGAACATAAACTGCTGATAAATCTCGGCGGGCACCCACGATGCACCGATCCGCACGCCGATCTCCGCAGCGGTCAGGTCTGGCGGCTGCACGGCCTCCAATGCGGCGGCATACCCGACCAGTTCCTGCTTCTTTTCAGCCGGTAACGCTGCTTGCAGGGCCTTCACCATTTGCAGCTTTTTCCGCACATTGCCGGACAGAAATTCCTCAGCGGTGACATAGGGGTATGCCGCCAGATCAAGCTGCGCCGGACTGATCTCCTCCGGCGTAAGACCGCAGCGGATATTCTGGTAGATGACCCCGGACAGCTCCTGCACCAGTTCCTCCTCGCTTTTTCCGGAGCGTTCCGACATAAAGGCGAGATCGACCTGCGCTTTTTCAGAAAGCGATACCGCCAGCGCCTCCGAAGCCGTGTCCACCTGCGCCACCGGCGTGTTGGGCCGGATGGTCCGTTTGGTGAACATATCCGCCTTGCGTGCAAAATTGCCCTCGTTATCCAGCACCTCCAGCGAGCACAGCAGGGGATAGCTGCCGTCGTCCGAAAAGGCCAGATGGTTGCCACGGGTGCAGAGCCGCCCATATTTTTTCACATAGGCGTCATACAGACTGCCAAGTTTTTCCTGCTCCCGCCAAATGATCTCGTCCGGGTGGTTTTCCATCTGATAGGCGATGAGTTGGCGGGCGCAGTCCCGCAGGGCCATCATGCCCCGGACCCGGTTCTCGGTGGTGAGCGGCAAATTGACCGGCTCCATGCGGCTGTCGATACGGAAATACAGCTTGCCGTCCACAGAGGTAAAGCTGTAATTCCGTACATCGGGGTCGGCGGGGATGGAGAGGTCTTCCTCCTCTGGCCCGTCCTGTTCATAGGCGGGTATCTGTGCATGAAGCCCGGACACGGCCTTATCCAGCAGGTCGGGAAGGTCGTTCCCTTCACGGGGCCTGCACACGCTGTCCATGCCGTATTGGGTGCTCTCCATGACCATCTCGCCCAGCACCATTTCCGGGTGCCGGACGAAATAGCTGTTCATGCGGATGCCATTTTCATCCGTGTCCAGATGCACCCAGTCCGGCTCGATGTCCACAATGCGGTCACGTTTCTGGAGGAAGAGAATGTCGCTGGTGACATCCGTCCCGGCGCTGGCCTTGAAGGCTGTATTCGGCAAGCGGATCGCCCCGATGAGGTCAGCCCGCTGGGCCAGATATTTCCGCACGGCGGGGCTTTCCTTGTCCATCGTACCTTTTGAGGTGATGAAGGCGATCACGCCGCCCGGACGTATCTTGTCCAGCGTCTTTCCGAGAAAATAGTCGTGGATGAGCCAGTGATGCTTGTCGTAGCGCCGGTCAACGACCTTGATATTTCCAAAAGGCACATTGCCCACTGCTGCGTCAAAAAAGCTGTCCGGTATCTCTGCCTTTTCATAGCCGGTAACGGCGATACGGCTGTTCTGGTAGAGCTGCCGGGCGATGCGGCCGGAAATGCTGTCCAGTTCCACGCCGTAGACCTTGCAATCCCCCATGCTGTCCGGCAGCATCCCGATAAAGTTGCCGACGCCGCAGGCAGGCTCCAACAGGTTGCCGCTTTCCAAGCCCATCTGTGCCAGCGCCTTGTAGATGGCGTTGATGAGGACGGGCGGGGTATAAAAGGCGGTCAGGCTGCTGGCACGGGCGGCGGCATATTCTTCCTCGGTGAGCAGCGCTTTCAGTTCGGCATACCGGCTGTGCTTTTCATCGAAGCAGTCGGCAAGGCCGCCCCAGCCCACATAGCGGGAAAGGGTTTCCTGTTCCTCCGGCGCTGCCAGCCGGTTTTCCTGCTCGACCCTTTGCAGGGTGCGGATGGCGGCCACATTGGCCGCATGCTTTTCCGCCTTGCTGCCCACGCCCAGCGCCCAATCTGTGATGCGGAAGTCATGCCGCTGCTGGGCTGGTATCTCCGGGTGGAGCGGTGCAAAGCGCACACGCTCCTGTATGGGCTTCGGTGTGGGGAGAACGGTTTCCTCTTCGGCGGGTACTTCCGGCCCGGATACCTCCACTTCTGTTTCTGTGGGCGGTTCCGGCTCCATTTCTGGTTCCTCTGGCGGCAGTTCGGCAGGAAAATAATCCGTCCCACTTTCGCCGGAGACCACGACAGAAATACCGAGCGATTCTAACTTGCTCTGCACAGTTTCCGACGAAGATATGGGAAATCCGGCCATCAGATAGGAGCCGCTTCCGCCGCTGACTCGACGTTTCGTTGTGGCATATCCGAATTGGTCATGCAATGCCTGGGCATCCTTTTCAAACGCCTCGTAGAAATCTCCAACCTGTACCAGTACCAGCGCATTCGGATATTGTGCGCTCAGTGTGGTATATTGCTGCCAAACCGGGCTTGCTTGTACCGTTGGCATTTGCAGCGGTTTTTCAAGGCCAAACACGGAATAGGTGCCGTCCAGATAGGCCCGCATGGCTTCCAGCCCTTGCTTCCGCAGGTTATAGTGCCGGTCGTCCGCTTTCGTGGATTCCCATGCGGGGAGCATATTCTGATAAATTTCCTGCACCCGGTCAGCGTCCAAAAGCTGTGCGGCCACAGTTTTGACGCACTCCCAATAGTCTGTAATGGCGTTTTGGGAAAACGGCCGCACCACATCCTCCGGCGTATCCATGAAGAAATTTACGATCTTCCGGGCCAGCTGTTCCCGCTCATATTTCGGCATGGCCGCCCGGTCGGCATCGGAGAGGAATTTGTTCTGGGAGATCAGTTCTCCGATGCGTTTGGCCGCCTCCGGCCATTTCAGCGTGACCTTGGCATAGGGGGCCGTGATACTGCCGTGACTGAACTCGATGCCCTTGCCACGGATGCGGGTAATATTGTCATTTCCGTCGCAGTGACCGCTGTACTCGCCGTGATAATCCTTGAGGTATTTTTCCCGCTCGGCCTTATCCTTGTGGGTGGCGTAAAAAGCGTACACGCCGAGACGGTAGTCGGTGCTTCCACTGCCCTCACGCAGCACCTTGTCGATCTCGTCGGCGGAAATAAAAAACTTCCGGTCGGGAGTAAACCCGTCGGCAACGGTAAAATGCAGCGGCTCTCGCTGAAGGTCACGGAGCCGCTGCAATATCTCTTTCGGACGGTGGCTCCGGAAACGCAGCAGGTCTTGCCCGGCATCCAGCGCAGCGTTGAACGCCGTCCATTCGTCCACGCACTTTTGCAGGGTATCCGACTCACAGAGAAGGCCATAAATCTGCTTCTGCACTTCCGGATAGCCGCCCTTGACGGAATGAGCCAGCATGGCCAGCGGCAGAAAGCCTGCCTCCCGTGCCTCCTTCGTTATGTCCCGGCTGGTGTAGGCGATGCTGTCCGCCAGCTGCATCCGCTCATAATGCTCGACTTCATCCAGTTCACTCTGCGGCATATACCGCCCCAAATCCAGCAGCTCCCGGATGCGCTTCGCTGCTTCCTCCCATGAAAGCAGTGTGGCGCTGCTGCGCTGCGCCGTTGTGCCACGGGCAATACGCATCCCTTCGGCGTCATACCAAAGCGAAATTCTTTCTCCGTCAAAATAGAAGCCTGCGCCGTTTTCTCCGTAGTGCCTTTGCAGAAATGCGGCGTTGTCCGGCTTATCCTTCATAAAGTAGGCGCAGATGATGAGCCGACTGTGCTCGTCATTGGCCCCAACACAAAGGGCTTCGTCAATGATCTGTTGGGGCAGCTTCGGATGGGAGAACAGCGGAGCGTCCGCAGGCTGGGCAGGCAGGTCAAAGAAGGTGAGCTGCTGCGGGTCCTTTGGAACAAACGGCTTGATGCTGGTATTGATGAAATATTCCCGCTTGTCAATGAGCTGCGCCGTGAAGCCCGCCACCAGCTTCCACGAAAATACGCTCTCGCTGGTGCGGGACGGGAAGGACCCTTCCCACATGAGCAGGCCGTCCTCCTGCGGGTGATAGCCAAGCCGTAAGCCGTCTGCAAGGATCTCTGTCCAGCGGTTCTGATAAGCAGAGCGAATATACTTCGCACGATCATCTTCATCCGGGTGGGTGTCAAAAAACAACTCGATCTGCGCCTTCTTGTAGATCAGGTCATCATTGCGGTTTTCGATGATGGCGAAAATTTTCTTCTCATCCAAAAAAGCGGGCAGTTCAGAGGATGTTTCCTCCGCACTGTCCGCTTCTTCGGGTTCGGTGTTCAGTTGTAGATCAGCTCCGCCAGCACCGTCTCCTCGGCGGCGTTTCTCAGGCTGTTCATCAGCCCCAACCATTTCATCGGGTCGGCGGCTTTCAGTTCCTCTGTCACACCCTCGGTCCGGGCCATCTCCGTCACCAACTGTTCCATGCGCTCCTTTGCCGTCCGGTCGATCTCCGCCAGATGCTCGTTCAGCTTGCCCGATGTCAGCAGATTCGTGAACAGCACCTTCCGGTGCGCTTTCAGATACTTCCTGCGCAGCAGGCCGTATTTCCCAAGGGTTGTCTCCGGCTCCTGCGGCGGCAGCAGATCCGGCAGCCGGTAACCGTCCTTCATCGTGTAGGTCATGTCCATGTTTTTCGCTCCTTTCAGCCTGTAGGTTTGTTTGCTCGTGTATAGGATACGCAGTTTCTGCAGGCGGCGCAACTGTGCGAATTTGCTTTTGGCGGCTTTGGACCGTCCGGGCAATGGCCCGCAGACCGCTTTCGGCAATATCCCGTGTGGCCACGCCCAAGGCGTTCATGGTCTCCGGCGTGTTGAAGTTGAACACCTCGGAGAAATCCTCCGGTTCAAAATACGCATCCGGTTCCAGACCGCAGCGGCATAGCAGCATATAGGCCGTGCTGTTTTCCAGCAGACGGCGGTAGAGCACCTTCACATTCAGCTCGTCCAGTTCCTCCAGAAAGCTGCCGTCCCGGCTCTGCTGCAGGTCTGCAAGATAATCCGCCATGTTATCCGTGACGGCATTTCCCATAGCGGATACGATGGCGTCCCCCAGCATCTCCTTCTGGGCCAAAGCACCGAACCGATGCTCCAGCGCCTCCACGATCTCCGGCTCCTGTTCGGCGGACACCTGCCACAGGGGCACAGGGCGGTGAAAGCGGCCCTCATGGGTGTCGGAAATGTCAAAATAGTATTTCAGTCGTGCCCGGCCGGGGGTATCCCGGTCAAACACGGCGATGCCTGTGGAACCCGGATCGACCCAGCGGTCGAATCTGCGGTTCCAGTGCGCCATTTCCAGAACGGCCGTGGCATCCGGGCGCTGGGCGTGTACCAATACCTGCTCCTCGAAGTGCAGCTTATAGTTCCGGCAGGCGGAGCGCAGGAACGCCGTCCATTTGTCCCCACGGGTCAGTGCGGCCAGCTCCTGCCGGTAAACCTCGGTGATCTCCTGAAATCTGCGTGCCATAGGCCCTCCTATCGTTCTCTCGGCTTCTCCCGCTCCTTTTTCGGCAGGTAGTTGTCCATATATTCCCGTACCGTCCACGGCTCTCCGGTGTAGTTCCAATCCTTCTCCGGGTCGATGCTCCGGTAGGCGTTGTTGATATGGGGACTTGGTTCCAATGCAATGGGTACGGCGGACAGCAGCGTGCCCCAATGGTTGACCATGACCCAGCGGCCAATCTCCACGGGAAGTCCGCACTGGTCATCATCGTTCCGCACCTCGTAAAGATACAGCCCCTTGGGGACGGTGCTGCGGTCTACCCGAAGGCAGGTAAAGAGCATAGGGTGGCCCAACACCTCCACCAGTTCAAAGCGTTCTTTTCTTGCGTCAACGGTCATAGCGTTCTCCTCCTATCGTTCCCGCATCGCTTCCCGGCTGGACGGAAACCGCCAGCCGTAGACCCGCCCGATCTCGTCGCCCAGGCGCTTGGTCACACGGGTCACGTCGCTGCGGGTGGCAGTGCCGCTGTATAGCTTTTCTTTCAGCCGGTCGATCTGTGCTTCGCTGGCATTCTCCTTATAGGCCCGGTAGAGATAGTGGTTCGTGCCGTCGTGGTGTACGGCGTCGCAGCGCAGGTCGCCCAGCCGGTCCACATACCATGTGGAATCGTCCATCTCGGAGTACAGGCAATCCCGGATGTTGCCGCTTTTGATCTCGGCATAACCGGGATAGCGCCCGTCCCAGCGGCCGATGTCTGCGATCAGCAGAATGGGACGGGAAAGCTGAATGTTCAGATTACACCGCTCGTCATCGAGATAGTCGTTGTTCTGCTCGACCATCAACTCCATCCGTTCCTGCTCGGAGAGGTCGGGGTACTGCTCCTCCAGATCCGCCCGCCAGTCCTCGTAGTCCACATCGCTGCTCCAGATAATGTGCTTCTGTTCGTTCATCTTGCGTCACCTCGATCTTTCTCCCTGCGCTTCAACGGTTGTCCCTGTGCATCGTAGTTGGCAGGGTCGGCAATGGGCTTATCAAAACCGAACATGGAGCCGCCCTTCATGGCCTCCTCCTGCGCACGGGTCACGCCCAGCTTGCGGTTATATTCCTCCACGATGGCACGGGCTTCCTCCTTTGAGGTATGGGGAATGTCCGTCTTGTAATAGCCGGTTTCGCCCCGTTTCAGGATCACCACATTTCCGGTGTCCAGCAGGAGTGAGTAGCACTGCTTCGGCAGGGAGGAGCGAAGCGGAACGAAGGTGCTGCCCGTCTGCTCCATCTGCTGGGCAAACCGCACCATGCCATACAGATGCCCGCTGCCGATTTCGGCCCGGTGGTCGTCGATATACCGGCAGATGTGGTCATGCTGCGTGCCATCCGGCCTGAGCACACGGATGCTGTCCCCATCCGGGATGCGGAACAGGGTCTTTCCCTGCGGGTCCACAAAGCAGATGCCACGCTCGGCGTTTTTCAAATGCCGGTCCAGTGCTTCCCGGCGATAGCAGTAGACATACAGGTTATAATCCCCCTGCATAGGGTTCAGCCGCAGGAGATAAGCGTGCTCCGGTGTATCCACCCGGAATCCATACTGCGGAATGAAATCCTCAGCAAACACACTTTCTTTATGTTCATAACAGTATCTGGAAAGGCTGCTGCGGTTTTTGAAAATGCCGCCATAGCGATCATCAAAACGCAGGGCATTGATAAAATCGTCAAATTCGTCCTTGAACGCCTGTGTTTTCAGCTCCGGGCAATGATCCCACCATGAGGTGAAAAAGCCTTTCCCGCTTCTGTCCATATCGCCCCGCAGATGGCCGATGCAGCCGGTCTGTTTGTCGAGCTGCTGGCTGTCGGTATAACAGTAATTGCGCTCCGCCGGGGCCATGATCTTGATTACATAGTCCATTACCGTTCACGCTCCTTTGCCGCTTTTGCCTCCCGTACAGAGAGCCGTTCCTGCCGTGCTTGCCAATAGGCCGGGTTCCAGTGCTGCAGGCTCCGGTCAATGCAGGCTTCATATTCACCGGGGCGGAAGTAGTTATCCGTCCGGGGTGCGATGATACCGCTGTCCATCAGTTCCCGCAGGACCACCGGCGCATCGCAGTCCTCCTCAAAATTCAGATACCCGCCTGCCTGAAAGCCGACTGCCTGGGCCTCCGGGGACAGCAACCGCCGAGCTGCGTCGATTTGGGCCATGATCCCTCCGTGGCCTGCCGTGGACACGCTATACACACCGGGACAAAGGGTGTCGCAGCGCACAACAAGGCCCCAAGGGGAATCACTCGGTTCTCGATACATCATCGTTCACGCTCCTTCTGCGAGGATGAAATAGAAAGCTGCTGCGTTTCTGCCGCAAATCGCTGTTCCAACCGTTCCACACTCCAATCCTTCTTGAATTGCCCCAGCGGGCCGGGGCCGAACTGTGCCAACGCCCGCTTGTCCATTTCCCGCAGCCGCTCCCATAACTCCGGGTGATGCTGCCGGAGTTTTCGCAGTTCACCGATGCCCTGCAACGGGCAGCACCAGCAGGAACAGCGGCGGTAGATCTGATACAGTCTGCCAAAATCGTAGCCACGGTCATAGCAGATTCGCAGGGCTTCTTTCTCCGTGATTCCCCAATCCATCAGCGGATAGCGCTCATTTTTGATCCGCTTCGGCTCATCTGCGGCGATCCCCACATAACTCACGGCCTTGTATTGTCCTTTCAGCCGGTTGATCTCCTTGTGGATGAGATGTGTTTTCAGTTGCCCCGTACACCAGCGCACACGGGGACCGGGCCAGCCGTTTCCGTATAGAGAAACACCCAGCCGCTGCCGGTTTTCAATGCTGGCCGGTCGCTGCTTCTTTTCCTCAAACATTAGCCACTCAAAGCCCTTTGGATGGCGCAGCCACGTCAGATGCAGCCCTCGCTCTGCAAACAGATAGTCGTCCAGCTTTTGCAAATGCTCATACATTTCCGGGAATTCCATGCCTGTATCTGCCGTCAGGACCGCATCAATCGGCAGTTCTCGCTCAATCATGAGCAGCAGCATAGCGGTGCTGTCTTTGCCGCCGGACAGGGATACCGCATGGAACAGTTCCTTTTCTTCCGTTTGATTGCTCATACCCATTCCGTCTCCTTTCGCCTTGGTATGTAAAAAGGGGCGGCCGATCTGGCCGCCCCCCCTGGCGCTTATTTTTTGCGCTTACGCATCAGCAGCACGCTCACAGCGCCGATGCTGGAAAGCCCCAGAAGGCTCATCCACAGCGCCGCATGGCTGCTATCTCCGGTCTGCGGCACCTCCGGTGTGGGCTTCTTTTCGTTGTGCATCTCCACCTCCGTTACGGCTCCCTCAAAAACGGATGCCGTCTTGTCAGCCGGGAGGAGATACCCGTCCGAAGTGCCGTCCCGCACCTCAGACACGGTGTAGTCCCCGATGCGCAGGCCCTCGATGAGAATGACACCCTCCGCATCGGTCTGGAACACCCGGTCATAGCCGTTGGCTCCGGTAACACGGAAGGAAAAGCCTTCCAGCTTCCCATCCGAGGAGGTCTTGACGATCCGGAGAGACCCCACCTGCGCTGCATTGACAAAGCCCTTTCCAGCTTCATTTTCCACAACCACGGTTTCGCCGTCCGTGGTGATGGCAAAATAGTAGGCGTTCTTGTCCAGATAAAAGCCCTCCGGGGCCTTGGTTTCCTTTGCAAAATAGCCGCCGTAGCAGAGGCCGGTCAGGGCATACTCACCGCCGCCCAGTTCTTCCATCGTGCCCAGCAGTTCGTCCTCGGCATCCAACTCCTGATTGTGGTTGCTGTCACGGTAGACCTCGAACACGGCTCCCTCCAGCTTGTTTTCCGGATAGTCCTTGTCCACCTTCGTGAGGGCCACGCCGCTCCGGATGACCTGTTCGGTCACCTCCAGCGCAAAGGGATTATATTCTGCCGTATAGTGCTGCGGCTCTGCGCCGACGGGGTACACGGTATTATCCAGCAGATAGCCCTCACTGGGGGAGAGTTCCCGGATGGTCCAATCCTCGCCGCAGACATAATCCGTGGTGGTAAACTGGCCGCTTTCGTTGGTGGTGTAGGTGTCCACCAGTTCCTCGCCTCTGAAAACGCCATAGACGGCACCGGCAAGGGTTGCGTCTCCCTGCGGCAGACCCGTTTCGGCATCCCACTTGGTGACGGTGGCGCTCCACTTTTTCAGGACATTGCGGACCTCTGCCTGTGTGACCGTGTTCCACTCCACCGCCGTCGTCTGGTCCTCCGGGACAACATAACGGATGCCCGTATCCACCTCGGAGAGGATGTAGTCCGTGCCAATGAGCACGTCGGAGAACACCGCTTTTCCGTTGCTGCCGGTCACGGCGTATTCGTCCACCGGAAGCCCTGCAAGGGAGGTGCCGGTCAGATGGAACTTCACGCCCTCGTTCAGGCCGTCCTCGGCGGTCTTGACTACCTCCAAACTGCCCCGTTTCAGCATGTTGTGGAAGGCCACGGTGGCGACCTGACCGGAGATCACGGTCACTTGGCGCACCTCTTGGGGTTCATACCGGTCATTGCTCTGCTCTGTTACGGTGTAAACGCCGGGGCGGAGATCATCGAGCTGCATTTCGCCGGCTGCATTGGTCGTCACGGTCTGCTCCGTGCCGTTGCCGGAAACGGTGAAGGAGATGCCGGATACCTCGCCGTCCTCACTGGTTTTGACGATTTTGACGCTGCCGTAGCCGACCTTCAGATGCAGATAGGCGTACATGGGGTCGCTGACGGTATCCCGGAAGGTGACGACATCCTGCATGGTGCCGTCGGGGCCATAGTGGCCGTCGCTCCAGACCACCACGCCCTGCCGGGTGTTGTTTCTGACGGCGGTGATCGTCACGCCGTCTGCGGGAGCCGTCTCGGCGGAGATGGTCAGGTCGTTCTCACTGACTGCAAAGGTCATATCCGACTGAGCCGAAGAGAAGGCATATTCGCCCAGAACGCCGTTGGTGTCCGTCAGGGTGGCCGTGTAGCGGCTGCCGTCCCAGACCAGTTCAACCGTCTGTGCAGCTTCCTCGCTGCGGTCCATGAAGCTGGGGACGATGGTGTGGTTTTTCACGCTGGCTTCGATGCTGTCATAGTAGGCAGAGAAGCGGCCATACAGCGGATGGGAGGTGCGGTAGACGGACTTCACGGCATCGGCGCTGCCGGGGTCAACGTGGTTGAAATCTTTATCCCGTTCTCCGACAACCGTTTCCCACACCAGCACCTGCGTGGCCATCATGTGGGCCAGCTTGTCGGCGTCGGCATCATTCTGAGAGCGCCAGTCGAGGGAGAGATTTCCCTGATAGCCGTACTGCATGATGCGGCCAAGGAGCGTTTTCATGGTTCGGCCATCAATGGTGCGGTTATATTCGGCGGGGAAGGTGTCCCAATAGTCCTCCCCATAGCTTTCGTAGGAACGGTACAGGTTTCGGGGAACGCCCGGCTCGATGCAGTAGCAGGCCGGGCCGTCGAAGGAGCCGATGGTGTGCAGCGTGGTCATCCATGTTGCCTCGCCGGATGTCCAGCCGTTCATGTAGTGCAGCTCGTCGTGTCCCCATGTGCCGCTGTAATCCAGATTGGCGTCCCCGTCTCTGGGGAACGCCACCGAGTACGAATCCGCCCTTTCTCCGGTTGGCGCTGCGGCAAAGGCCGTCACGCCGCTGCCGAGAATGGCGGTGAAGCAGATCAGCAGGGCCAACAGCCCGGAAATGCTTCTGCGATAGAGTTTTTTCATTTGTTTGACCTCCTGAGAGTAAAAATAAAAAGCACCATCCGAAAAAGGATGCTGCTTTCTGTACGATATGGACTTTCTGGAAAATCTCTTTTTCAGCCGGTACAGCCGGTAGAAAGGGGGTGAGGTGTGGAGAGGGGGGAGCGGCAAAACCGGCCCCGGTACATATCCCGTCCAATGGGCAGACTTTCCCCTTGGCGGAAGATTCAGCGTTCGATCTCTCTTTGCCGCTTTCTGTAATAGTCCAGTGCCTTGATGATCGTATCCTCCATAGTCCGTGCGGGCGTCCCCGGCTTGAAATACTTGCTGATACGCTCTTTGGGTATCCGAAATTGTTCCTTCTGATTGGGCTTTTCCTCCGCCATGATGGAGCGGATCACCGCCTCTGACAGCTTGCCCTCCCGGCTGAAGGACTTCATCTTGATGGCCTGCGCCAGCGATGGGGTGCAGTCTGCGTGACCCATTGCATCATAGAGGATGCGCTGTTCCTTTTCGGCAAGGTAGGATAGCTCTACGGCGGGCCGGAAGGCAATTTTGCTGTCATCCACCATTGCCAGAATCTCCGGGAGCAGGTAGGTGAGACGGATGTAGCGACGAACTTGCTCATAACTATCACCTGCTGCTTTACCGATGATCGCAGACGACAAGGCATCTTTTCCCTTTAACTTCTCCACCACTGGTGTAGAAGTTAAGTCTGTCCGTTTCCCTTGTCTCCGCATGGCTTCCAGCTTCATTCTATACGCAAACGCCTTTTCTGACGGCAGGACCTTTTCCCGCTGGAGGTTGCTGTCTACCATGACGATGATCGCTTCGTCATCCGTCAGGTCCCGCACGATGCAGGGAAGGGTATCCAGACCTGCCAGCCTGCTGGCCAGCTTGCGCCGGTGTCCCGATACCATCTGATAGCTACCGTCCGCCAACTGCCGCACAAGCCCCGGCACCAGAACGCCGTGCAGCTGCACGCTCTCCATCATCTCCATCATGGCTTCATCCTGCCGCACCTTGAAGGGGTGGTTCGGGAAGTCACCGATCTGGTCCAACGGAAGGTCCAGCACCACATCCCGCTTGGCTGCGTCCCGCTGCTCCTGCGTGGTGAACAGGCTATCGAGCGATGTCAGCAGGCCGGATGCGTTGCTTTTCGCCAATGCCTTCCACCTCCTTCACCAGTGTGCCGTAGGCTCTGGCGGCACGCCCGTTCGGCTCATGCCGGAAAATGCTCTTGTCCGCTGTGCTGATCTCCGCCAGGCGCACGGTAGACGGAATGACGGCTTCCAACACGGGTAGATATTTGCCGAAATTCTCCTTGACACCGGTCACAATATCTCTGCGGAAGTTCGTGTCATTGGCCATCGTCAGGAATACGCCGCCGATTTTCAGCTTGGGGTTGATCTGCTGGCGGATGCTCTGCACCGTGCCCACAAGCTCGGTCATGTCCTCGGCGGCCAGATAGTCCGCCTGCACGGGGATGAGCACATAGTCCGAAGCCGACAGGGCATTGATGACCAGCATCCCCAGCGACGGGCGGCAGTCCAGCAGCACATAGTCGTAATTTCCCTTGATGCCCTCCAGATAGCGCTTGAGCACCGTTTCCCGGCTCATAACATTGACCAGTCCCACCTCCACCGCAGACAATCTGCGGTTGGCGGGAACGAAGTCAAAGCCCTCCGGGTGGTGCAGAATTTCCGGGTGCTCCGGGCCGCTCTGGTTTTGCACGACGGCGTTCATCTGCTCGGCCAGGGTGTGAGGCAGGTCGTGGGGCCTGCGCTGGCCCAGCATCTTCGTGAGATCACCCTGCGGGTCCACATCCACCAGCAGGACCTTCCTGCCATCCATAGCCAGTCCCGCACCGATGCAATAGACGCTGGTGCTCTTGCCGACGCCGCCCTTTTGATTGGCGACGGCGATCACTTTGCAATTTGCCATTTGGGGTTCCTCCTTTTCATAAATTTAGCCGCCCGGAAAATCGGACGGCTATGTAATGATGGGTATAGAAAGACCATTCACTGTTTGACAGCTACATGGTTCCCTTTATGTGATGCTACTCGAAAAGAAAAAGCGTCAATTTATAATTGCATCTCTCTTGAAAAAGTGTCACGCCTTGGGTATAATAACCTTGGAAAACGTACAGGATAGGCGTGGAGGTGCTGATGATGCTAAAAAGGAAAATTGAAAAAGAGATCATGCACTGGATCGAGAGCAGCGACAAGGCTTTGCTGATCTATGGTGTCCGTCAGGCGGGAAAGACGTTTATTATTCGGGAGTGTCTGAAAGCGGCGGGGTGTGACTATATCGAGTTCAATCTCATACGGCAGCCGGAAATCATCGAGATTCTGGCCGGTGCAACAAGCATCGATGACCTGATCCTGAAGCTATCCCTGTACAGCGATCAGAAAATCGTCCCCGGCAAGACCGTCTTTTTCTTTGATGAGATTCAGAAATACAAGGAGATCGTCACGAAGATCAAGTTTCTCGTGGATGATAAGCGATTCCGGTACATTCTGTCAGGCTCACTGTTGGGTGTGGAGATCGTGAATCTGAAATCCGCACCGGTCGGCTATTTGCAGACGCTCAATATGTACCCCTTGGACTTTGAAGAGTTCCTGCAAATCTTCCATGTCGGCCAGCCCGTATTGGATACGCTGCGGAAGGCGTTTACATCCAAAACGCCCGTAGAGGAAGTCATTCACGGAAAAATCATGGAGATGTTCAATCTCTATCTGATTATCGGCGGGATGCCTGCTGCGGTGGAAAAATACCGGACGACCGGAAGCATTGATGAAGTGATGGATGAACACAGAGCGATCATCGAGCAGTACAAGCTGGATTTTACGCAGTACGAAGCGGAAAACCGCAAACTGCTCCTCACGCACATTTATGAACTCATCCCGGCCGAACTGAATGAGAAGAACAAGCGATTTATGATTGCGGACGTCAAGAAAGGCCTGCGCTTTGATCGGATTGAGGACAGCTTCACATGGCTTTGGAAAGCCGGTGTTGCATTGGGTGTGTTCAACACAACGGAACCTACGGTGCCGCTCATGCTGAATGAAAAAAGCACGCTGTTCAAGCTGTTCCTGTCAGATGTGGGACTGCTCACCACCATATATGGAAAAGCCTGCAAGCTGAAAATCGTCACCAAAGAGAAAGATGTCAACAAAGGAGCCGTCTATGAGAATGTGGTGGCTCAGGAACTTCATGCCCACGGATACTCCCTGTATTATTATAACAGCAAGAAAAAGGGGGAGCTTGATTTTGTTGTCGAGCAAGCAGGGCGGGTCCTTCCCATTGAAGTGAAGAGCGGAAAGGACTACGAAAAACACTCGGCGCTGGACAATGTGATGGCGGTTCCGGAATATGGGATTCAAGAAGCCTATGTACTCACAAATGATAACGTAAAGACTGACGGAAAGCTGACCTATCTCCCCATATACATGGTCATGTTCCTGCAAGACGAACCGATTGGGTTTATCGATATTTCTGTGGATAAATTCAAACTGTAAAGTGTTGGAACTGGAAAATACAAGGAACGCACTAAATTTTCTGCATGGGAATTCCCACGCAAATTTAACCGCCCGAAAAAATCGGACAGCTATGTAATGCGTGTGGATATGAAAAAAGCCACACGGTTTTGAACGTAAAAACTGTGTGGCTTCGCCTATGTAATTTTCAGATACGGACCCGTTTGATTTTCGCATCCACCAGAAGCAAAATGACCTCGTCCACAATGTCGGCATAGCGTCCCTGGCGGATAAGCTTGTTCTTGAGACGGATGAGCGCATCCAGAGTAACGCTGTATTCGTCCTCGCTGAGATAGAGCGTGCAGTATTTTCGTTTCATGTGTCAGTCCTCCTTGTGGCATCAGTATAGCAAACTGCGGCGGGATCCTCCATTCTGCAAATGGCGTTTGAGAGGAGAAAAACGATAAAGTTCATTCGGCTTGGTCAAACTGTTTCAAACCGTGCCAAAGCCATTATTTCCGAAAAGGCGGGGCACAGCATTCATTTTTTATGCAGAGGCGACCTGCTCCGGATGACCGCATGAGCGCCCTCGAAAATTAGCCCATCCGTTAACAGTTTCGGGGTCAAAAACGGCATTTAGCCCATCGTTAACATGTAAAAATCACGTCAAACCTTGTCAAATTCTATCAGATTTTTCAAAAGCAGAACAAATGCTGCGGATATAAGAAAATCCCGGAAAACTCTCGTTTTCCGGGATTTTGATTGCTTTGAAATTGCGAAATCGACCGAAATCAGCGCTTGCTGAACTGCGGAGCGCGACGTGCGGCCTTGAGACCGTACTTCTTACGCTCCTTCATACGAGGATCACGGGTCAGGAAACCGGCCTTCTTCAAGGCGGCACGGTACTCGGGATTTACCAGCAGCAGTGCACGGCTGATGCCATGGCGCAGAGCACCGGCCTGACCGGACACACCGCCGCCCTCGACGGTAGCCACGATATCCACCTTGCCCAGAGTGCCGGTGGTGTTCAGGGGCTGGCGAACCACCATCTTCAGGGTCTCCAGACCGAAGTAATCGTCGATATCACGGCCGTTGATGGTGATGGAGCCGGTGCCATTGGGGAACAGATGCACACGGGCCACGGAGGACTTACGACGGCCGGTGCCGTACATATAGGGATTCTTAGACTGATACATTCTCTTTTTCCTCCTTACTTGACCAGCTCGGGCTTCTGAGCCTGATGCTCATGCTGCTCGCCGGCGTAGATGTGCAGACGCTTCAGGGAGTCCTTGGTGACGATGTTGCGGGGCATCATGCCACGCACGGCCACACGCACGGCGACCTCGGGCTTCTCCTGCATCAGCAGGCGATACTTGGTCTCCTTCAGGCCGCCCACCCAGCCGGAGTGGGTGCGGTAGTACTTCTGCTCCATCTTGTTGCCGGTGAGGACGGCCTTGCCGGCGTTGATGACGATGACGTTGTCACCGCAGTCGGCATGGGGGGTGTAGGTGGGCTTGCCCTTACCACGCAGCAGGTCAGCGACGATGACGGCGGTCTTACCCAGGGGCTTACCGGCGGCATCCACGACGTACCACTTGCGGACAACATTGCCCTTTTTTTCCATATAAGTGGACATGGTGATTTCCTCCAATTTATATAATGTATTGCTTTACTTTTCCGTGCTCCCTTGCTATCATGGGGAGAGAAAACACGCAAACAGCGCAAGGATATTTATAACACACCCCCGCAAAAATGTCAACAGCGTTTTAATTTACCATTAGAACATCTGCGATTATCTCTTGTTTTCTCTGTTTATCTCTTGTTTTCTAAAAACGCAATTTTATTTCCCGGAGGCAGCATATGCAGCATATTTTAGGACAGGTCCGCCGCTGCGTGGAGGACTATCACATGATCGAGGCCGGGGACAAGGTGGCCGTGGGCGTCTCCGGCGGCAAGGACAGCCTGCTGACCCTGACGGCTCTGGCCCGGCTGCGGGACTTCTATCCCATCCCCTTTCAGGTGGAGGCCATCACGCTGGAGACCGGCACGCCGGGCATGAGCTTTGACGCCGTGGCGGAGCTGTGCCGGGAGCTGGAGGTCCCTTACACCCGCATCCATGTGCCGGTATACCAGATCGTGTTTGAAGAGCGCAAAGAAAAGAACCCCTGTTCCCTCTGCGCCAAGCTGCGGCGGGGCAGCCTGAATACGGCGCTGACGGAGCGGGGGATCCACAAGATCGCACTGGGGCATCACTACGACGATGCCATCGAAACGCTGCTGATGAATCTGCTGTTCGAGGGGCGCATCGGCTGCTTCCAGCCGGTGACGTATCTGGACCGCACGGGCATCACCCAGATCCGTCCTCTGCTGTACTGCCGGGAGGCCGACATCCGCCGCACGGTGGAACGGCTCCGCCTGCCGGTGGTCCACAACCCCTGTCCCGCCAACGGCTCCACCCGTCGGCAGGAGGTGAAGGATCTGATCCACCAGCTGGAGGGGCGCTATCCCGACATCAAACAGAAGCTTTTCGGCAGTCTCCAGCGCTATCCTCTCTACGGTTGGAATCTGGAGCAGCAGGAGCGCTGACCGACGGTTTCCGTTTCTATCTTGCAGGTAATATGTAATATCCTGTCGTTTTGTCACGTCAGCACCCATTGCAGCAGCAACAGCAGACCGAAGCCGGGGACGCCCAGCACCCCGATGAAGAGGGCGTTGAACACGTTGAGCCCCAGCCGGATGCCGGTGAGGGCGGCGGTGAGGTTCAGCAGCCACACCGCCCCGAAGCCCAGCGCCGAGTTCACCAGCACCCGCAGGGCCAGCTTCACCGGCCCCCGGAACAGGCGCACGGCGGCGAACAGTAAAAACGCCCCCACCACGCACAGTGCGCCGATCTCTATACCGGACATACAGGCCCTCCCTTCCCGGCGGAGGCCGCCACGGCGGCGGGCACCGTCGTCCGTCCCCCGGAGCGGGCCGCCGGCTCCTGCTCCTTGATGCACCGCAGCAGATAGCTGTATCGGGCCTTCAGGGCGCTGATCTCGTAGATGCTGGCCTCTATCAGCTCCGGCTCCGTGACATAGTTGAACTTATCGTAGGCGCACTTCAGCGCCACATTGGTCTGCTGCAATTCCTCCCGCAGGATATCCAGCGGATGCTCCACCTTTTTTCCCATGTCCAAGTCCTCCCCGTTCCCTTTCATTGTACGGATATTTTATCCGGATATGCCGGACTTTAGCCGTGGGACAAGCCGAAATTTTCAGGAGGTGCGCCATGCACGAGGAATATATGCGTCAGGCACTGGCACTGGCCCAGGAGGCCGCCGCCCACGGCGAGGTGCCGGTGGGCTGTGTCATCGTCCGGGAGGGCCGGATCGTGGGCCGGGGCCGCAACCGCCGGGAGGAGAAGCAGCACACCTCCTCTCATGCCGAGATGGAGGCCATCCGGCAGGCCAATGAGGCCCTCGGCACTTGGCGTTTGGATGACTGCACCCTTTATGTGACGTTGGAGCCATGTCCCATGTGCGCCGGGGCCATCCTCAACGCCCGCATTCCACGGGTCTATTACGGCGCACGGGATCGGGAGATGGGTGCCTGCGGCGGCGTGCTGAACCTGTTCATGGAGGACTTCCCCCATCCGCCGGCGCTGGTGGGCGGGGTGCTGGCGGAGGACTGCCGCCGGGTGCTGACGGATTTCTTCCGAAATCTCCGATAAATGAATTTTCCGCGTTCCGCTTGATTATTGTTTCGCTCGTTTTCGTCGTTTTGCTGAATCTTCCCGCTAAACGTCGCCTTTTTTATCTCTTTAGGTGATATCTTTTCCAAAATGTATATGGTACAATCAGAACATCCCGAACATATGCAATACCAACGGGAGAACCCATATGAAAGGAACCGTTTTTTCATGGAACCCAATGCTATCCTCAGTGAATCCCTGTCTCTGAGCAGTGATATCCCTCTCTATGCCCAGCTGGTGGGCATCATCAAGCGCAGCATCTCCTCCGGCGCACTGGCCATCGGCGATCTGCTGCCCTCCGAGGCGGAGCTTTGCCGGGCGCTGAATGTCAGCCGCAACACCGTCCGTCAGGCCATCGGTGAGCTGGAGGATGAGGGCCTCGTGGTCCGCAAGCGGGGCAAGGGTACTTTTGTGGCCGACCCCAACACCAACCGCCGGGGCGTGCGCTATTCCTTCACCACCGAAGTCTCCTCCCTGGGCAAGACGCCCTCCTCCACGCTGGTGGACTTCGGCGTTATCGTCCCTACACGGGCCATCTGCGAGAAGATGGAACTGCGGGAGGGGACGTCGGTCTACTGCTTCACCCGTGTCCGCAATGTGGACGGTGAGCCTCTGATCCTGGAGACGTCCTACTATCCCCAGTTTATCTACCCAAACCTCACCCGTGAGATGGTGCAGACCCACAGCTTTTACAGCCTGCTGTACCATGTGGGCATCACCCCCTTCTCCGCTGAGGATACCTATGAGGCGGTGATGCTGGATGCGCCCCGTGCCAATCTTCTCAGCGTGGAGCCGGGCAGCTGCGCCTTCTATCACCAGCGCCGCACCAAGACCGAGGACGGCCGGGTCTATGAGTACACCCGCAGCTATATCCGGGGCGACCGGGTACGGCTGGACGTGCATATGCAGAAGAGCGGCATGACCTTCTCCCGCATCATCGACTGAAGCCCTGAAAACGCCCCCAGCCGCAGAGCCTTCCCTCTGCGGCTGGCTGGTTTTTGCAAACTTTCCCCGCACCTCCCCTTTACAGCCCGACCTCTTTCGGATATAATAGAAAGGCTAAGGAAATCTGACACAAGAAGGAGACGACCCTATGGCAGTCATTGAATACGACGAATATAAACAGAAGCTTCAGGCGCTGGAGCCGACCCTTCAGGAGCTGGAGAAGGCTCTGGCCATCCCCAAGGCCCGTGAGGAGCTGGCGCAGCTTCAGAAGGAGACGGAGCAGGAGGGCTTTTGGAGTGACGTGGAGCGCAGCCAGAAGGTCTCCCAGCAGATCAAGCGGCTGGAGAGCAAGGTCAAGAAGCACGACCGGCTGGTGTCCGACTGGGAGGACACCCTGACCCTGTGCGAAATGGCGCAGGAGGAGGACGACGCCTCCCAGCTGCCGGAGGTGACCTCCGGCTATGAGACGCTGGAAAAGGAGATCAACGAGCGGCGTCTGGCGGCGCTGCTGTCCGGCGAGTACGATGCCAACAATGCTATCCTCACCTTCCACGCCGGAGCAGGCGGCACCGAGGCCCAAGACTGGACGGAGATGCTCTACCGGATGTATACCCGCTGGGCTGAGCGCCACGGCTACACCTATCAGCTCATGGACTACGAGGCCGGCGATGAGGCGGGCATCAAGTCCGCCACCATCCTCATCGAGGGGGAGAATGCCTACGGCTATCTGAAGAGTGAGAACGGCGTCCACCGTCTGGTGCGTGTTTCTCCCTTCGATGCCAATGCCCGCCGCCAGACCAGCTTCGCTGCGCTGGAGGTCATGCCGGAGCTGGATGATGACAGCGAGATCGAGATCCGCCCGGAGGACATCGAGATGCAGGCCTGCCGCTCCAGCGGTGCAGGCGGTCAGCACATCAACAAGACCTCCTCCGCCGTCCGCCTGACCCACCTGCCCACGGGCATCGTGGTGTTCTGCCAGACGGAGCGCAGCCAGTTCCAGAACCGGGACAACGCCATGAAGATGCTGCGGGCCAAGCTGGCGGAGCTGAAGCTGCAGCAGCACGCCGAGAAGATCAGCGACCTCAAGGGCGTACAGATGAAAATCGAGTGGGGCAGCCAGATCCGCTCCTATGTGTTCATGCCCTACACGCTGGCCAAGGACACCCGCACCGGTTATGAAATGGGCAACATTCAAGCCGTCATGGACGGCGATATCGACGGCTTCATCAATGCCTATCTGACCGCCGCCGCCAACGGTGAGATCAAGAAGTAAGGGATCATCTTCCAGAAAAATAGCCGCCCCCGCAGGTCACGACCTGCGGGGGCGGTTTCAGGTACAGAGCTTACTCGCCCATGGGGGCGCCGCACTTGGGGCAGAACTTGCCGTCGGAGGACTCACCGCACACGGGGCAGACCTTCTGCTGGGTCTCCTCCCCAGCGGGCTGCTCCTCGCAGCTGCAAGGGCAGGACTCCCCTTCCTTCTTGGCGGCCTTGGCGGCCTCCAACTCGCCGATGCGCTCCTTAGAGGCGATGACGGCGGCCACCACATCCTTCACGGCATCGGGGACCTCGCCCTCATACTCGGACACGAACCACTCACCGATGGCACGGTAATTCTTTTCCATTTCACGCTGCTCGGAGATGATCTCCATGCTGGCCTTGGCGGAATCCGAAACACTCTTCGCCTTCTCGGAGGCGACGCCCGCCAGATCCTTGGCCTTTTCCGCCGCTACGCCGGCGACGGCCTGTGCCTTCTTGCCCAGTTCTTCAAAAAATGCCATGTTCATGATCTCCTTTCATATACACGGGTGTGCTTGTATTATACCCCCGCACACTTTTGTTTGTCAATGGCGGTCGAGGGGCGGCAGCGGGCAAAAAATGTAAATTTTTTATGCTTGCGCCGCCGGTGGGAATCCGATATAATGAGGAAAAATTCCGTCAGGAGGGGAAGTTATGAACCGCATCAGCAAGGAGAACTACTACCTGAACATCGCCCAGACCGTTCTGGAGCGTGCCACCTGTCTGCGCCGGGTCTACGGCGCCATCATCGTCAAGAACGACGAGATCATTTCCACCGGCTACAACGGCTCCCCCCGTGGGCGGAAAAACTGCGTGGACATGGGCTTTTGCACACGGGAGGCCATGCAGGTGCCGAGGGGCGAGCGCTATGAGCTGTGCCGCAGCGTCCACGCCGAGGCCAACGCCATCATCTCCGCCAGCCGCCGGGACATGGTGGGCGGTACGCTGTATCTGGTGGGTCGCAATGCCCAGACCGGAGAGCTGCTGACGGACGCCACCTCCTGCCCCATGTGCCGCCGCATGGTCATCAATGCGGGGCTGGCCCGTGTGGTGATCCGCCGGACGCCGGAGGAGTTCACCGTGGTGGACGTGGAGGAATGGGTCCGCACCGACGATCTGGCTCTTCCGGAAAAAATATGACACCTGCCGGAGGGGAGCGGTGCTTCCCTCCGGTTTCTTTTTCCCCGTCTTTTCTTTTTTCCCGCCATGTGCTATACTGGGGAGCAATATCACCCGAAAGCGAGGAGACACCATGAACATCGGCCGCATCCATGTGGATTCCCGGCTGGTCCTGGCCCCTATGGCCGGGGTCACCGATCTGGCCTTCCGCCAGATCTGCCGGGAGCTGGGGGCAGGGCTTACCGTCACCGAGATGGTCAGCGCCAAGGCCCTGTGCTATCAGGACCGCAAGACCCGCAGTCTGCTGCGTCTGGGGCCGGGGGAGCATCCTGCCGGGGTGCAGATCTTCGGCAGCGACGCCGCCTGCATGGCGGAAGCCGCCTGCATGGCCGCCGAGCTGTCCGGCGCCGATTTCATCGACATCAACATGGGCTGTCCCGTGGGCAAGGTGGTCTCCAACGGTGACGGCTCCGCCCTGATGAAGGATCCGGAGCGGGCCGCACGCATTGCCGAGGCGGTGGTGAAGGCCTGCCCGGTGCCGGTGACGGTGAAAATGCGCCGTGGCTGGGACAAGGGCAGCATCAATGCCGTGGAGCTGGCCCGGATGCTGGAGCAGGCAGGGGTGTCGGCGGTGGCCGTCCACGGCCGCACCCGCGCCCAGATGTACGCCGGGCAGGCGGACTGGGTCACCATCCGTCAGGTGAAGCAGGCGGTGTCCATCCCCGTTATCGCCAACGGCGACGTGTTCTCGGCGGAGGATGCCGTGGCTATCCTCCACTTTACCGGCGCTGACGCCGCCATGATCGGCCGGGGCAGCTTCGGCAACCCATGGATCTTTCAGCAGGCCCAGGCGGCGCTGGAGGGCCGTCCCGTCCCGCCGCTGCCGCCGCTGGCGGAGCGCTGCGATGTGGCCGTGCGGCAGATCCGTCTGGCCGCCGAGGACAAGGGGGAGCACATCGCCATGCTGGAGGCCCGGAAGCAGTACGCATGGTATCTCAAGGGTGTTCCCCACGCCAACTACTATAAGGAACAGATCGTGCGGATGAACACGCTGGAGGATATGGATCGCATCACCGCCGGCATCAAGAGGGACCTGAAATGACCGAGCAGCAGTGGATCGCCCGTGCCAGACACGGTGACGCAGACGCCTTCGAGCAGCTGGTGGTGGCCTACGAAGGGCCGGTGTACCGGCTGGCCCTGCGGATGTGCGGCAGCGCCGAAGACGCCCGTGAGGTGACGCAGGACGCCTTTCTGGCGGCATGGCGTGGTCTGCCGGCTTTCCGGGGCGACAGCCGCTTCTCCTCATGGCTGTACCGGCTTACCACCAATGCCGCCATCGACTTCCTGCGTCGGGAAAAGCACCATCTGGGGAACCTCCCGCTGGAGGAGGCCCCGGAGCGGCCGGATCCCCAGCAGCCGGAGCTTCTGGCGGAGCAGAGAGAGCAGCAGGAGGCCCTGCAAAGGGCGCTGGATCAGCTGTCACCGGAACACCGGCAGGTGCTGCTGCTGCGGGTGGTGCAGCAAATGAGCTACGACGAGATCGCACAGGCTCTGTCGCTGGAGAGCGGCACGGTGAAATCCCGGATCAGCCGGGCCCGCCGCCAACTGCGGGAAATTCTCCTGCGGCAGGGGAACTTCTTCTCCGACTCTGCCGTCTTACCAAATAGAAAGGAGGGGTGAGTATGCACTGCAATCAGGAACAGATCGAGGCCCTGCTGGACGGGGAACTCACCGGTCCGGAGGGGGACGCCGTACTCGCCCATCTGCGGGATTGTCCCGGCTGCCGCAGCTACTACCGGCAGCTGCTGGCCATGGAGCAGGCCCTGCGGGCCGATACCGATCCCGTCCCGGAGGACTTGCTTGCGGATATCATGAGCCGGGTCCATGACACCCCCCAGCGCCGGCGGCGGCAGCCGTGGCTGCGGGCTGCCATGGGCATGGCGGCGTGTCTTGTGGTGGTACTGGGCATCTATCTGGTACGCCAGCAGGCAGAGAAGGGCGGCGACTCTCCCTTCAGCGGTATTTTGCCGGATTCCTCCGCCAACAACTCTGTCGGCGCCGACGAGGATACTTTCACCGATGAGGTCACCCCCTCTGACGGCGGTCTGACCTTCGCCTCCGGCGGCACAGAGAGGCAGGAGCCTTCCGACCCGGCGGACTATGTGCTCACGGGCCACCCGGAGCTGGCCCAGCAGGCCCGCCAGTGGCTGTCCCAGCAGGGACTGGAGCCGGGTGAGGACGGCATCTATTCCCTCACTGTCCAGCAGGTACAGGATCTGAACGCCGCCGTGCCGGGGCTGGAGCTTCCCACGGATGATGCACTGCGCCTGCTGCTGGAGGACTGAGGCCTGCCTTGACGGGCCGGGCAAAATGCGCTACAATGACCCCAGAAGGGCTTTCCCGCCTAAGTGCAAAAGGAGGTCATCCCATGACAGAACAGGAACTGTGCCGGGCCGCCATTGCCATGCTGGACCGTTCTTACAGCCCCTATTCCCATTTTCCCGTGGGTGCGGCGCTGGAGTGCAGCGACGGCACGGTGTTCACCGGCTGCAACATTGAAAACGCCGCCTACGGTCTCACCATCTGTGCCGAACGCACCGCCATCTTCAAGGCCATCAGTGAGGGCCACCGGGATCTCAAACGCATCGTCATCGCTGGGAAGAGCGAGGACTACTGCGTCCCCTGCGGCTCCTGCCGGCAGGTAATGCAGGAGTTCGCCCCCCAGATGGAGGTCATCTGCCTCAACGGCAAGGGGGAGGCCAAGCACTTCGCCCTGAAGGAGCTGCTGCCCTATGGCTTCGACGAGACGTGGCTGTGACCGCCGCCCTACAGGCGGCATAGGATAGACCACTCCCCTAAAAGGAGGTCTTTTCCGTGGCAGATACGCTGGATGCCCTGCCGGCGGGCCGGTGGGCCGCCATCCGGGCTGTGACGCACTCCCAGCGTCAGCGGCTGCTGGAACTGGGCTTCATCCCCGGCACGATCGTCCGGGCGGTGCAGATCAGTCCCTTGGGTGATCCGGTGGCCTATGAGGTGCTGGATGCCGTCATTGCCCTGCGCCGCTGTGACGCCCGGTGCGTCCATATCACGGTGCTGTAAGTGCTGCACATGTTAAAAAGGAAGAGACGATGGAACCATCGTCTCTTCCTTTTTGTCTGCGGAGGGGGCTGTTTGCTGCCACCGGCGGGTAACTTTCTGCCTTTTGTGCCTCCGGCGGGTAACTTTCTTTCAGCAGTGAAAGAAAGTTACCAAAGAACGCCAGCAGAAACCCATGGTTTCTGCACTTCCTTCCCGGTGTGTAAGAGCTGCGGCATAGTTCCCGCCGAAGCAGGGAATTGACTTCCTTCTACTCACGCTGCCACTTTATTGGGCGGTTGAAGGGGATCGCTGTTCTACCGTGGAGAACGGATCGCCACGGGGCTTTGCACCCTCGCAATGACGGGAAGCGGGGCGGCGTTTCGGCGGTTTCCACAATGACACCGTACAGCGGTAGACCCACATATCCCTTCGCCTGAGCGGCAGCGGGTCTGTTGCTGAGTCGATTCCCACTACGTCCCATATCGAATGAAACTCTTGAGAGGAAAGGAAGTTTTGAACCCACCGGTTTCAAACGGCTCTTTTGTCGGAGGCACGTTCTTTACGCAAAAGGGACTATTGAAAGAAAGTTGCCTGCCGGAGGCAAAAAGCAGGCTGTCGGAGACAGAAAAAAGGACTGCTATCAGAAAGGCACCCTCCGAAGGCAAAACAGTGACTCATCGGAGGCAGCCAAACAAGGCGAAATAAAATCCCAGCCGGGCGGTGCTGCGCACCGTCCGGCCGGGGGCATCTCATTTCTCCCGGTGCTTGCGCTCCCGGTAGATGGGCTCCGGCGTGCGGATCACCACCTGAGTATCCTCCGCCACTGAATCCGTCAGGAAGGCGTTGCCGCCCACCACGGCATGATCCCCGATGGTGGTCTCCCCGCCCAGAATAGAGGCCCCGGAGTAGATGGTCACGTCGCTGCCCACGGTGGGATGCCGCTTCCCCGGCAGACTGGCATGGCCCTTCCGAGGGGACAGCGCTCCCAGCGTCACGCCCTGATACAGCTTCACATTCTCCCCGATGACCGTGGTCTCGCCCACCACGATGCCGGTACCGTGATCGATGAAGAAGTGGGCGCCGATCTGTGCGCCGGGGTGAATATCGATGCCCGTGCGGCTGTGGGCGTACTCACTCATGATCCGGGGGATCATGGGAATCTGGCGCAGATACAGCTCATGGGCCACCCGGTATACGAAAATGGCAAACAGCCCCGGATAGGCGAACAGGATCTCCTCCTTGGAGTTCGCCGCCGGGTCGGATTCAAAGGTGGCGTCCAGATCCGTCAGCAGCAGCCGCTGCACGCCGGGCAGAGCCTCCACCACCTCACGGGCCAGCATCGGCGCACGCTGCTCCTGCTCCTCCGGCAGGGCCAGAGCGATCTGACGGGTCAGTTGGCCCTCGATGCGCTCCAGCAGCAGCGCCGTGTAGTCCTCCGCCAGAAGGGTCATCAGCTCCGGGTCGCCGTAGTAGGCCGGAAAGACCAGCCGCCGGATCTCCTTCAACAGTCCGATCACTGCCCCCTTGTCCGGCAGCCGCAGGCCCTTGCCGTACATGGGAACGGGGCTGCGCTGCATATTCTCCGCCATGGACCGGGCTGCCGCCCGGATGTGCTCTTCATACATGGGATGTCTCCTCCTGTCCCGCCCCCGCAGGGGCCGTCTATCCTATGTTCCCTCCCGGTGTCAGGATACACCGGCCGGAATCTTTTCCTCCTCCTTTTGGGGGCGGCTGCCGTCAAAGGGGGTCTCCAGCTGGCTCAGGTCCCGGAGGTAGCCCTTGAAATCGCTGTAAAACGCCGCATACTCATATCCGGTGCAGATGCGCTCGTCCATCACCACGCCGATGGGCATCACCTTCCGGGTCAGGTCACCGCCCATGTAGTCCGGCACGGGCTTGCCCATGCACACGAACACGCTGGTGGTGCCGAACTCGTAGCAGTGGTGATGGATATAGCTGGTCTTGATGGAAGCCAGATTGGTAATGAACATACTGGTGTGGAAGGGCGACAGGTCGATGATCTTCCGGGGCAGCAGCCCGTGCTTGTCCAGATGATACGCCAGCCACACCACGAACTTCGGCAGCCCCGGCACGGAGAACATGAACCGTGCGAACTTGTCGGTGCTGTTGGACTGGTGCTCATGCTGGTTGGCGGCAATCACCTCCCGAATTTTCCTGTCAATGGAGAAAATATCGTCCGACGGCTCCAAATACACTTTCAGCGCTGTCTCGTTGACCACCCCGTCGGATCGCTTCTTGAGAATGACGAAGGAGACGCAGAAGTGGTTGCGCCGATAAATTTTTCCGTTCATCACGAAGTAGTTCAGCTTTGGATTATCCAGCACCGCCCGGTAGTAGGCGGCGATGATGACACTCATGTGGTTCAAGCGTACGCCCTCCCGCCGCCAATGGCGGATGTAGGCCTTTACAGCCTCCTCGTCGACGTTCTCGGTGATGGAGTTCCATGCATCGTAGCGCTTGGGCATGATGTAGGGGATGGCCGCCACCAACGGCGGCAGGTCTTTCACTCTGGTTCCGTCAGGTCTCATGATGCTTTTTCCTCGTTCCTATACAGATGCAGTCATTATACGCCCTCCCGCCGTCCATTGCAACCGTTTTCCCGTTCCTTTGCCCCGCAAAAAGCCCGCTGCGGCCGCACTTTCTGCTTGTCCTTTTCCGGCGGATTTGTTATAATAGTTGATTATAGTAGTATGCGGAAGGGAGCGCTGGCAGATGAAGTTTTCCAAATGGCATATCGCCCCGGCGGAGGAAGCGGATATCCGCCGTCTCGGCGAGGCTGGCTATCCCCAGCTGGTGTCGCAGGTACTGGCGGCACGGGGCATCTCCACAGCGGAGAAGGCCGCCGCCTTTCTGGAGCGGGGCCGGGATCTGACCTGCTCCCCCTTCCTGATGAAGGACATGGACCGGGCGGTGGAGTGCATCAGCCGGGCCATCAGTCAGGGTCGCCGCATGGCGGTGTTCGGGGATTACGACGTGGACGGCATCACCGCCACGGTGATCCTGGTGGATTACCTGAAAAGCCGGGGCGTCGATGTGCTGCACTATATTCCTCGCCGCATCGAGGACGGCTACGGGCTGGGGCAGGACGCCATCCGCTCCCTCCATGAACAGGGGGTAGAGCTGCTCATCACCGTGGACTGCGGCATCACCGGGGTGGAGGAGGTGGACTTCGCCGCCTCTCTGGGCATGGATGTGGTCATCACCGATCACCACGAGTGCAAGGACACCCTGCCACGGGCCGCGGCGGTGGTGGACCCCCACCGGCCGGACTGCACCTATCCCTTCCCCTATCTGGCGGGCTGCGGCGTGGCGCTGAAGCTGGTGCTGGCGCTGGGCGGTGAGAGCCGGGAGGAGGCCCTTTTCTCCCGCTACTGCACCTTGGCCGCCATCGGCACCATTGCCGATGTGATGCCCATGTCCGGGGAGAACCGCATCATCGTCTCCCGTGGCTTGGAGTGCATCACCCAGTCGGACTTCATCGGCCTCCACGCCCTGCTGCAGGAGGCAGGCCTCATGGATAAGGCCATCACCTCCGTGCAGGTGGGCTTCGTGCTGGCCCCCCGCATCAACGCCGCCGGCCGCATGGGGGCAGCGGACAAGGCCGCCGACCTCCTGCTGTGTCAGGATCCGGCGGAGGCCGCCCGGTTGGCCCGTGAGCTGTGCGCCCTGAACCGGGAGCGTCAGGCGGTGGAGCAGACCATCTATGCCCAGGCAGTGGAACAGATCGACCATCTGCCGCCGCAGGAGCGCAGCGCTCTGGTGCTGGCCTCCGACACGTGGCACCAAGGGGTGGTGGGCATCGTGGCCTCCCGCCTGTCGGAAAAATACGCCTGTCCCAGCTTTATGATCCACTTAAGCGGCACCGTGGGCAAGGGCTCCTGCCGCAGTTGGGGCGGCTTCAACCTTTTCGCCGCTCTGGAGCGCTGCTCCGACCTCCTGCTGGATTTCGGCGGTCACGAGCTGGCGGCGGGCTTCACCATCGATGTCGCCAATATTCCCGCCTTCCGCCAGCGGATGAACCAGCTGGTGCGGGAGTATCAGGGTGGCGGAGCGCCGGAGGTATGTCTGGAGATCGATGCCGCCCTCACCTGTCCCAGCCGTGTCACCCTGACGGAGGTGGAGGCTCTGGGGATGCTGGAGCCCTACGGCGCCGGCAATGCCCGCCCTCTCTTCTGCCTGATGGGCGCCACGCTGGAGCGGCTGCAGAGCGTGGGCCAGAATCGCCACCTGAAACTGCGGCTCAGCAAGGGCAGCAGCCAGTTCGACGGTATTTTCTTCTCCGTCTCCCCCGACACCTGTCCCGTTGCGGCGGGCAGCCGGGTGGATGCGGCCTTTTATCTGCAGATCAACGAATTTCGGGGCAACCGCACGGTACAGCTGCAAATGGTGGACATCCGCCCGTCCCTCACCGTCAGTACACGGGAGGATGAGTGCCTGCACCTGTTGGAGCGCTGTCTGCGGGGCGATCGGCTCCTGCCCAAGGAGGCGGTCCACCTGCTGCCATCCCGCAGCCAGTGCGTGCAGCTGTGGCGGGCGCTGGAGCACACCGTCCCCCCGGAGGGGCTCACCGCCTGCTACCTGCCGCTGCTGCGGGAGCTGTCCGCCCGGCTGGAGGGGGCCGACCCCTTCCTTCGGACTGCCTTCTGTCTGGAGGTGTTCCGGGAACGGCAGCTGCTGACCCTCCGGCAAGAGGGCGACACCATTTCCATCACACTCACCGGCCAGGGGAAACACGTCCGCTTGGAGGAATCCGGTTACTTACAGGGCCTGCATGAGGTCATGCAGCCCAAACGGGGAGGCGATCACCATGACTGATACCCAGAATACCACCGCACCGGCGTCTCTGGTGCCGGAGATCCGCCCGGAGGTCTGGGCTGATCTGGAGCAGCGCTACCGCAAGCTGGAGGACACCGTCCGCCACTATAACCCCAGCGCCAACTTCCAGCAGATCCGGGCCGCCTTCGAGTTCGCCGCCAAGGCCCACGGGCCACAGATGCGGAAGGACGGCTCTCCCTTCATCTCCCACCCGCTGGCGGTGGCCCAGATCGTGGCGGAGGAGCTGCATCTGGACTCCGAGTCCATCGAGGCGGCTCTGCTCCACGACACCATCGAGGATACCTCCGCCACCCATGAGGACATCTCCCGGCTCTTCTCTCCCACGGTGGCGGATCTGGTGGAGGGCGTCAGCAAGCTGACCCGTGTCCACTATACCTCCAAGGAGGAGGAGCAGATGGAGAACCTCCGGAAGATGCTCATGGCCATGAGCAAAGATATCCGGGTGATCCTCATCAAAATCTCCGACCGGCTCCACAATATGCGCACCATGGAGTACCAGACCCCGGAGAAGCAGAAGCAGAAGTCCTTCGAGACCATGGAGATCTATGCCCCCATTGCCCACCGGCTGGGAATGCAGAAGATGAAGTGGGAGTTGGAGGATCTGAGCCTGAAATATCTGGATCCCATCAGCTACCGGGAGATCGTGGAGGCTCTGAATGAAAAGGCCGCTCAGTATGACGGCTTCATGTCCTCCATCCACGACCAGATCACCCGCCGCCTGCGGGAGGCCCACATCGACGGCTACGTTTACGGGCGCATGAAGCACCCCTACTCCATCTACCGCAAGATGTATACCCAGAACAAGTCTCTGGACGATGTATACGACCTCTTCGCCTTCCGGGTCATTGTGGACACGGTGTCCGACTGCTACAATGTGCTGGGCATCATCCACGACCTGTATAAGCCCATTCTGGGCCGCTTCAAGGACTATATCGGCACCCCCAAGCCCAATATGTACCAGAGCCTCCACACCACCGTGGTGGGCCAGAACGGTATTCCCTTCGAGGTGCAGATCCGCACCCGTGAGATGCACGAGGTGGCCGAATACGGCATCGCCGCCCACTGGAAGTATAAGCAGAACGGTCAGGGGGCCGGGGACGAGGGCCGCTATGAGTGGGTCCGCCGCCTGCTGGAGAACCAGGAGGGCGCCGACGCCGAGGACTTCATCCACTCCCTGAAGGTAGATATGTTTGCCGACGAGGTGTTCGTGTTCACCCCCCGTGGCGACGTCATCAACCTCCCCGCCGGAGCCACGCCCATCGACTTCGCCTATAACATCCACTCCGCCGTGGGCAACCACATGGTGGGGGCCAAGGTCAACGGCCGTCTGGTCCCCTTTGATACCCGCCTGAAAAACGGCGACATCGTAGAGGTGGTCACCTCCCAGTCCGCCCACGGCCCAAGCCGGGACTGGGTGAAGATCGCCCGCTCCAGCAACGCCCGCTCCAAGATACGCCAGTGGTTCAAGCGGGAGCGCCGGGACGAGAACATCGTCAACGGCCGGGCCTCCTTCGAGTCGGAGCTGAAGCGCTGCGGCGTCACCCTGAAGGAGCTGACGGCGGAGGAAAACCTCCCCGTCATCCTGAAAAAGCTCTCCTTCAAGAGTCTGGACGATATGTACGCCGCCATTGGCTACGGCGGCGTCACCAGCCTGAAGCTCATCGGCCGTCTGCGGGAGGACATCCAGCGCATCCTGCACCAGCATCAGGCAGAGCGTCAGGCGGAGGTGCCGGTGGAGGGCCAGCCGGAGGTGACCCGCCCCGCCGTCCCCGTCCGGGAACACAGCGAGCAGGGCATCGTGGTGCAGGGGCTCAGCAACTGTCTGGTGAAGTTCTCCAAGTGCTGCTCTCCTGTCCCCGGCGACGAGATCGTGGGCTTTATCACCCGTGGCTACGGCGTCTCTGTCCACCGTAAGGACTGCCCCAACGCCGACCCCGCCCGCCGTCCGCCGGAGGAGGTGGGCCGCTGGATCAAGGTCTCCTGGGGTGGCAAAACACGGGAATCCTACCGCACCAATTTGCAGGTAGTGTCCAAGGATCGGCCCAATCTGCTGGTGGATATCTCCACCATCCTCTCCGCTGCCAAGGTCCACGTATCCTCTCTCAACGCCCGCTCCACCGCCGACGGCTTCGCTCTGATCTCTCTGGCCGTGGATGTATCCGACAGCCAGCAGCTGCAGGCTGTCATGCGCCGGCTGGAGCAGATCTCCGGTGTCATGCGTGTTACCCGCCCCGCCGGGTGATAAATGCGCCTCCGGCGCCACACTTTTCCGATAGCTGGCAAAGTGTGCAAAAGCGCATATGGTCGTGTCTGCCGATCTCCAGCCACATTGCGACGTGAAAATCGGTTGACACTCCCTCGAAATCGCTCCAACTCATCAAAATCATCGCATATATTGTCGAAAAAGGAGACTATATTCCATGAGAGCTGTACTGACACGGGTAAAAAGTGCCTCCGTTGCCGTGGACGGCAAGACCATCGGCCAGATCGGGCAGGGCTTTCTGATCCTGCTGGGCATCACCCATGAGGACACCGAGGCCCAAGCCGTGAAGCTGGCGGACAAGCTGGTGGGCCTGCGTATTTTTGAGGACGAGGACGGCAAGATGAACCGTGGTCTGGAGACGGTGGGCGGCGAAATTCTGGTGGTATCTCAGTTCACCCTTTACGGCAACTGCCGCAAGGGCCGCCGTCCGGACTTTCTGGCCGCCGCCCGTCCGGAGGTAGCCATCCCCCTGTATGAAAAATTCGTGGCTCTGTGCCGGGAAAAGGGCTTCCACACCGAGACCGGCGAATTCGGCGCCGATATGCTGGTCCAGTCCGTCAACGACGGCCCTCTGACCCTGATCGTAGATACCGACCAGCTCTCCAGCTGACCGATATGCTCCATCGGCGGAGTATATCCCGGCTCTGCTTGGCTGCTTTTTTCTCTATGCGATCCCCACGCTATCTTCCACACGACCATTCACATCCCAGCGATGCTTGATAAAGGAGAATATCCCATGAAAATCGATTCCATCCGGGTTGGCTTTATTGCCACCAACTGCTACCTGCTGTGCGACGAGGAGGCCGGAGTCTGCGCCCTCATCGATCCAGGCGACAAGCCGGAGCAGGTGGCCGACATGGTCAGCCGCTCCGGCTGCCGTCTGGAGTACATCCTGCTGACCCACGGTCACTTTGACCACACCACCGCCGTCCGGCCTCTGCTGGAGAAATACCCCGACGTGCCGGTGTACATCCACGAGAAGGACGTCACCGACCAGCCGCCCAAGCACATGGATATGATGTTCTCCCGCCTGCCGGAGCACAACCAGCGCTACTACAAGGAGGGGGACACCCTGACGCTGGGCAGCCTCACCATCCGTGTCATGGAGACGCCGGGCCACACCCAGGGCTCCGTATGTCTGCTGGTAGGGGACGTGATGTTCTCCGGCGACACCCTGTTCCGTGGCTCCTGCGGCCGCACGGACTTCGCCGGCGGCGACCCCAAGGCCATGCTGGCCTCGCTGGACCGGCTGGCGGCGCTGCCCGGCAACTACAAGGTCTATCCCGGCCATGAGGGGGCCACGGAGCTGGACTATGAGCGCCGGGTGAATCCCTTCATGACCCGGCGGCTCTCCCTGTGACGGAGGGACGCCATGAAGCTGATCTTTCGTGGTCACGACGACCGGTACGCCGTGGAGCAGAGTCTGCTGGCCTTTTTCCCGGAGGAGCGTCCGGTCTATAAGCCGGCGGAGGAAGGGGAGGATCATGCGCTGGTGACGCTGAGCCGCTCCCCCCGCTTCAACACCGCCGTCACCACCATCACCTACCACGGCCGGACGGCCCGTGGCATCTCCCGGACCGCCGTGAACCCGCAGCTGACGGAGTATGAGGCGGAGCGCCTTCGCCAGAAGGCGGTGAAGCTAAGCTTTTTCAAGGCGGCACGGGAGATCACCGGCATCACCCCCAGCTGGGGGGCGCTGACGGGCATCCGCCCCGGCAAGCTGGCCTCCCGGATGCTGGAGGAGGGCATGACGGAGCGGCAGGTAGAGCGGGTCCTGCGGGACACCTACTTCGTCTCGCCGGAGCGCCGCCGCCTGTGTATCGAGACGGCGGAGGCCTCCCGCAGAGCCAAGGCGGAGCTGAAGCCGGAGGATATCTCCCTGTATGTTGGCATCCCCTTCTGTCCCACCCGCTGCGCCTATTGCAGCTTTGTGTCCCAGTCCGTGGAGCGGACGCTGGGACTGGTGGAGCCGTATCTGGAGGTGCTGCACCGGGAGATCACCGACGCCGCCCGAATGGTGCAGGAGACGGGGCTGCACATCAAATCCTTCTACATGGGGGGCGGTACTCCCACTACCCTCTCCACCGAACAGATGGACCGGCTGCTGACCCACCTGAACCGCAGCTTCGATCTATCGGGCTGCGCGGAATACTGCATCGAGGCCGGGCGGCCGGACACCATCGACCGGGAGAAGCTGCAGGTGCTGCTGGATCACGGCGTAGACCGCATCAGCGTTAATCCTCAGTCGCTGGAGGATCACGTCCTCACCGCCATCGGCCGCCGCCATACGGCCCGTGACGTGGAGGAGGCCATGGCACTGGCCACCGGCATGGGCTTTCCCCATGTGAACATGGATCTGATCGCCGGACTGCCGGAGGACACGCCGGAGGGCTTCCGGCGGACGCTGGACAAGTGCCTGTCCTATGGGGCCGACAACATCACCGTCCATACCCTGAGCCTGAAAAAGGGAAGCCGCATTTTGCTGGAGAACTTCACCATCCCCTCGGCGGAGGCGGTGGGCGAGATGCTGGACTACGCCAACGCCGCCCTCCGGCAGGCGGACTTCCGCCCCTACTACCTGTACCGGCAAAAGTATATGTCCGGCAGCTTTGAAAACACCGGATGGTGCATATCCGGAGCCGAGGGGCTGTATAATATCTACATCATGGAGGAGCTGCACAGCATCCTCTCACTGGGGGCCGGTGGCTCCACCAAGATGGTGGATCCGGTGCATCAGCGCATCGAGCGGGTATTTCACACCAAGTACCCCACGGAATACATCCAGAGAAGCGAAAAGCTGGAGGAAAATCTCTCCGCCTTCCGTCAATTCCATGAGAACATGAGGGGATGAGCATCCCCGGACGGGAGGGTGCATGGGCTTTCTGGGGGGTGCCGCCCTGCTGACGGCGGCGGTAGCGGTCAGCAAGCTGCTGGGGGCCTTGTATAAGATCCCACTGGGCAACCTGCTGGGGAGTCGGGGCATGGGCTGCTTTCAGGCGGCCTACAACGTCTATGGCGTGCTGTTGACCCTCTCCACCGCCGGTCTGCCGCTGGCCATGAGCCGTCTCATCGCCCAGAGCAGGGGCAGACCCCGGCGGCAGCGGCGCATTTTCCATGTGGCGCTGGCGTTATTTCTGGCGCTGGGACTGGTGGGCAGCGGTGTGATGCTGACCTTTCCCCGGCAGCTGGCGGGCCTGCTGCACAATGAGCTGGCGGCCCCCTCCATCCGGGTACTGGCCCCGGCGCTGCTGGCGGTGTGTCTGCTGTCCGCCATCCGGGGCTACACCCAAGGGCAGGGGCAGATGCTGCCCACCGCCGTCAGTCAGGTGGTGGAATCCGCCGGGAAGCTGGTGGTGGGGCTGGGCCTTACGTGGTATCTCCTGACTGTCCGGGGCGTCTCCCCGGAGATCGGGGCCGCCGGGGCCATGGCAGGTGTTACCGTAGGCTCACTGCTGGCGCTGCTGGTTCTGGCCCTGCGGTGGCTGCCCTCCTGCATGGGCAGCGACACTCCACCCTCCCGGCGGGAGGTGCTGGGGCAGCTGCTGAAGATCGGCGTTCCCATTACGCTGGGGGCCGGAGGCATGAGCTTCATCACCCTGCTGGATCAGTCCGTGGCCATGGATGCCCTCCAGAGCCGGTTGGGTCTGGGGCTGGAGGAGGCCAACCGGCAATACGGGGAGTACGCCTTCGCCCTGACGCTGTTCTCCCTGCCGCCCTCCTTTCTCTATCCCATCAGCGTCAGTCTGGTGCCGGCCATCAGCGGAGCGCTGGGACAGGGCGACCGGCGGACAGCCCGCCGCCACACCCGCACCGCCCTGCGGATGGCGCTGCTGCTGGCGCTGCCGTCGGGGATAGGGCTGTCCGTTCTGGCGGGGCCTGTCCTGCGGCTGCTGTACCCCGCTCAGGTGCAGACCGCCGCTGCCGCCGCCCATCACCTGCGGGTGCTGGGGCTGGCTGCCGTGTGCGTGTGCCTGATGGTGGTCTCCGGCGGTATTTTGCAGGCATGGGGCCACGAGCACATCCCGGTGGTAACGCTGCTCACCGGCGGGGCGGTGAAGATTGCTGTCAGCTATCAGCTGGTGTCGGACCCCGCTTGGGGCATCCGGGGCGCCGCCGTGGGAACACTGCTCTGCTATGCGCTTATTGCGGGGATGAACCTACTGGCGGTGGGACGCACCACCGGGATAGTCTTTCGCTGGGGCGTTCCTCTCCGGACGCTGGCGGCAGTGGGGGCCATGGCGGTGACGGCCTCCGGCTTTTACCGGATGCTGGTACACCGGGCTTCCCTGCCGCTGGCCGTGTTGGGAGCCGTAGCGGCAGCCGCTGCGGTGTACGGCGGTCTCGTCCTGCTGCTGGGGGCAGTGCGCCGAGAGGAGCTGTGTGCCGTTTTTGCCGCCAAAAAGCGGCGAAAACCATCTGGATTTTTTTAAGGATCTCTCACAAATGACGAAAAGTCTTGCAATAGGAGCGTAAATATGATAGATTTTGAGAGGAAGGAGCATTACGGTCTTTCGGATCTGCTGCGCATCGTGGCGCTGCTGCGGTCAGAGGACGGCTGTCCGTGGGATCGGGTGCAGACCCATGCCTCCCTGCGGCGCAGTCTGCTGGAGGAAGCCTATGAGGCCGCCGAGGCCATCGACCGGGAGGACCCTGCCCTGCTGAAGGAGGAGCTGGGGGATCTGCTGCTGCAGGTGGTATTCCATGCCGACATCGAGCGGCAGGCCGGCGATTTCACCATGGACGATGTGGCCGACGGTGAGGTTCGCAAGATGCTCTTCCGGCATCCCCATGTGTTCGGGGGACAGGAGACGGTGCAGGACGCCGATACGGTGCTGGAGGGCTGGGAGGCCATCAAGCGCCGGGAGAAGGGCCAGCAGACCACCGCTCAGGCGCTGGATGCCGTGGCCCGGAGCCTGCCGGGACTGTGGCGGGCGGAGAAGCTCCAGAGCAAGGCCGCCCGTGACGGGTTCGACTGGCCGGACATCTCCGGGGCGCTGGACAAGCTGGACGAGGAGGTATCCGAGCTGCACCGGGCCGCCGCCGGAGACGGCGACGTGACGGAGGAGCTGGGAGATGTGCTCTTTGCCGCCGTGAAGGTGGGGCGCTTTGTCGGGGTGGACCCGGAGGTCGCCATCCACGGCACCTGTGAGAAATTCATCCGCCGCTACCGGGCGGTGGAGGAGGGGGCAGCCGCCATGGGGAGATCCGTGGATCAACTGCCGCTGGAAACGCTGGAGGCCCTGTGGGTCGAGGCCAAGGGATCTTAATGCGATGGATATCGTTTTAGGATATAGACGTACCAAAGAAACATTTTTTAGGAGGAATCACCATGAATAAAACCGAACTGATCGCCGCTGCCGCCGAGAAGGCCGGCCTGTCCAAGAAGGACACCGAGGCTGTCATCACCGCTACTCTGGCTTCCATCACCGAGGCCCTGCAGAACGACGACAAGGTCCAGCTGGTGGGCTTTGGCTCCTTCGAGGTGAAGAAGCGTGCCGCCCGCACCGGCCTGAATCCCCGGACCAAGGAGACCATCGAGATCCCCGCTTCCGCTGTTCCCACCTTCAAGGCCGGCAAGGCTCTGAAGGACGCCGTTGCGAAGTAAGGTTTTATATGGTTTCGGTCGGTGTGCTGCGGCACACCGACCTTTTCATGAAAGGAGCGACGTTTCATGCGTCTGGACAAATATCTGAAGGTTTCCCGGCTCATCAAGCGCCGCACCGTGGCCAATGATGCCTGCGACAATGAGCGTGTCATGGTCAATGGCCGGGTGCAGCGGGCCTCCTACGACGTGAAGCCCGGCGACCGCATCGCCATCCGCTTCGGCCAGCGGACGTTGGAGGTGGAGGTGCTCACCGTGGCGGACAATGTGGGCAAGGCCGAGGCCGCCGCCATGTACCGGGAGATCATGGACAGCCCGTCATAACCGAAGAGCCCCTTTCATACACATATCGTAGTATGTATGTGTATGAAAGGAGCTTTTTTATGGCATATGAGATCACCGGCGCTCCCCTGCACCACCGGCTGGAGCTGGATGGCCGGGAGCGTCTGACGGTGTCCGGAGTGGAGGACGTGGCCCGATTCGACGAGACGTGCATCGTCATGTCCACCTGCGTGGGGGAGCTGGTGGTCACTGGCGAGGGGCTGCACATCGGGAAGCTCACGCTGGACGGCGGAGAGCTCCATGTGGACGGCCACATCGACTCCATCAGCTATGAGGAGCCTGCCGCAGGGCGCACCTCCCTGCTGTCCCGGCTGTTCGGCTGAGGGGATGGAGAACTATGTCTCCGCCCAGCTGCTGCTGTTGGGGCAGGCGGCGCTGCTGGGGATGCTGGGTGGGGTGGTCTATGATCTGCTGCGGCCCCTGCGGCGGGGTCGGCTGATCCACCTGACGGATGCCCTGTTCACCGGGGGCGGGCTGGTGCTGATGGTGTGGTTCCTGACGGCGGTGAGCCGGGGCGAAGCACGGCTCTTTTTGCTGCTGGGCGCCTGCGGCGGAGCGGGGCTGTATTTTCTGCTGCTGGCGCCGCTGCTGCGGCCGCTGTGGGACTTTTGGGCCGCCGCTGCCGCCGCCTTTGGACGGCTGCTGGCACTTCCGCTGCACTTTGGTGTAAAGTTGGCGAAAAAAATCGGGAATTCCCTGAAAAAACACTTTCTTTTTTGGAAAAAATACGCTACAATGAAACAGTATCGGTGGGAGTATCCCCCATCTGCAAGGCGCAGGAAAGGAGACCGCTATGGCACGGAAGAAAAACACAAAAAAACGCCGGAGCGGTCTGCTGGGCGCACTGGTGCTGCTGATCCTGCTGGGCGTGATGGCCTATAAGCTGGTGGAAGTCTATGGTGACCTCTCCGTCGGCAAGGAGCGGGAGGCACGGCTCCGCACTCAGAAGGAGCAGAAGCAGGAGGAGGTCAACTCCCTGAAGGATGCGCTGTCCCACGCCGACGACCCGGACTACATTCTGGGGCTGGCCCGTGACCGGCTGGGGCTGGTGGAGGACGGCGAGCGCATCTTTCGGGACGTGAACAACTGAGCATCCCCATTTCAACACCGAAGGGAGTCAATAGAGAAGTATATGGAACTGGCGGTTGGGACGATCATCAGCGGGAAAGTCACCGCAATCACCAAATTCGGCGCATTCGTGAGCCTACCCGGCGGGAAGTCCGGTTTGGTCCACATATCAGAGGTGGCCGCTGCCTTTGTCAGCGACGTCCACGACTACCTCACCGAGGGGCAGGAGGTCACCGTGAAGATCCTCTCCGTCTCCCCGGAGGGGAAGATCAATCTGTCCATCAAGCAGGCCCAACCCCAGCAGGAACGCCCGCAGCCGGCCCGATCGGCCCGGCCCCAGGGCGGTCGTCCCGGCCCCCGCAGCGGCGGGCGGTCTCCCCGTCCGGCACAGGCCGCAGTGGTCATGCAGCCCCCGGCGGAGCCGTCCTTCGAGGACAAGCTGAAGCAGTTCATGACCCAGTCCGACAGCAAACAGTCGGAGCTGAACCGCTATATGGCGGGGAAGCGGGGCAGCGGGCGCAGGAGAAGATAATTGAAAATAGGCAGGCAGAAGCGTGAGGCTTCTGCCTGCTTGTTTTTTTGGGGCGAGTTTTGCCGGTGCCACATTCTCCATACGAAAACGGCGCTCTATGATCGGGCAGCATTGTCATCCATGGTAAAAGCGCAAATCATTACGCAGCGCAACCGGGGCGGTCACGCTGCGTAATCGGGTTAAATTACAGGTTTTCAGTCAGCTCCTCGCTGAGCTTCACGGCGCCATACAGATTCTTGGCGCTGCAGCCAGCCCGGCCGCCGCCGGCGCAGGCGCACGCACAGGCACAGGCACAGCTGGAGGCGCAGGCGCAATGGCTGCTGCCTCCGCCGAAGCCACCGCCTCCAAAACCGCCGCCACGCTTTCCGCCGCCGAAGCCGCTGCTGCGGGGCGGGGCGGGCTTATGCTTGGTGCCCACGGAGCCGGGACGGGGATGGCGGCCATCCGGGCCGGCGGGATACCACAGGCCGTGGACGAATACGTAGCGGGTGCCGAAGCCGCCGGCATAGCCGTCGTAGACGGCGGCCCGGATCACGAAGAAGATCACCAGAACGAATATCACGAATACGCTGAATACCCAGTCATCGGAATCGTCGGAATCGTCATAGGAGTCGTCGCCCCGGCTGTTATCCGGCAGATTATCCCGGCTGTTCTCCCAATACAGGGTGGAGGGCCAGCTGGCATATTCCACGGTGAAGTTCAGCCGGTCCCCCGGTTTCATATTGCTGGCGGTGAGCACATGGTCTCCGCCGGTCTGGCCGTCGGAGCCAACGCCCGCCACGGAGGCTGGGTCGTGCCACGTCAGGGTCATGACGTCCACCGGGGCTTCTTTGAACCAGCCGGGGGTATAGTCATAGGATACAGCTCCGCTGTCGCTGAGGGTATACATATACTCCTGCACCCAGCGGAAAGCGAAGTGGAAGGTCTCGTTGGCATCGTAGGACTGGGTGAAGTCGATGTAGGCAAGGCTGTTGTCGTGATCGATGCTCTGGATGTTGTCGGTGAGGGCCGTCATCTCCCGGATGGAGCCGTTGGGGATGCCGATCTTGGCCCCGCCCTGCTGGGAGTTGGTGGCAGGCAGATCCTCCAGAGGCTTCCAGTCCAGCGTCACCTGGATCGCCAAGCTTCCGTCCTCGGTGTTGGGAGTGACGTCCACCTGATAGTTGACGATCTCGTCGTAGATCTTGTCGGCGTGGGCAGTGCGGGCCGTCAGGGGCAGCAGGCAGGCCGCCAGCAGCAGACACAGCAGCGCCCGGCAAATGGTCTTTTTCATGGTCAGCACCCCTCTCTGTTTCCCTCGCCCAGCTGGCAGATATGCTCCAGCTTGGCGCTCTTGGCCCGGATGGCCCGGCAGGTCTCGCCGTCCCAGATGGCGGACCAGTCGTCGGTGAGGAGGTTCCCCAGCGTGGTGCCGCCCAGCCAGCTCTGGCAGGGAACTACCTGCCCGTCGGGCGTGACGGCCATGTTGCTCAGGCAGGCCCCGCAGCTGGGGATCAGGTGCAGGCCAAGCCCCCGGAGTGTCTCCTCCGGCAGCCAGCCGGGACTGGTGAAGTCGATCTCCATGCCCAGCTCCTCCGCTGTCTCCACGGCCTGACGCAGCACGGCAGTCAGTTCCTCCTGCGTCAGGCGGGTGGCCTGGCTGGCCTCCGTCTCGGCGCCGCCGGAGGGAATGAGCCCGGAGCAGGTGACGTATCGCACTCCCAGCTCATGCACGAAGCGGAGGGTAGCGGCATAGTCTCGGTTCAGGCTGCACAGCGGCGTGTTCACCGACGTCATCAGGCCCGCCGCCACAGCGTTGCGGATACCCTGCACCGTGTCGTCGAAGCCCGGTGCGCCCACCAGCGTATTGTGGACGGCGGCGTCGGCGCTGTACAGCGTCACCTGCACGCTGTCAAGGCTTGCCTCATACAGCCGGCGGCACAGCTCCGGCGTCAGCAGGCGGCCGTTGGTGTTGAGGCGGGTCACAAACCACTGGGCAGCCTCCACCAATTCCACCAGATCTGCCCGAAGGGTGGGTTCTCCGCCGGTGAAGGTCACCTGCGGGATATTGGCGTGGCGCAGGCGCTCCAGCGCCTCCTTCCACTGAGCGGTGGTCAGCTCTCGGCTCTCGCCCATGGGCTGTCCGGCGGCGTAGCAGTGGAGACACTTCTGATTGCAGTGCCATGCGCCGTCCTGCGTCATGGCGCTGACCATCAGGTCCATGCGGTGGGGTGCCGACATATAGGGGGCATAGTCCCCCAGACTTAGGGTCCCTACCTCCACCGGCGGCTCCTGCCCCTGTGCGATGGCGATGAGGCTCTCCATCAGCAGAGCAAGGTCCTCCCGCAGCTGCTCCGGCTTGGTCCGGGGGTAAACGCTGCGGGTGGCCGTCACGGCCTCCTCCGCCAGGCGCTCCCAGTCCGCCTGCGCCACCTCACGGTCCGGGGCGTTGTCCCCCTCTGTGAAGAAATGCTCCAAGGCCGCCATGAAGTTGGCCAGCAGAATGGCCCAGCTGAGATTCAGCGGGATCAGCTTGGCCCCGTTCAGCAGCAGAAGGAAGGGTTCGTCCTTCCCCTCCGCCCGTGGCGGGATCATGTGCAGCCGCACCACGCCCGGCCCCTTGGGGTCCAGTGTGATATGGCGAACGCAGCTCAGGTGCTGCTCCCAGAATTTTTTCTCACGACGGGTGATACGCATCCGAATCAGCCCTCCCTACCCTGTTATTTTCTGGCTTACAGTATACCATATCTGCTGAAATGTGCAAGAACATCTATGGGTGGAGGAGGTCCTTTCCTCGGCTGTGACGCCGCAGCGCAGGTGCTGATGGGATGATTTTGTGGCTTTCCATAAAAAGGAGCCGCCCTGCAAGCAGAGCGGCCCAAGCGGGTGGGATATTGGAAAGCTTCCGATGCTTATGATATACCCGTCCGACAGTTTTGTAAATAGGAGCTTTTGGCGGAAAACGGGAACTTTTTCCGCTTCCTGTCGAATTTGTCGTGGATTTTAACTTTTTGTGAATTATCCACAAAAATAGGCAAAGCACCTTTTCAAACAGTATGCAACATGGTATAATGCCCACAAGGATAAGGGGAAACCTCTCCCCGACCCTTCCCCCTTTTTGCAAAGGACACTTGGAAAGGAGCAAGCCACATGAAGTTCACATTTGCCTGTAAGAAAGTTGCGCTGAACGACTCCATCAAGGAATATGCCGAGAAGAAGATCAGCAAGTTGGATCGGTACTTCCCGGAGGAGGCAGACGCCTTTGTGACCTTCGCCGTAGAAAAAAAGAACCGCTGCGTGGTGGAGCTGACCATCCGGGCCGCCAACGGCACGCTGTTTCGGGCGCAGGAGGAGGACCCCGACGGGGATATGCGGGGCGCCATTGACGAGGCGGTGGCCTTCATCGACCGCCGTATCCGCAAGAACAAGACCCGGCTGGCCCGGAATCTGCGCCCCGACGCTCTGACCTCCAATATCCCTGCCGAGTTCGATGTGGTGGAGGAGCCGGAGTATCATCTGGTGCGCACCAAGCACTTCGCCGTGAAGCCTATGAGTACCGAGGAGGCCATTTTGCAGATGAACCTGCTGGATCACTCCTTCTATGTATTCCGCAGCGTGGAGACCGGCAATATCTGTGTGGTGTATCGCCGCAACAACGGCGGCTACGGTCTCATCGAGACGGAGTAAGGCGCTGAAAGTAAGCGCATGGCATAGAGCATATGGGGGCCCGGACAAATGTCCGGGCCCCTTTTTTGTTGCGCCGCCGGCAGGCAGCGGAAAGGGTTTCTGCCGGCAGGGATGGAAAAAGGGACGCCCCAGCGGGCGTCCCTTCTATGGTTTTGCGATCGTTATGGGGAAATTACTGGTTCTGCTCCGGCTTGTCGTCCTCCAGCAGGGTCTTGGCGGAGGCGGCCAAACCGGCCAGCCCCTGAATTTCGCTGGGGATGATGATCTTGGTGGCCTTGCCGTCGGCTGCCTTCTGGAAGGCCTCCAGCGCCTTCAGCTTGATGACCTGATCGTTGGGGGCATTCTCGTTGAGCATCCGCATGGCGTCGGCCAGCGCCTGCTGCACCTTCATGATGGAGGCGGCCTCGGCCTCAGCGGCCATGATCCTGGCCTGCTTGGCGGCGTCGGCCTTCAGGATGGCGGATTGCTTCTCGCCCTCGGCCACCAGGATCTTACTGGCCTTTTCGCCCTCGGCCTGCAGGATGGACTCACGGCGCTCACGCTCGGCCTTCATCTGCTTCTCCATGGCGTTCTGGATCTCACGGGGCGGCAGGATGTTCTTCAGCTCCACACGGTTGACCTTGATGCCCCAGGGGTCCGTGGCCTCGTCCAGAATGGCACGCATCTTGGCGTTGATGGTATCACGGGAGGTCAGGCTCTGGTCCAGCTCCAGCTCACCGATGATGTTGCGCAGGGTGGTGGCGGTGAGGTTCTCGATGGCGTTCATGGGATACTCCACGCCGTAAGTATACAGCTTGGGGTCGGTGATCTGAAAGTAGATCACGGTGTCGATCTGCATGGTGACGTTATCCTTGGTGATGACTGGCTGGGGATCGAAATCCGCCACCTGCTCCTTCAGGCTCACCTTCTTCACCACACGCTCAATGAAGGGGACCTTCAGATGCAGGCCCACGCCCCACACGGAGTGGAAGGCACCCAGCCGCTCCACCACATAGGCACGGGACTGCTGCACCACATAGATGTTGCGGACGATGATGGCAAGCACCAGAATCACCAGAATGGCGATCCCTACGATACCAGGGACGGACAGATTGTTGGTAGGCATTTGTTCTTCCTCCTATTTGTTTTATGAATGGACGGGCTGACCCGCCTCTTCCTCCACGAAGAGCCGAACGCCCTCCATGCGCTGTACCTTCACCATCGTATCCTTCGGGATGACCCGGCCGCTGGCGCTGCGGGCCGTCCACGTCTTGCCGTCGGCGTACACCGCTCCGGTGGGGACGGTATTGTCGATGGTCTCGGTGACACGGGCCGTCTGACCCAGCACCCGGTCGGCGTTGGTGGGCGTCTCGTCCCTGCGGAGCATCCTCTGCACCAGCGGACGGGTCGCCGCCAGCGCCGCAATGCTCACCACGAAGAACAGGACGATCTGCACCCACAGGGCCGCCCCCAGCACCGCCGCCAGCAGACCGGCCACGGCGCCCAGCACGAACCAGATGGAGACCAGTCCCACCGTCACCGCTTCCACGATGCCAAAGACCACGATGGCTGCGATCCAAATGACGATCATAGCTCCTCCTTTCGGGTTTCCCCTTGGTTTCTGGCTTGATTATATCATATCCGGCGGCGGGATGCCACTGTTATTTCCATCCTGTTAAATTTTTGTCAAAATCGCCAAGAGACGGGCGGCGGCTTTGCCGGGGATGTGGAAAAGAGTGGGGATAAAGGAAGGGACGCCCAACCGGCGTCCCTCGTAATATATCGCTTCAAAGCATCAGAAGGTGTCCACGACCTGACCGTCGGCATCGTACAGGGTGCCATAGAGCCCCTCCGGCACGCCGGAGAGCCACAGGGGGATCAGCACATAGGGGCCACTGAGCTCTACGGAAAAGCTCTCCGGGCAGTGGTCCTGCTCCGGGATACCGGGGGTCTGGGAAATAGCGGAAGTGAGTCTATAATCCAGCGTCAGACGCCCCCCTTGGAGGTCACTGACATCGCCGCTGAGCACCAGCAGCGTCCGGGCCGGGTCACCGGTGGTGGTGAGCATCTTGTCAATGGCAGGCGATCTTCCGTACCGGCGGGCGGGATCGTCATCCGTCCGGGCCAGCAGACCGGCCTCCGGGCAGAGGTAGGTGTGTCCGCCGAAGCTGGCCTGCCGCAGCTGCGTCATGCTGACCTCGGTGCGGTCCGGCGTTTTCCAGAGCACGAAAATGTCATCTCCCACCTGCCGCTTGGCGTGGATGGAGAGGGTAGCCGGGTCCACCCCGGCGTACTCCGCCACCTGCTGATACACGACCTCCACAGAGTCGTCGTAGCGGACATAGCCGGACTGTGTCAGGTGCAGATACTGGCAGATAGCCGTCCCCATGAAAACCAGTACAAACCCCGCCGCCAGACCTGCCAACAGGTAGAGATACTTTTTCATTGTCCGTCCTCCTTTTCTCGTCGGTTGAATAGCCAGCCCAAAGCGCCCCACAGGAACAGCAGAACGCCGCCCAGCCGGACACAGGGGATCACTTCCACCAGAATGTAGTCGATGCAGGGGATAGACCAATAGGAATTGATGAGCAGTGCCAGTGCCTGGAGGATCCAACCCAAAAAGGGCGCCGCCACAGCCACAACGACCCCGGCGATCATAAGCCCCCCGAAGGGTGCAGGTACACTCGTTTTACGCATATTCGTCAGTCTCCTTCTTATTCACTTGTCATTTGATGAACCCGTATTTTTCAGCGACCCATTGGTATCACCCATCCCCTTCCTCTCCGCAAAAATCTCTCTTTCACAGGGTAGTAAACCGTTTCTGCGGGAACACCCTCACATTTGAGGGTGTTTTTCTGCATTGTATCACGGGGGAGGCAGGGTGTCCAGCATTTCGCACGCAGTATGGCAATTTTCAGATTTCTGTACAGAGGATCGGGGGATGCTTCGTCATTTCTCCCAAGTGAGCTCCGGGATGGGGGTGGAGATATCCGCCTCCGGGAAGGGGGCCTTCTTGTCCTCCCGCACCCACATGGAGCGGACATTGTCGGCGGCAAACTGCCGCTCCACGCTGGGGACTCTGGCGGTGGCGTACAGCAGCCCCTCCGGGCCGTAGACCTCCAGCAGCAGGACACACACCATGCTGCTGTTGCCGACGTAGGCGGCCACCGCCAGCTTCCCGTCCTGATAGGCCATGGCGAAGTTGGGCGCCACGGTATACGGCATGGCATCCTCATCGTCCTGCTTCTCCAGCTCCGGATCGGTGAAGCTGACGGTATAGCCGGTGACGTAGGCGGTCTGTGTAGGGCAGGTGTAGTCCAGATGATAGCCCTCCTCCGTCCGGGACAGCACCGTCAGCTGATCTTCCCAAAGCACCACGGCGAAGCCATCCCGGATGGTCAGAGTATGATACCCGCCCGTACCGGGATCTGCCTCCGGCACCGGGCCGAGGGACAGCTCCTGCAGCAGGCGGTAGGTGCCGCCCTCCAGCAGGCGCAGCACCAACTGGCCGTCCTCCTGCGTCATGAGATACACCGTGCCGCCGAGCTCCTCCTGCTTCAGGGTCACCACCTGCTGGCGGGTGATATCCAAGGGGTACACCAGCTGGCGGCGGGACGGCACGGGGGTGCTGCTCCCGTCATCATCCGTCTGCACCGGGACGTACCACAGGCCATAGCCCTCCGGCGCCCAGTCGGGCTGGGGCTGCGCCGCCGGATCGATGCCCAGAGTGGTGAGGGTACCGCCCTCCAGCGGCAGGCTGAAGGGAGTGAAGTACATGGCGTAGGAGATCCCGGTGAAGTCGTAGCCGCTGAGTTCATAGCTGCCGTCTGCGTTGCGGGCCAGCGCCACGGTGAGGTCGTCGGACTCTCTCACCGGGATGCTCAGGGCCGGGAAGGGTACGGTATCGCCAACATCCCACGGGCCGTAGACATCGCAAAAGTCTCCGCCGCCGGACCAGGGGGCGACGCTGAGGGACAGGGGCAGGTCCTGCCAGTAGTCCGCCAGATGCACCGTCACGTCTACCAGCTCCTCGCCGGAGGCACGGGCCTGCCGCAGGACCTCCCGGCAGATGGGGTCGCTGTCGTCCTCCTGATCTGCCAGCAGGCACTGGATGTTGTAGCCATAGCCGTCAAAGATCCACTGCCCGCTCCGGTCGCTGTACGCCAGCCGGAAGGATGCGTCGGTGGTGTCGGCGGCGGGGTCGTAGTCCATGCGCCATTGCAGGCGGTTTTGCTCCATGCCGATGCGGGCGGCCATATGCAGGCCCTCTGCGGCGGCGGGATCGCCAATGGTGCAGGCGTCCGTCAGCGTCAGCGGCAGGGCCTTGGAGCCCAAGGCCCTGGCGGCAGCCGTCAGGGCCACGACACACACCAGCGTCAGGGCCAAAATGGCTCTCCATGTGCGTTTCATGTCACCCCTCCTCGTCCGGCAGCTGGCTCAGGGCCTTGCGGACCCGATCCGCCTGATAGTGATACGTCTGCTTCACACGGGTCACCAGATCCTCGTCCTCCATCTCCTGCTGGGAGATGTCTCCGATGAGCCGCCCCTGCCGCAGCAGGACGGCACGGGACAGGAAAGTCTTGACCTCCTCCAGCAGATGGGTGGAGAGGATCACCGTCTCGTGATCCGACAGCAGGCCCAGCATCACCCGGTAGAAGTCCTCCCGGTTGAAGAGGTCGCTGCCGGAGAAGGGCTCGTCCATGAGGATGTAGTCCGCCCCCTGTGACAGGGCCAGCGTCACCTCCAGCTGGTTCTTCATGCCGGTGGAAAAACTCCGCAGGGGCTTGTGCAGCGGCAACTGAAAGAACTCCGTCAGCAGGCGAAACCGCCGATCGTTGAAGGCAGGGAAATGGGCCTGATAGAAGTCCCGGTGATCCATCGGGGACAGGGCCGGAAAGAAGGAGTGCTCGCAGGTGGCAAAGGACAGCCTGTGGATATTCCCCGGCCCGATGGCCTCGCCGTCCAGCGTCACAACGCCCTTGTGGCGCAGATAGCCCAAAATACACTTCATCAGCGTGGTCTTTCCGGCACCGTTCTCCCCCAACAGCCCCACGATCTGCCCCTGCGGGATGGTCAGCGACACATCCGACAGGGCCTCCTTGTCCCGATATTCCTTTGTTACATGAGAAATTTCCAGCATAACGGTTCCCTCCTTCAGCTCCATATTCCGAATAATCCGTGGCCCAAGGTCTGCGCCGGGGTAATGAGACGCCAAGCCGCCCAACACAGCACCGACAGCACCGCCGCAGCCGCTATACAGGCCACCATCCACCGCAGCGGCACCGTCCACACCTGACGGCGCAGGGTGCGGCCGCCATCCGGCAGGCGCCGCATGAGATAGATGCTGCGCCCGCCCTGATAGTAGGAGGCGTACAGCACCGTGGCCGACAGCAGCGCCCCCAAGGCGAACAGGGCCATCAGCACCAGCGCAGGCTCCATGGTCTGCCAGAAGGGCAGCATCCTTGCTCCCTCCCGTACCACGGAGCGGTTTCGCACCGGGTCCCACTCCATCAAGCTCTGATAGGCGCTGCCATAGCGGCAGGCAAAGAGGATGCCGCCCCAAAAAACGGCCCCCAGCAGGGTACCACGGATGAGGCCGGCCATACGCCCGGCCTCCACGTTGGGGGGCAGAGCCGCCGTCAGGCCCTCCTGCGAAAACCAGTTATTCCTCACGGTCCTTACCTCCTGTCAACAGCAGCTCCAGCATCCAGCCCATAAGGGCCAGCGCCGTCAGCAGCATCGCCATCCACGCATTGTCGGCGACATCCACCGTGAAGGTAAACATCGTGACACTCACCGTCAGCAGCGGCCACAGGTTCAGCCGTCCCCGCCGCTGGCTCCGGATGAACAGGGCCGCCGCCAGTGCATTGGCCATCAGCAGCGCCAGATCCGTCACCCACACCGCCGCATCCGCCAGCGGCACCAGATGGTGCAGGAAGGAGTCGCTGTACACCAGCAGCATCAGGGATTGGGGGCCGACACCCCAGTTGGGCTCCAGCCCCTGAAGCTTCAGCTGCATCCCCAGCAGCGCTGCCGTCGCCACCAGCGCCCACAGCACCAGCAGCATGGCGGCGTGGTACGCCGCCCACCACAGATCCACCAGCTCCTCCCGCAGGCGCAGGCGGCGGACCGTGTAGGCCGTCTGGCTGCCGAAGCCGCAGCCCCCCAGGCACAGCATGACCATCACCATCAGACAGCCCACGGCGGCAGCCAGCGGCGCCGCTCCCACACCGGCGGCACCGCCTGTGTGTTCGGGATTTGCCAGATATGTCAGCGCACCCACCGCCAGTGCCGTCAGTCCGGAGACAATGAGTACCGGGACCATGCTGGCCCGTGCCGCCAGTCCCATCACCGAAAGCTGCTTGTTCATTCCGTCTCCTCCTCTGCATACAGTCTCTCAAACAGGCTCCAGGCACTCTGCCTGTCCAGCCCCATGCGCTTCATGCTGCGGACCATGGCACGCAGCTCCGTCTCGGTCAGTTCCTGTCGCAGCGCCGCCACCCGTCCGGCGTCGGCGTGGACGCAGCTCTTGGCTCCGGTATGGGATTCCACCAGTCCCTCCTCCTCCATCATGCGATAGGCCTTCTGTACCGTGTTGGGGTTCACCGCCAGCAGCGCCGACAGCACCCGCCGGGAGGGCAGCTCCTCCCCGTCCCGGATGGTCCCGGCTGCGATCCCCTGCTTGACATAGCGGATGATCTGCTGGTAGATGGGTACGCCCTCCGCCTGCATAAAGGAATCAAACTGTATCATGGCATCGCCTCCTTCAACCGTATTACTCGTATAGTACACTTTCTAACCGTATTATACGAGTAGTACGGTTTGCTGTCAAGCCCTCCGGTGAAATTTTTTGCCGCTCTTGCGCTTTGGGGGAATATCCGATATACTGGGAGAAACAGGGCGCAGTCCCTGTCCGTGAATCATACTGAGAGGACCGCCGTCTATGGAAACGTATCTGATCCCCTGCCTGCTGGGGCTTGAAAAGCTGGTAAGCGACGAAGTGAAAAGACTGGGCCTGCAGGAGGTGCAGGCGGAGAACGGCCGCATCCTCTGCCGGGGAACGCTGGCGGATGCGGCACGGCTGAACCTGAACCTGCGGTGCGGCGCACGGGTGCTGCTGGTGCTGGGCCGCTTCCCGGCCCGCAGCTTCGAGGAGCTGTTTCAGGGGACCCGTGCCATTGCGTGGGAGGACTATCTGCCGGAGAACGCCGCCTTCCCGGTGAAGGGCTACTCCATTTCCTCCCAGCTGCACTCCGTGCCGGCCTGCCAGTCCATCATCAAGAAGGCCATGGTGGAGCGAATGAAGGCCCATTATCACCGGGAGCAGTTCCCGGAGGACGGTGTGAAGTATCAGGTGCGCTTCTCCCTGTTCAAGGACGAGGCAGCCCTGTGTCTGGATACCTCCGGTGAGGGGCTTTACAAGCGGGGCTACCGGGCCGTGGGCGTGGAGGCTCCCCTGCGGGAGACGCTGGCGGCGGCCATGGTACTGCTGTCCCGCTATCGGGGGAAGGATCCCCTCTGCGACCCCTTCTGCGGCTCCGGCACCATTCCCATCGAGGCGGCGCTCATTGCCAAAAACCGTGCGCCGGGGCTGGACCGCAGCTTCGACGCCCAGAGGTGGGCGTTCCTTCCGGCCAAGGTGTGGATGGATGCGGCGGACGAGGCCATGGACAAGGAATTCCACGGCCACTACGACATCTGGGGCGGCGACATCGACCCCCGCGCCGTGGCCATTGCCAGGGACAATGCCCGCAAGGCGGGGGTGGAGGATATGATCCGCTTCGAGGTGGCGGACATGAGAGACTTCCGCCGGGACAGCACCTACGGCCAGTTGGTGACCAATCCCCCCTACGGCGAGCGACTGATGGAGAAGCGGGAGGCCGAGGACCTGTACCGGGAGCTGGGACAGGTTTGGCGTCGGCTGCCGGAGGGTTGGCGGACGCTGGTGCTCAGCAGCCATACGGAGTTTGAGCGGTCCTTTGGGCGGCCCGCCGCCAAGAAGCGCAAGCTATACAACGGCATGATCAAGTGCGACCTGTTCATGTACGGCAATGTGTAAGGGCTTCGTCAAGATCCCACGGTCTTCCCCACAAGTTTTCAATTTGTTCATTCAATTTTCTGCCCTGATGCTACAATAGCCTTTGTAACTTTTTCTTAAAGAACCGGGAGGCGTTTGCTATGAAGCACGTTTTCATCATCAATCCCACGGCGGGCAAGTCCGACAGCCGCCAGAAGATCTATGACATGGCGGAGAAGCTGCGGCAGGATCACGGGCTGGAGGTGCAGTGCCTGCTGACCAAGAAGCAGGGCCATGCCACGGAGATCGCCCGCCGCCTGTGCCAGAGCGGCGAGGAGCTGCGATTCTATGCCTGCGGCGGCGACGGCACCGTCAACGAGGTGGCCAACGGCATTATCGGCTACGACAACGCCTCCATGACCGTCATCCCCGTGGGAACCGGCAACGACTTCCTGAAAAACTTTGGCCCGGAGGATATGGAGAAATTCCGGGATGCCGAAAATCTGTGGGACGCTCCCCAATTCCCCATAGACGCCATCGACGTCAACGGCCGCATCGCCCTGACCATCGCCTGCTCCGGCATTGATGCACGGGTGGCCAAGGACGTACATAACTTCAGCGAGAGTCCCATTCTGGACGGCAAGAGCAGCTATATCGTGTCCCTGATGGTGAATTTCCTCTTCAAGGGCATCGGCTCCCACTGGACGGTGGAGCTGGACGGCGAGGCCGTGGAGGGTGACTACGCCTTGGTGGCGGTGTGCAACGGCCGCTACTACGGCGGCGGCTTCATGCCGGTGGCGGAGGCCCGGATGGATGACGGCGTTCTGAACACGCTGGTGGTGAAGAAGGTCAGCCGCCTGACCTTTATGAAGTTCGTCAATCCCTACTCCAAGGGGCAATACTATAAGTTTCCCCATCTGGCCCGATGTTCCACCCCCAAGGTGATCCGCATCCGCTCGGAAAAGCCGGACATCGTTACCTGTCTCGACGGCGAGTGCATCACCTCCGACGATGTGACCATCCAACTCTCCGACAAGCGGCTGAACTTCTTCGGCCCTGCCGGATGCAGCTGCAACCGAACCGCTCGGAAGCCCCTAATTTAATATTTTGTGAACTTTTCAAAATTTTCCGTTTTCCCCCTTGCAAAACCGGAAAAGTGTGGTATGATAATCAGCGTTAGCACTCCTAAACAATGAGTGCTAACGCTGATTTCGTTTTTAATAAAAGATATAAGGAGGAACCAACCATGAAACTGACACCGCTTGCTGATCGTGTGGTGCTGAAGATGACGGAGGCGGAGGAGACCACCAAGGGCGGCATCATCCTCACCGGCTCCGCTAAGGAGAAGCCCTCTGTGGCCGAGGTCATTGCCGTTGGCCCTGGCGGCGTGGTGGACGGCAAGACCGTCACCATGAGCGTCAAGCCCGGTGACAAGGTCATCACCGACAAGTACGCCGGCACCAAGGTCACTCTGGAGGATGTGGAGTATATCATCGTCAAGCAGGGCGACATTCTGGCCATCGTCGAGTAAGACTTCTGCGCTGTCATTGTGAGACCGGTCCGCAGACTGGTCGTGGCGATCCGTTCTCCCCGGCCTTATAGAAAGGGTATTACGGATCCCCACGGTCGCTTTGCTCCCTCGGAATGACATTTTTGTAAAATCATTATCTGCAATATAGGAGGCAATCAATATGTCCAAGATCATTAAGCGTGGCGACGAGGCCCGCAAGGCGCTGGAGTCCGGCGTCAATCAGCTGGCGGATACCGTAAAGGTCACTCTGGGTCCCAAGGGCCGCAATGTGGTGCTGGATAAGAAGTTCGGCACTCCCCTGATCACCAACGACGGCGTGTCCATCGCCAAGGAGATCGAGCTGGACGATCCGTTCGAGAACATGGGCGCTCAGCTGGTGCGTGAGGTGTCCACCAAGACCAACGATGTGGCCGGCGACGGTACCACCACCGCCACCCTGCTGGCACAGGCCATGGTTCGTGAGGGCCTGAAGAATCTGGCCGCCGGTGCCAACCCCATCGTCATGAAGAAGGGTATGTCCAAGGCCGTGGAGGCCGCAGTAAGCGCCATCCGTGCCCAGAGCCAGAAGGTCAACGGCACCGATGACATCGCCCGTGTGGGTACCGTCTCCTCCGGCGACGCCTTCATCGGCAAGCTCATTGCTGAAGCAATGGAGAAGGTCTCCTCCGACGGCGTGATCACCATCGAGGAGTCCAAGACCGCCGAGACCTACTCCGAGGTGGTGGAGGGCATGATGTTCGACCGTGGCTACATCACCCCCTACATGGTCACCGATACCGAGAAGATGGAGGCCGTCATCGACGACGCCTACATCCTCATCACCGATAAGAAGATCTCCGTCATCTCCGACATCCTGCCCCTGCTGGAGCAGCTGGTGCAGGCCGGTAAGAAGCTGTTCATCATCGCTGAGGATATTGAGGGCGAGGCCCTGAGCACCCTGATCGTGAACCGTCTGCGTGGCACCCTGAACGTGGTGTGTGTCAAGGCCCCCGGCTTCGGTGACCGCCGCAAGGAGATGCTGCAGGATATCGCCGTCCTCACCGGCGGTCAAGTCATCAGCGAGGAGTTGGGTCTGACCCTGAAGGACGCCACCGTGGATATGCTGGGCCGTGCCCGTCAGGTGAAGGTCACCAAGGAGAACACCATCATCGTGGACGGCATGGGCGACAAGCAGGCCATCGCCGACCGTGTGGCTCAGATCCGCAACCAGATCGGCCTGACCACCAGCGAGTACGATAAGGAGAAGCTGCAGGAGCGTCTGGCCAAGATGGCCGGCGGCGTGGCTGTCATCAAGGTGGGCGCTGCTACCGAGACCGAGATGAAGGAGAAGAAGCTCCGCATTGAGGATGCTCTGAACGCCACCAAGGCCGCTGTGGAAGAGGGCATCGTGGCTGGCGGCGGCACCATCTATGTCAACGTCATCCCCGCTGTCACCGCCCTGCTGAACGAGGTGGAGGGTGATGAAAAGACCGGCGTGCAGATCGTGGCCAAGGCTCTGGAGGAGCCCATCCGCCAGATCGCTGCCAATGCCGGTCTGGACGGCTCCGTCATTCTGGAGAAGGTCCGTACCTCCGGCAAGAACGGCTACGGCTTCGACGCCTACAAGGAGGAGTACTGCGACATGATCGCCAGCGGCATCGTGGATCCCGCCAAGGTGACCCGCTCCGCTCTGGAGAATGCCGCCAGCGTCTCCGGCATGGTGCTGACCACCGAGTCTCTGGTGGCCGACAAGCCCCAGCCCCCCGCACCCGCTGCTCCCGCTCCCGAAATGGGCGGCATGGGCGGTATGTATTAAGTCTCGCCGCAAAGCCTTGAAATTGCTTGATTTTTTGAGTGTGCAAAAGCGGATTTACGCCAAACTTATGCCAAAAATTCAAGCGCATGATCGGGTAACAGAAATCGGCACCTGCCTTAAAAGCAGGTGCCGATTTTTTCTTATTTGCGCTTCTTTGCCTTTCCCGTGTGGTAGCTGCGGTCGTGCCTTTCCGCGCTGGTTGATGGGGCTTTTCAGGTACTTGGACAGCTTGAGTATTTCAATCAGCGAGACGAACTGCTCTTTAGAGAGCTTGTCATAATCAATACCAAAATATTATAACGGAACGGAGACAGGCAAGGCCTGTCTCCGTTCCGTTATAAACGATAGCATCACAACAGCGGGGCCACCAGCTTCATAAGGCTGCCGCCCAGCTTATAGCCCAGCTTCTCATGGCGGATGGTTTCCGGCGTCACCCGGCGGCACTGCTCCAGCGTCCGCTGGAAATCCCGCTCCACGTCGCCCACGGTAGGGCCGCCGTAGAGATACGCCGCGCACTCGAAGTGATGGTACAGGCTCCGGTAATCCAGATTGATGGTGCCAACCACCGCCTTCACGTCGTCGCTGGCAAAGATCTTGGCGTGGACAAAGCCCGGCGTATACTCGTACAGCTTCACCCCCGCTGCCGTCAGGTACTGATAGTGGGACTTTGCCAGCGCATAGGCCGCCTTTTTATCCGGGATGCCCGGCAGGATCAGCTTCACATCCACCCCACGCTGGGCGGCGAATTTCAGAGCCGTCTCCATCTCATTATCCAGAATGAGGTAGGGCGTCATGATATGTACATAGTCCTTGGCCCGGTTGAGAATGTCCATATAGACGCTCTCCCCCACCTTATAATCGTCCAGTGGACAGTCGCAGTAGGGCATCACATAGCCCTCCGCCTCCACCGGCGGCGAGGGCAGCAGGGCCTCATCCCAGCGAGGCTCCTTTTCCGTCAGATTCCACATTTGTAAGAACATCAGGGTAAAGCTCTGCACCGCCTCCCCCCGCAGGAGGATGGCGGTATCCTTCCAGTGTCCGAAGCGCTCCTTGCGGTTGATGTACTCATCCGCCAGATTTACGCCGCCGGTGAAGGCCACCTTGCCGTCGATGACCAGGATTTTCCGGTGATCCCGGTAGTTATAGTGGGTGGAGAGGAAGGGCTGGATGGGGGCAAAGGCCTTGCAGCGGATGCCCAGCTTTTCCAGCCGCCGGGGATAGTCCCACGGCAGGGTGGAGATCTCCAGCATCCCGTCGTACAGCACCCGCACGTCCACGCCCTGCGCCGCCTTGTCCGCCAGAATTTTCAAAATGCTGCCCCACATATACCCCTCATCAATGATGAAGTACTCCAGAAAAATGAACTTCTCCGCCTTTTGCAGCTCCTCCAGCAGCGCCGCAAACTTGTCCTCTCCCTGTGGGAAGAACTTCGTCTCCGTGTTGGCATACAGGGGAAAAGAGCCGCTGCGGTTGAGATAGCGGCACAGATCGTCGGTGCCGGAGGATTCGATCTCCGGGTCCCGCAGCACCTCCGGGTCCTGATGCAGCAGATCCCGGCTCTCATCGATCCGCTGCTGCACCCTCCGCTTCAGAGTGCGGTGACCCACATCCTTCTCCGTGAACCAGAGGAAAATACTGGCGGGAATGGGGATCACCGCCAGCAGGAACATCCACGTCAGCTTCCCCGTGGCGTCCATGTCGCTGTTAAAGAGATGGAAAAACATCAGCACGGTGAACACGCCCTGCACCGCCGCAAACCACTCGAAATCGTTGTTGAACCAGCGCCACATCATCCACAGAAGCACCAGCTCCAGAATCAGCAGCAGCGCCATGAGGCCAAACCGGCTGAACACCACCCGCAGGACGCCCTTGCGACTCTTTTTCACCAGCCGCAGCACATTCTCCTGCTCCCACTTTTTCTTGTCCAAATGCTCCACCCCTTCGCCGTCGGAAATAACTCACTTATTATATATGGTATCATCTACCGTCTCCCCTGTCAAGAAAAGGGCAGACAGACACCCCGGAGGCTGGGCCTCCGGGGTGTGCGGTTACTCTTCGTTCTTTTCCTTTTTCTTCTGCTGCTCCTCCAGCCGCCGGCCTACTTTCTTCATCAGTTCCAGACACAGCATGGAGCTGATGCCCAGCAGAGCCACCGCCAGAGCGATCTGATGCCGCATGGTCCCACCTCCTGTATTTTATGAGGTACTTCCATTGTAGCAGACACCGCCGCTTCTGTCAAAGCCTCAGCCGATGTAGCCGGCCTCCCGCAGCAGGGTCTTGGCCCGCTCCTCGTTGGCATCGCTGACCAGCACCAGCGGGCCGGTGCAGCCCATAGCGGACTCGGCATAGATATCCTTGGCCCACAGCACCTGCACGGCGGCCTCGATGTCCATGACCTCGATGCCGGGGATGCCTGCGGTGCAGGGCTCCTTGGCGGGAGCCTTTACCTCGGCCTTGGCTACCGCCGGAGCGGAAGCCTCCCGCTTCTGGCGCAGGAGCTCCTCCAGCCCGGCCTTGTCGGCCAGTGCAAACTCCGCCTTGGCGATCTTCTGTACACCGCCCCGCACCAGCTCGTCAGCAAAGGACAGGGCGTTGGCGATGAGGGGGGCGCCGGAAGCACGGGAGATGATGAGCACCAGCTTGTCATAGTCCCGGCCGATGCCGGGGCCATAGCCGTAGCCGGTGGACTCGAAGCTGCCGCCGGTGGTGAAGGAGCTGAGCATCTTGATGAGCACGTTGCCCGTCAGGGAGTCGCACACCATCACGTCGGGGGTCCCCTGAAGCACATCGTTGCCCCGCATCACGGCGCCGCCGTCGGCCCGGACGGACTCGGCAAAGCGGATGGGATAGCCCGCCTGCTGCAGCTGGCGCAGCGCCGTCTCGCAGGCCCGTGCGCCGTCCACGTTGAGGATGCCCACGGTGGGTTCCTGGATCCCGCAGGCCTTAGCGGTGATGATGCCGTAAATGGTGTTGAGGATCATGCCCTCCAGACGGTTGGCGCTGGAGGTGCCGGTGGTGGTGGCCAGGAACATGGACTTACCACGGGCGGGCGTTACCACCCGTCCCACAGTGGACACACCGATGGGGAAAGGGAAATGCATGGTGACGGCAGCGTCCGCCGCACCGCTCTCCAGCAGCTCCACCATCTTGCGGTGGCCCGCCTCCTCGTCCGCCACGGGGACGGTGGTCACGCCCTCCCCCTCCAGCGTGCCGATGTAGGACACATCCAGCCCCACACGGGCGGCCATCACCGCCGCCTGCATGGAGTTCTCCTCCCCGTGCTCGCTGCCCATGCCGGTCAGCAGCAGGCGGGGACGGCGGCCGGAGCGGCCGGTCTCCAGATACTCCGCCACCTCACGGAAGGTCTCCACGATGGTCTGATTTACGTTCTTCATGCTTACTCCCCCATCTGCGCTGCCAGCGTCTCGGCAAAGCCACGCATGGCGTCTGCGATCATGTGACGGATCTGGGTATCGTCCACGGCGGGAGCGGCTTCCTCCTTGCCGGGGTTGGCCTCGATGACGAAGGAAACACCGTCAAAGAGGTTGGTGAGGCGGCCCAGGAACAGAGAACCCTTACCAATGACCATGACACGCTTGATATCGCCGGCCAGCAATGCCTCCCGTGCAAAGCCCACATAGGGAACACCGGAGGGAATATGGCCCTGGGTGGGAGCGAAGCCGGTGAGACCGTGCTCCACGGTGAAGTTGGCCAGCTCAGCCCGCTGCAGCTCGCCCCGCTTCACGGCCAGAGCACCGATCATCTTGTAGTTGGCCAGCGGCACATCGCCGGCACCGGCGGGCTTGGTGATGTCGGGGTTCTGCATCTCCGGGGAATACTTGTCGATATCGGTGATCTTCAGGCCGTTGCGATCCAGCGGATCGGTGACCAGAGAGGTGATGACGGCCTGCGGAGCAGAACCGGTACCCACGCTGTGGCGGCCCAGCATATTCAGGTTGATAAAGGGGTTCACGCCGTCGTCCTGCGTGATGACCACGGCAAAGCCGCCGATCATATCCTCCAGAGCGGGCAGGCCCTTCTTCACGTGGTCCTTGCCATTCATGCCCAGCTTGGCGGTGCAGCCGCCGGCGGTGACCACCACGGTGTGGTAAGCGCCGCTGGCCACCAGAGCCGCCGCCTCGATCATGGCGTGGGCGGGGGCAGCGCAGAAGGCACGGCAGTCGGAGCCGGAGGCGTTGTTCAGCCCGGCGATCTCCGCAGCGGACTTGGCGAAGTTGCCGCCGCCACGCTGGTTGATATCGCCGCAGGCCTCCTCGGCGCAGTCGATGACGTACTCCACCTGATTGCGATCGATGCCAGTGACGTGGATCACGTTCAGCAGTGCCAGCACGGAGGATGCCTTGGACACCAGATTCTCGTGCATGACGTGGGCGGAAAGGTTGGCATCAATATCGTGGGCCCGCTTCACGCAGCCTACCAGCTGGCCCAGATGATACAGTCCCTCGGCGCCCTCTTCCTCTACCAGCCGCTGGATCTCCTCCAGAGAATTGCCGTTTTTCAGGCGGTCCAGCACGCTCTGCTCCATGACGGGGTTGGCGGCCAGCGCCTCCCGGTTGGCAGCCACGAATTCGGCCTCCAGTTCCACCAGATCGAACACGTCGCAGGCCTGCATCAGCAGCAGGAACTCGTTCTGGGGCATCATCTGGCCGAACTTGCCGTACCGCTCGTGGCAGTCGCACTCCTTGTCGCACCAGGGCTGGGCCACTGCCGCCAGTTCATCCGGGGTCTTGTTGCCAATGTAGACCTGATTGGGCCAATAGGCCACCGCCTGCTCGAAGCTGCGGATGTGGCTGGGCAGCTCCTTGAGATACTCGCTATCGGGGTTGACGATACGCTCTGTTGTCTGGGTAGTGCCGTTGTGCAGCACCATATCGGGGGTATGAGCCAGAACATAGCCGGCTCCACGGATGACACTTTTCATAGGTCAGATCACCTTTCGTATGTATGGGCGTGTAAAATCCCTGAGTTGTATACAATTTTATATATAGAATAGAGAGGGATGGCGGTGTGCCATCCCTCTCTGGGTGAGACCATTAGTCTTTGAAGGCACAATACTGTTCACGGATACTGGTCATTTCGCTGACGATATCGTCAACGTCCAGCACCATCTCCATCATACCGACCTGCTCATCATAGACAGCTTCATCAAACTCTGCCTTGACTTCCGGCTCACATACATGATAAACCCTGAGTCCCAACGAGACTCCTGCCAAAGGACCTGCAAAAGTGGGGTCACCGTTCGTCACGGTCTCGGCTGCCAAACCGGCACCCTCGCCCTCGGCAGCACCCAGCAGAACCACAATGTTTTCTGCTCCGTACTGCTCCGCGAACTCCTTGACTCTCTTCTGATTCTCCAGATCCATAGCACCTGCGGCCGTTCAGACGAAGCACTCGGTAGAGGAGAACACGACTTCGGCGCCAGCGCTCTCGGCACAGGCCGCAATGGCCATACCGGGGACACCGTCACGGTCACCGATGACGATGGCCTTTCTGCCCTTGAGAATACTCATTTCTATTTTCCTCCTTCCTTTCAGATTTCTATTCCATGCCCATGGGGCGGGAACACAAAGGAATGAGCTTTTCAGCAATGCTTGAGGATCATTGCCTCGATGCTCTCGGCGGTGGCATCATCCTTTACCACAGAGTCGATCATCTGGCCGTTCTCATAGATGGCCATGACCGGCAGACCCAGCACCTTCTGGCTGATGGCCAGACGGCGGGCCTTGGTGGTGTTCAGGGAGCAGAACTTCATCTTGTCACCGTACTTCTCGGAATACTCGTGCACATAGGGCATCAGCGCAGCGCAGGGCACGCAGCCGTCGCCGTAAAAGTCCACGAAAACCTTACCCTCTGCCTTGAGAACTTCCGCCTCGAAATTTTCCTTGGTCAGATCCAGCATAGTAATGAACTCCTTTCAAAAATCACTTCTGAGCGCTGATATACTTGTAGCACTGCATGGCGGCAATGGCGCCGTCGGCGCAGGCCGTCACCACCTGACGCAGGGGGGTCACCCGCACGTCGCCGGCGGCAAACACGCCGGGGACGTTGGTGCGCATACACTCGTCGGTCTTGATGTAGCCGCCCTCCATGTCCAGAACGCCGTCGAACATCCCGGTGGTCTTTTTGCCGGTGAAGCCGAACAGGCCGAAGAAGCCGTCCTCCTCATCGGCGTGAAGCACCGTCTCCTCGCCGGTCTTGGTGTTCTTCAGGACGATCTCGCTGAGCAGCTCGTCGCCGCCCACGTCCTCCACCTCCTCGTTGCACAGGACGTGGATCTTGGGCTCGGCGTCCAGACGCTCCTTCAGCATGGGGGACACCGTCAGGGCCGGACCTTTGTGGATCATGGTGACCTTTCTGGCGTAGCCTGCCAAATACAGGGACTCCTCGGCGGCGATGCCGTTGCCGCCCACCACGTAGATCTCGAAGTCCTCAAAGAAGTTGGCGTCGCACACGGCGCAGTAGCTGATGCCCTTGCCCACATACTTGGCCTCGTTCTTGCAGCCGATGGAGCGGGTCATGGCACCGGTGCAGACGATAACGGTCTTGCCCAGATACTCGCCCTTGCTGCCCACGAACTTCTTCACGGGGCCGCTGAAGTCGCAGGCGGTGATGGTGTCACTGACACGCTCACAGCCGAACTTTTTGCACTGTTCGGTCATGGGCGCCACCAGCTCCTGACCGGTCATGCCGTCCACCTTGGACTGGCCGGGATAGTTTTCGATGTCATGGGTCACGGCGATCTGGCCGCCGTCGATGCCCTTTTCCAGGATCAGCACGCTCAGGCGGCTGCGGCCTGCGTACAGACCGGCAGCCAGCCCCGCAGGGCCTGCGCCCAGGATGACTACATCATAAATCTTGTTGTCCATAGTAATGGCTCCTGTCAATCAGTAAATACGGCGTTGTTCTCGCCGGACACGGATCCACCGCCCTCGGTCAGCAGGTTCAAAGCGCCCATGACGATCTCACGACGGCGGTTCATCTCCTTCTCAGGAGGCAGGTTGGGATCGCCGGTGGGATAGGGGATAGCCTGAGCGCCGAAAATACGGGCCGCACCGACGGTCTTGGAAATGGGGGTAACTGTGCAGATATGAGTGGCGGGGATACCAGCCTTCTCCAGCTGCTTCACGATCGTTGCACCGCAACGTGTACAGGTACCTCAGGTACTGGTCAGAATGACGCCATTGACCCCGGCGGACACAAGCCGCTCAGCGATCTCCTGGCCCATTCTGGTGGAGTCAGCAACGGAAGTGGAGTTACCGGTGGTAGAGATCAGCGCCGGATACACACTGCCGATGATGCCTTCCTTCTCCAGCATTTTCAGCATATCATAAGGGGCGACCCGGTTGGGGTCGTTGTTGGCGTACACAGGGTCGAAGCCGGCGTGGACGGACTCCCACTTGCCGCTCTCCAGCGTGTCGCCCTCCACGGGGTACTCCTTCCAGAACTTGGCGGTAGCCGCCACCATGTGGTCGGGGTTGCCCATGGGGACCATGCCGCCGGTGGTGCAGAGGGCGATCTTGGCCTTGCTGAGGTCGGCAATGGGGGCAGAGGGCTCCACCTTCTCATAGGTGGAGATCTCCAGCTCGGTCTTGTAGGGCTCGCCCTTGACCTTGGCCAGCAGCATATCCACGGCGCGCTCGGCACCGTTCTTCTCCCGGAAGATGTTCACACGCTTGCCCTTGGCATAGTACTGCTCGTCCTCCGGCGTGCCGATGGGCTCACCCGTCAGCAGCTTTCTGGCAAAGCCGGCCATCAGGGGTACGGCCTTGCGGATACCGGCGGCGGACTTAGCCACCCGCAGGATGTACACGTCCTTCTTGAACATATCCACGGCGGGGTTTTCCTCGTACAGGCCGGTGATGGCCTCCACCCCCGCCTGCTCCTTGGCGGTCTTGCACACGTCGCCGCAGGCGATGCCGAAGCGGCCGGCGTTAAAGGCAGGACCGGCAATGATGAGGTCGGGCTGATACTTCTTGATCTGCTCCAGCAGGAAGGCCCGGCCGGTCTCCATGTTCTCGGCATAGAAGTTATCGCCGCAGACGATCGTGGCCACGATCTCGGCAATATCCTTCAGAGGGGCGCCGAAGGTATTGGCGGAACCATGCATCCCCTCAAAGAGCTGAGGCTCTGCATACGCCATATCCTCGCCGCCGATCTGACCGAAGAACTGGTTGGTATAGAACAAAATTTTCTTCATTCTTTCCCTCTCCTTCGTCAAACAGTGGTGGCGGACAGATAGGTGTTACCCTGCAGATTATGTCCGCCCATGATACCGTGGATCTCCAGCAGCAGCGTGCCGTCGGGCTTGATGGAATCCACATTGCCGCCGGTGACACGCTCCACCTCCTTCAGCTCGCCCAGAACACGGTCCATCTTGGGCAGCAGGATGGTGGCATTGGAGTTGCCGGTGGACACGATGGCGTTGGCCTCGGTGACCACATCCGGCAGAGACTCGGACATACCGTCGGTACCGGCGTCCTCGTTGGTGATGATAACGGTCTTGACGCCCCGCTTCTCCAGACCCCGGCAAACGTGCATCAGGTCGGTGGTGGGGTTGCCGAAGCCCTCCTGAGAGATGATGGCGGCGTCGGCGCCGAACTCCTCGGTGGCGATGCGGACGCTCATCATGATGTCCCGCTGCTTCTCCTTCAGGGTGACCATCAGGGGGTTCAGAATGATGCCCACGAAGTTCAGTTCCTTGCCGTGCTTGGCCCACAGGGCCTTGATGACGGCGTTGTTCAGGTGGTGATAGGTCGTGGTCTTGGAGCCGGGGGACACGCAGTTGCCGCTGATGATCGCACCGTCAAAGAACTCCGTGGGAGAGACAACGGTAGGTACCAGCTGCTTGGCATCCCGGCCGTAGAAGTAAGTATCGTGCAGCAGTCCCTGTGCCATGCAGTTGCACACATACACCACCTTGGGCAGGTCAGGATACTGGTTGGCACGCTCGGCAGCGGTGGGCCAGTGATAGAACTCGGAATCATAGCTCTCCGCCTTCACAGCCACCTCGCCCAGCCAGCGGGCCGCCTTCAGCCCGGCCATGCGGACGACCTCCTCATGCTCGTGCTGATCCACATCCTCCCGCTTGGTCAGGTGCAGCACCACGTTGTTCAGCTTGGAGAAGAGCGTGTACTGGGCGGCGGGGCCGCTCATGTCGATGAGGCCCTCCTGAAAGCCCACGATGGGGCCCGTGGTCACCACGGCGCAGCCCTTGAGTACATAGGTCACGCCGGAGCCTGCCTCCGGCACGTCGGAGCCGAACACACCGGGGAAGATCTCTCCCTCCGGCTTGTAACGGGGCTCCACCACATCCTTCACCGGAAGGATACGGCAGGATTCGCCCGGCTTGGCAAGATCCACCTTCACGGCTGTCACACGGGGGTCCTCCAGAATGAGCTTCTTCAGCCCTTCCACGTCCACCGTCAGCACGCCGTCCTTCAGGTCGTTCTTGTCACCCAGGACGACATCTTTTACTTGAACATTTCTCAGTTCCAGATCCATGATCGATGTGTCCTCCTATCTATAGTCGTTGCTTTTTCACAATCGCATCTGCCTATAATATACCCCACCAAAACCAAAAAATCAATCATTTTTATCAAAATTATGTAAAAATTTTTAAATAAAATTTTGTATACAATTTAGCGGCGAATTTTGTCCTATTTTCGTTCAAGAAATTGCCCTATTCCCACTGTATCGTGTGTTTTTCCACATGGATCCGCCTGCCACCCCCGCCGGGTCGCCCTGCTCACCGGTCCTCCCTTCGCCGCTGCCGCCGCACAGGGTACCTTCCTCGTCGCCGGTTTCTCCGTTTCTTTCATTATCGTTTTTTTAGATATTACCTCTTGCGGTTCCGGCGGCATATGCCGGGATGCCATCCACGGCAGAAATAAACCGCCCCGGACACATAGGCGTCCGGGGCGGTTCTGCGTTTTTCATATGCCTCTCTCAGAAGGCGAAGGTATTCCTCACCAGAGAGCAGTCGATCATCTGATAGTCCTCCAGAATACGCTGGGGCATCTTCGCCCGATCCGGCGGCGTGAAGGTATCGATGCGGGTGATGGCCTCCGACATGATGAGGCACTCCTCCCCGTCCGGGGTCTGGGGCCGATCCGACAGTACCACCGTGCGATAGGGCGTCTCGTGGGGCCGCAGACTGCCGTACAGCGGATGGTTGCACAGCCGGTGGCCTATATACACCAGATCTCTGGCCCGCACCAGGATCTCCCGATAGGTATCCTCCGGGTACAGGCGAACCTCCCCCTGCCCGGCGAACTCCTTCGCCGCCATGGGGTTGTTGGTAACGATCAGATACATGGCGCACCTCCTGCTCCGTCATAGGCCGCCCTCCGGACGGTCGGGTAAAGGGATGCCCCAACGCTGTGCGTTGGGGCGTTTCTGGCGGAAGTATGTGGGAATCGAACCCACCAGGGCGGCTGTTCACCGCCTACACTGGTTTTGAAGACCAGGGGGCACACCAGAACCCATCTACTCCCATATCCCGGTTGTATACAGGAGTTTAGCACAGGTCACGGGGTAAAATCAAGCTTTTTCGATAAATTCGCCACAAAATTGGAAAATCCGATTCTCGTGGCCGAAATTTATCCGCTTTGTCGCCGCTCACAGGCTTCCGATGACCTCCCGGTGGTCGCCCACCATTTTGGTCACCTTGGTCTTGTCGAAAAATTCCAGAATGGCCAGCGCATATTTCCGGGAGGTTCCCAGCAGGTCCCGGTACTCCGCCAGCGTAAAGGCGGGGTGGCCCTCAAAGAAATCGCGGGTCAGGGCGCAGACCTCCTCATAGACATCCTTGTGGTAAAACAGCTGGGGCGTCAGCATCACCAGCTCGCCGCAGGACACCAGATTCTCCAGCACCTTTTTGCAGTCGTCCCGCTCGTTGGTGGGGAAGGAGGCGTAGATGTCGTCCACAAAGGGTACCTCCCGACCGGACTTACGGTAGCTGTCCAGCAGCTTCTGCCGCAGGGCCGTCTGGCGCTTGGTGAGCACCACCCGGAAGTCCGGCAGGGCGCAGCGGTCGGCAATGGCGGTGACGGTGCCGCCCCGGAGCATGGCGGTAAGGATGGCGTCGGCCTCCTTCAGTTCTGCTCCCCGGAGGGCCTTCTGCCGCAGGGCCGCTACCTTCATGCCCGCATGGAGGGGGTTGGCCTTGTGATACTCCGCCAGCACCTGCTCCACCGACCGGCAGGCCTTCCGGTACAGGGGGGCCGCCAGATAGCGCCGGGGCAGGATCTCCAGCAGATCGCCGCTGTTCACCAGATCCTCCAGTGCCCGCACCATCTCCTCCTCCGGCATACTCTGGCGCTGGGCCAGGGTCTGGGCCGTGGGCAGGGCGTAGCCATACTCCTCCACCAGCTGCTGCAGCTGGGCGCCGGCGGAGCCGCCCTCCCGGATGGTCAGGGACCGGATCACCTCCGGCTGATGCCGCTTATGGCGGGGCGGGCAATCGTCCAGAATGACGCCGCCGCCGATGGTCTCCATGGGGGAGTAGAACCGGATAACGAAGCGGTCCCCCCGCTTCACCGCCACCGGCTCCGTAAAGCGCAGCTGGGCAAAGCCGGACTGGCCCGGCTCCAGCGTATCCTGCTCCAGCAGCACCACCTTGGCGATGTGGGCGGCAGCCCCGTGGTAGAAGTGTACCGGAGAGCCGTTCTCGATGATGCGGTGGGAATCCTTCAAATCGGTCAGGCGCACGTCCAGCATCCGGGACAGGCGCAGGGTATCGGGCTTGCAAAGGGTATCGCCCCGCACCACGGCATCCCGCCGCAGGCCCGCCAGATTTACCGCCACCCGCTGCCCGGCGTAGGCCTGCTCCACCGAGTGGTTGTGGACCTGCAGGGTGCGGACCTTGGCCCGCTGGCCGGAGGGCATCAGCTCCACCGGGTCGCCTACGGAGAGGTTGCCCTCGATCATGGTGCCGGTGACCACGGTGCCGAAGCCGTCCTTGGAGAACACCCGGTCCACCGGCAGGCGGAAGGGGATCTGCTCGTTGCGGACGGCCACCCGGCTCACCCGCTGCTGAAGCTCCTTTTTCAGCTCCGGGATGCCCTGACCGGTATAAGCGGACACCGGCAGGACAGGTTTGCCCTCTAAAAATGTCCCCTTGACGTGGGCGGCGATGTCCTCCCGGACAATTTCCACCCACTCCTCATCCACCATATCGGTCTTGGTGATGACCACCACACCGTCCCGGATGCCCAACAGGGTCAGAATATCCAGATGCTCCACGGTCTGGGGCATGAAGCCCTCGTCCGCCGCCACCACCAGCATGGCAAGGTCGATGCCGCCGGCACCGGCCAGCATATTCTTGATGAATTTCTCGTGGCCCGGCACGTCGATAATGCCGGCCTGCGTATGATCGTCAAACTCGATATGGGCAAAGCCCAGCTCGATGGTAATGCCCCGCTTTTTCTCCTCGATAAGGCGGTCAGTGTCGATACCGGTCAGGGCCTTGATGAGCATGGTCTTGCCGTGATCCACATGACCGGCGGTGCCGATGATGACGTGCTTCATGCCAGCACCTCCGCCGCCGTGTCAGCGATATACTCCATGTCCTCCGGGAAGATGGTCCGCACGTCCAGCAGCAGCCGGCCCTCGGTGATGCGGCCGATGATGGGCTTTTCCCGGCAGCGCAGAGCCTGCTCCGCCTGATTGGGGGACAGCTTGTCCGCCGGAAGGGCCACGGCAAAGGTGGGCAGCAGCTGGGTGGGGACGGAGCCGCCGCCCACCGGCCCGGACTGGGCCACCACCTCCGCCGCCACGCCCCGCTCCTTCAGCAGGGCGCACAGCTGGGCCGCAGAGGCCCGCAGATCCTCCCCGGAGACAGCCAGCATGGCCAGCGTGGGGATCTCCTGCTCCGCCCGGTGCAGGTCCTGATAGGTGGTGAGGGTGGCCCACAGGGCGGCGATGGTCATTTTATCTACCCGGATGGCACGGGCCAGCGGGTGGCGCTTCATCCGGTCGATGTACGGCTTCTTTCCCAAAATGATACCGGCCTGCGGCCCGCCCAGCAGCTTATCACCGCTAAAGCTCACCACATCCACCCCGGCCCGGATGCTGTTTTGCACCGTAGGCTCGTCGTGGATGCCGTAGTGCTCCAGATCCACCAGAGAACCGCTGCCCAGATCCTCCACCACCGGCAGGCCGGTGCGGCAGCCCAGGGCCACGATGTCGCTCAGGGGCAGGGACTCGGTAAAACCCACGATGCGGTAGTTGCTGGTATGCACCTTCAGCAGCGCACGGGTCTGCTCCCCGATGGCCCGTTCATAGTCAGAGAGGTGCGTCTTATTGGTGGTGCCTACCTCCCGGAGATGGCAGCCGCACAGCTCCATGATATCCGGCACCCGGAAGGAGCCGCCGATCTCCACCAGCTCCCCGCGGGAGGTGATGACCTCGCCCCCCTGGGCCAGAGTGCTGAGGATCAGCATGACGGCGGCGGCGTTATTGTTGACCACCATGGCACTCTCGGCACCGGTGAGGCGGCACAGCAGCTTTTCCACATGGTCGTGGCGGCTTCCCCGATGGCCCGCCTCCACGTTATACTCCAGCGTGGAATAGCCCCGTGCGATGTCGTATACGGCGTCCGCCGCCCGGTCGGACAGGCAGCCACGGCCCAGATTGGTATGGAGAATGACGCCGGTGGCGTTGATGACCGGCCGCAGAGACGGCAGGGACTCCCGCGCCGCCACCCGGCAGATCCGGTCGCCCAACTCCTCCAGCGTGGGGAGGGTCGTCACCTCGCCGCTGAGGATGGCGGAGCGCAGCTGCTCCAGCACGGTACGGATCCACTCCGTCACGGAGGAGGAAGCGTAGTGCTCCCGCAGGTCGGACACCTCCGGCAGATCATATAGCTCGGTCACTTTGGGGATGGCTCGCAGCAGCTCATTCATACGGTTTGCTCCTTTTGTTCGGCAGCCGCCTGTCGGCGGGCGGTGTAGATGGAATGGAGGATATTGACGCAGTAGATACCCGCCAGCACCAGCGCCGTGGCCAGCCCCTGCAGCAGGGAGAAGGACTCATGGAGGAACACCACGCCGCTGACCACAGAGATCACGGTGGTCAGGCCGGAGAAGGCAGAGGTGCGGGTGGGGCCGATGATGGTGACGGAGCGGTTGGTCAGCAGAAAGGCCAGCGTGGTGCAGCCGATGCCCAGATACAGGCAGGAGGTCAGAAAGCTGCCGCTGGTAAAGGGCAGGGTCAGATACTCCGTCACTGTACCGTGGACGCCGTTATACACCAAGGCGCAGACGGTGAAGAACACCGCCCCCGTCAGGCACATGAAATAGGTCTTCTCCACGGGGGTATAGGCCGTCAGCTGGCGGTTGTGGATGAAATAAATGACGTCGCTGAACACCGCCCCGAACAGCAGCACATAGCCCAAGGGGTTGAAGGTGGGGCTGGTCCCCTTCAGCAAAGTGATGATGACGATGCCCACAGTGGACAGCAGGACGCCGCCCACCTGAAATTTACTGGGCATCTCGTGGAGGAACAGCGCCGAGGCCAGCACCGTGAAGATGGGGATGCAGGCGATGATGGTGCCGCTCTCGGAGGCGGAGGTCAACTCGATGCCATACGTCTCGAAGATGAAGTAGGCCGCCGGAAGGTACAGGGTCATCCGCAGCAGCGGCCACGGCTTCTTGGTCTTATAGTCGATATGGACAATGCCCAGCAGGGCGCACAGGGACATGGCCACAGCGCCCATGAGAAAGCGCCAGCTCAAAAGGGAAAATGCCGGCACCGTACCCACGATGCGCTTGGTGAACATAAAGCTCAGGCCGAACAGCATGGAGCTGCAGCAGGAGCCCAGCATGGCGCTGATCTCACGCCAACTCATTTTACCCACAGGGATCATCCTCTTCCATATCGTTTTTTTGCAGAGAAGGGCTTCTATCTTTGGTATACACGATTTTAACATATCTTTTTGATAAAACAAGCCCCTGCAGAAAAGAATCTCGTTGCATAATGGGAAAAAGCTGTGTATAATACAGGGAAATACCGAAAATCACCACGGGGCCGACCCAAAGTCCGGCCAAAGAAAGGACGAAACGCTATGGATCCCAGAAAATTGATGGAGCGTCTGAATGGCGCTGCGGCTCTGACGGAGCAGGATGTGGGGGAATTTTCCCACTTCAAGGGGAAGATGATGAAAATCAGCGTCCACAGCTATGCCGTGGAGGACTGGGGCAGCCTGTCCCTGCTGGAGTCCCGTGGCATGGCGGGGCTGATGCGGCGGGATATGCTGGTCATCAACTCCTGCGTGAAGGATATCCCGGTGCTGGTGATCCAGTACATGGGGCTGTTTGGCCGCCGGATGCTGCAGGTCCATGTGTTGGACGTGATGAAGGACAAGACCGCCGCCGGACGCTTTGCGTCCTTGGGAAAGATGGCGGAGCAGTCCGGCACCGCCGTGCAGGAAACGCCGGTGGAGTGGTATACCCCCATGCAGCTGCCCGGCAGCGTCACCGTCACCGGCAAGAGCAGTCAGCTGGAGCAGTTGGCCGGGGACGTGGCCGTCAGCTATCTTGCCGCCGCCGCTCAGGTGCGCCAGACCGGCGCCGTGGAGGGCCGGTATCTGCGGCTGCGGAAGTTCATGAGCCAGCTGTTTGACCACGGCGGCTTCGGCTACGACGCCATCCGGGTATGTCTGCAGCAGCAGAACACCGAGGATCTGTACAGCCGCTGGCTGTTCGGTCTGGGGGAGGCTCCCGTGTCCGGCAGCGGCGAACAGAGCGATGCCGCCGCAGCGCCTGCACAAACCTCGGATGAAGAAAAAAACACGCCTCAGGAGCCGGAGACGACCTCCGAGGGCAGTGAGGCTCCGGAGGAGAACGGCTGAGCCCGGCAGCGGCAAATCATGGAAAAAAGCAGCGGAACGGCCCGTCTTTTCCGCTGCTTTTCTTGCAAACCGATCGCTTTCGCGGATGTATACAGGACGCTATTTAAAAGATTTCTTCAAAATTTTTATCAAGATTCATAAAAATAGTAGATTCTCCCGGAAAGTTGCGGTATAATTGCATAGTTAAAATACCTATGTTCTGCGTTTTTGTCCCTTCGGGATACACACAGACAGGGAGATGAGGAATGGAAGTTATGAAGAAGGCAAAGCCGCAGGATATCGTATACCATTATGTGAAGAATCAAATCGTAGGAAAATCCATGTTCCCCGGCAACCGCATCATCGAGGATGACATCATCCGGGAGACCGGCACCAGCCGCACCTCCATCCGTCCGGCGCTGCTGCGGCTGAAATATGAGGGGCTGGTGGAGATGATCCCCAACCGGGGGGCCTTTGTAGCCAAGCCCAGCGAGGAGGATCTGCGGCAGGTGTACCGGGTCCGTGAGGTGCTGGAGTGCGGGATGATGGAGGACGCCATCCGCCACCGCACCGAGGCCCAGCTGCGGGCCATGGAGAAGAGTCTCAAGGATCAGGAGGTGCTGACCCAGCACTACTCCCGGCAGGAGTATGTGACCATGAACCACGTCTTCCACTGGCTGGTGGTGGAGGCCTCCGCCAACAAGTACTACGAGAAGTATCTCAACGAGCTGTACAACAAGATCAACACCTACATGATCTTTTACGATCAGTCCAGCGACAACAACTCCATCGTCAGCCACACCATGATCTATGAGGCCCTGCGGGATCGGGATCTGGAAAAGGGGCTGGCGGGCATTCGGGAGGATATCCAGATCGCCTGGGAGGATATGCGGAAAATCAATGTCCCTCTGTAAAAAAGCGCCGGGACACCTGCGGCGTCCCGGCGGGGTATGCGGTTTCAGGCGGCCTTGACAGGCTCCCGCTTGACAGGCTCCCGATGGGGCAGTTGGACATAAAAGATGGTCAGCAGCATGATGCCGCAGCCCACCCACTCCCGGACGGACAGCGTCTCGTGGAGGATGATGACGCCGCCCACGGCGCTGAACACCGCTTCCATGCTCATGAGCAGGGCCGCCACCGAGGCGGGGGTGAACCGCTGGGCGTAGATCTGGATGGTGTAGGTAACGCCTACCCCCAGCACGCCGGCAAACAGCAGCGGCACCACGGCCGCCGTCAGGTCGGCCAGCGTCAGGCTCTCGGTGAAGAGGGCCACCAGTCCCGACAGGGTACCGGTACAGAGGAACTCCACCACCATGAAGGGCAGGGCGTCCACGTGGGGCGAAAACCGACTCCACATCAGGATATGCAGGGCGAAGCACAGGGTGCTGGCCATGATGGCGGCATCGTTCACGTCCAGTGAGAAGCCGTCGGAGATGCACAACAGATACAGGCCCACTATGGCCATGGCGATGCCGATCCATACCCGGCGGGAGGTCTTTTTCCGGAACAGCAGCAGATCCAGCACCGGCACCAGTGCGATGTAGGCGGATTCGATGAAGCCGGCCTTGGTGGCGTCGGCCACATGGAGACCGATCTGTACCAGCACCGCACCGCCCCAGTTGGCAAGGCTGGCTCCCAAGGACGCCAGCCAGAAGCGCCTGCCGTGCCACCGCTCCACCTCCTCGCCGGCCTCCAGAGCGGCGAGGGCCTTGCGGCGGCGCATATAGAAAAACAAGGGCAACAGGGACAAAACGCCCAGATAGTACCGCAGGGAGATGAAGGTGAAGGCCCCCAGATGCTGGGATGCCTGCTTCTGGAAGATGAAATTCATGCCCCAGATGACTGCGCACAGAACCAGCGCACAGTTTGCCAGAAAGGTCTTGTTTTTCATAGTGGTCCACTTCTTTCTTTTTGATCGAATGACAGTTTTTTGATATAGGCCACGGGCCAAAAATAGGGAATGGGAGAGAGCAGAGAATGAAACAGGGGAATCCGGCGGATATCGTCTACGATTACATCAAAAATCAGATCGTCACCAAGGCCATCTATCCCGGCACCCGCATCGTGGAAGAGGATCTGGTGCGGGAAACCGGTGTCAGCCGGACTCCGGTGCGCTCGGCGCTGATGCGGCTGGCCTATGACGGTCTCATCCAGCAGCAGCCCAACCGGGGCGCCGTGGTGGCAAAGCCCTCCGCCACGGATCTGCGGCAGGTGTATGAGGCACGGGCTGTGCTGGAGGTGGGGGCCTTCCGGGCCGCCGTCCATCGCCGCAGTGATGAGAGCGTCCTTCAGATGGAGCAGAACCTGCAAAAGCAGCAGGATCTGACGAACCTCTTTAACATGACGGAGTATGTCCGGCTGAATCGGGAGTTCCATTGGATCATCACCATGGAGGCCCAGAACGCCTACTATGAGAAGTATCTCAACGAATTGCAGAACAAGGTTGCCACCTACCTGCTGTTCTGGGACAGCTCCACCACCAACAGTCTGTCGCTGGATCTCCACCTTCGCATCTTCGAGGCGTTCCGGGACCGGGACGAGCAGAAGGGCGTGCTGGCCCTGATGGAGGACCTGCAGCTGGCGGAGGAATGTGTCCGGGAATCCCAACAGCTGTGATGCCCAACAGCTGTGATGATAGCACACCCTTTGCCGTAAAGCAAGCATAAAGATATTGCCCTGCACCATAAAATGTGGTGCAGGGCAATTTGTTTTGTCCGGCGGCCGAAGTCCTGTACCGTCGGGCGGTTTCCGTCGTATTCTCACGACCGCTTAACGATTTATTTATTCTTGTGTCACAGTTGTGAACGATACCTTAACTTGACCTTGCGCTCGATATTGTATACAATACTCTCAACAAAAGATGTTTCGATTTTTGAATCATCTATTGTGAAATTGACGAGGGCTTTGCTTCCCGAAAGTGAGGTAACAAAAATGGTCATTGGAGTACTGAAGGAAATCAAGGGCAATGAATACCGTGTGGCGGCCGTACCTGCCACCGTGCATGAGATCGTGCGTCACGGTCACACCGTGTACGTGGAAACCGGCGCCGGCGTAGGCAGCGGTTTCAGCGATGCGCAGTATGAGGCTGCCGGCGCTATCGTCGCCGACACCAACACCGTCTGGGAGAAGGCCGACCTGTACTACAAGGTCAAGGAGCTGTTCCCCCAGGAGTTCAAGTGGATGAACAAGGACAAGATCCTCTTCACCTACATCCACTCCAACGCTCACCCCGACGAGACGGACACCCTGCTGAACAGCCACGTCTCCGCCGTGGCCTATGAGGATGTGCAGGACGAGGAGGGTAAGTTCCCCCTGCTGCGCCCCATGAGCGAGCTGGCCGGTAAGGGCGGCTTCCTGGCGGCCCTGCACTTTGCCCAGTCCGTCAACGGCGGCCCCGGCAAGCTGCTGGCCAACGTCACCGGCGTGGAGACCCCCATCATCACCATGCTGGGCTGCGGCGTGGTAGGTACCGGCGCTGCCGAGCTGGCTGCCGCCTTCGGCAACGAGGTACGTATTCTGGATGTCAACATGAACACCATGCTGGCCGCCAAGAAGACCTCCCCCGCCAACATCACCTACATGATCTCCAACCGCAGCAATCTGGAGAAGTGCCTGCGGGAGTCCGACGTCATCATCAACGGCATTCTGTGGGCCAAGGACCGCAAGGATCACATCGTCTATCGTGAGGACCTGAAGCTGATGAAGCCCGGTGCCATGATCGTGGACGTGGCCTGCGACGAGAACGGCGCCATTGAGACCTGCCGGGATACCACCCATGATGATCCCATCTACTTCGTGGACGGCGTGATGCACTACTGCGTGGACAACATCCCCTCCGCCTTCTCCCAGACCGCTTCCGTGACGCTGGCCAATGCCACCCTGCCCTATCTGCTGCAGATGGCGGATAAGGGCTTTAAGAAGGCCATGGAGGATAACCGCCTGCTGCGCCTTGGCATGACCTGCTACGATGGCAAGCTGACTCTGAAGGAGACGGCTCTGAAGCAGAACCGTGAGTGGACCGACGCCGACGAGCTGGTCAAGGTCTGGTAAGCTTTTCCTCTTAGCCTACCCTCTATTTGATAACCAGTTTCCATTACTCCTCATCACACGGGGTGCTCCGGTGTCAGATTCCTGACGCCGGAGCAGGGAACCCCCGCAGGGGAGCCGGAAGCCTGTTATATACCCTGTACGCAAGCAACACAAGCAGCAACACGAAAAAGAGAAACAACCTGAAAACTTGAGGAGGTAAATATGGATAATTATGGTATCCTTTCTCTGGCTCCTGCTCTGATCGCCGTTATCCTGGCGTTCATTACGAGAGAAGCCCTGTTCTCCATCCTGTGCGGTGTTCTGGTGGGTCTGCTCATCACCGGTCAGGACCTGCTGTTCGGCTTCACCGGTCTGATCCAGAGCGCTCTGGGTAACGCTGACTACATCTGGGTCATCGGTATCGAGGTGTTCATCGGTATCATGGTGGCCTTCTTCCAGAAGTCCGGCGCCATTGAGGCCGTAGCCAACAAGCTCAATGAGAAGCTTCACATCACGCCCCGCATTGCTCAGATCATGGGCGCTGCGCTGGGTATTCTGGTGTTCTTCTCCGACTACTTCTCCCCCCTGTTCGTGGGTAACGTGATGCGTCCCATCACCGATAAGGCCAAGGTCTCCCGTGAGAAGCTGGCTTGGCTGTGCGACTGCACCTCCGCTCCCGTCTGCATCACCCTCCCCTTCACCTCTTGGGGCGTGTATGTAGCCGGTCTGGTGGTGGGCTTCGGCACCTTCGCCACGGCGGAGGCTGGCCAGGACGCCGTCATCCACTCAGTCCCCTTCCAGCTGTACGGCATCCTGACCATCGTCATGATCTTCCTGGTGGCTCTGGGCTTCCTGCCTGACTACGGCCCCATGAAGAAGGCCGAGGAGCGTGCCCGCACCACCGGCAAGGTGGTGGCCGACGGATCCACCCCCATGCTGTCCCGTGAGCTGGACAACATCAAGCCCAAGGAGGGCTTCAAGTCCAACCTCATTCTGCACTTCCTGATCCCCGCTCTGATCGTTATCGCCGTGACCATCGGCACCTATGTCATCATGGGCTCCGCCAAGACACTGGAAGCTTTCGTGCTGGCCGTCGTCTATCAGGCCATCGTGCTGCTGATCCAGAAGGCCTTCGATATCCGTGAGATGATCCAGGTGGCCACCGAGGGCATCAAGTCCGTGGTCAGCGCTATGCTGATCCTGTCTCTGGCCTACTGCATCAACGCCATCTCCCAGACGCTGGGTACCTCCAACTACGTCATCAGCGTCACCGAGAGCTGGATGACCCCCGTGACCCTGCTGGCTCTGGCCTTCGCCGTCTGCGCCTTCATGTCCTTCTTCACCGGCACCAGCTGGGGCGTGTACGCCATCATGATCCCCATCGTGATGCCTCTGGCCTTCAATATGACCGGCGGTGAGGCTACCAATCTGGTGTACGCCACCATCGCTGCCGTCATGGGCGGCGGCTGCTTCGGTGACCACTGCTCCCCCCTGTCCGACACCACCATTCTGTCCTCTCTGGGTGCAGGCTCCGACCACGTGGATCACGTTAAGACTCAGTTGCCCTACGCTCTGACCGTGGCTGTCATCACCTGCATCGGCTACATTATCATCGGTATCTGCCTGTAAACCATACCTTCGCTGCTTGTGCGTTTGTTTGAAAGAGAAAATCCATCCATTCCATATCCAAAAACAGGGGTCCTCTGGAAACAGGGGCCTCTGTTTTTTTCGGAGGATCGCCCGGTTTGGCTGCCCGGCGGCATATGGGGCTGGGACGCCGGGGACACGCAAAAGCGCTCCCTCCACATCGGTGGAGGGAGCGCTTTTGCTTATCACTTAATACAGCTTTACAAGGCTCAGGGCCATGGCCACATGGCCGATCATGGAGTTGAAGTCGAACACGGGAATGTCCAGTTCCTCCCGGATGCGGCGGGCGAAGGGGGGCAGGTCGGTGCATTCCAGTACGATGGCACCAATCTCCGGGTGATCCTTGACGCCCTGACGGGCCACATTCAGGATCTCTTCGGTGACAAGGTCCATGTCGAAGCTGTCATCAGGATGGTCGAAGATCTTGCTCCACTCCGGGGCGTTCTCCAGACCCATGACGATGGGGTGCATCTCATCGGTGATGCCGCAGGCCCGCAAGTGCTTTTCGGACAGGCTGGAGGCGCTGGCGGTGATAACGCCCACGGCTCGGTCACGGCCTACCAGTGCCTGTGCAAAGGGTACCTGCAGCAAAGAGGAGGTAAACACCGGGATATCCACGGCGTTGGCCAGTGCCTCCTGGAAGATGGCATTGAAGCCGCAGCTGGTGGTGATGGCCCGAACGCCCTCCTTCTCCAGCTCCTTGGCCAGCTGGATCATATCCTCCAGCAGCTTCTGGCTGGGGTGCAGGATCACAGTGTCGGTGTTGGCGCCCTTCACCTCCACCAGCTTCACCGGGAAGGGGTAGGATGCCAGATTGGTGCTGTTGCCGGGCAACTGTTCCAGCTGCATGAGGCCCTGAGGTACATGGCCGGATTCCCAGCGGAGAATTGCGATCTTTTCCATAATATTCCTCCTGTTGGCCTGTGACCGACTCCCACCGGCAGGCCATCTGAGTATGTCGCCGCAGACTGCTCCACGGTCTGCCTATATAGTACAGCAAAGCGGGAAAAAAAGCAATATCGAATCTTGTTATTGTATACAATGGCTAAATTTAATGCCGGATTTCAGTCAGGTTTACAAAATGTTCAAAATCAACGTTTTTGATGTTGACTTTGGCTTCAATGATGTATACAATCTTAACAACAGCTATCAGATTATTTGCATCTGCTTAACTGTTATCGATTTCGTCGCTTTATTTTTGAAAGTGAGGTAACAAAAATGGTCATTGGAGTATTGAAGGAAATCAAGGGCAATGAATACCGTGTGGCGGCCGTACCTGCCACCGTGCATGAGATCGTGCGTCACGGTCACACCGTGTACGTGGAAACCGGCGCCGGCGTAGGCAGCGGTTTCAGCGATGCGCAGTATGAGGCTGCCGGCGCTATCGTCGCCGACACCAACACCGTCTGGGAGAAGGCCGACCTGTACTACAAGGTCAAGGAGCTGTTCCCCCAGGAGTTCAAGTGGATGAACAAGGACAAGATCCTCTTCACCTACATCCACTCCAACGCTCACCCCGACGAGACGGACACCCTGCTGAACAGCCACGTCTCCGCCGTGGCCTATGAGGATGTGCAGGACGAGGAGGGTAAGTTCCCCCTGCTGCGCCCCATGAGCGAGCTGGCCGGTAAGGGCGGCTTCCTGGCGGCCCTGCACTTTGCCCAGTCCGTCAACGGCGGCCCCGGCAAGCTGCTGGCCAACGTCACCGGCGTGGAGACCCCCATCATCACCATGCTGGGCTGCGGCGTGGTAGGTACCGGCGCTGCCGAGCTGGCTGCCGCCTTCGGCAACGAGGTACGTATTCTGGATGTCAACATGAACACCATGCTGGCCGCCAAGAAGACCTCCCCCGCCAACATCACCTACATGATCTCCAACCGCAGCAATCTGGAGAAGTGCCTGCGGGAGTCCGACGTCATCATCAACGGCATTCTGTGGGCCAAGGACCGCAAGGATCACATCGTCTATCGTGAGGACCTGAAGCTGATGAAGCCCGGTGCCATGATCGTGGACGTGGCCTGCGACGAGAACGGCGCCATTGAGACCTGCCGGGATACCACCCATGATGATCCCATCTACTTCGTGGACGGCGTGATGCACTACTGCGTGGACAACATCCCCTCCGCCTTCTCCCAGACCGCTTCCGTGACGCTGGCCAATGCCACCCTGCCCTATCTGCTGCAGATGGCGGATAAGGGCTTTAAGAAGGCCATGGAGGATAACCGCCTGCTGCGCCTTGGCATGACCTGCTACGATGGCAAGCTGACTCTGAAGGAGACGGCTCTGAAGCAGAACCGTGAGTGGACCGACGCCGACGAGCTGGTCAAGGTCTGGTAAGCTTTTCCTCTTAGCCTACCCTCTATTTGATAACCAGTTTCCATTACTCCTCATCACACGGGGTGCTCCGGTGTCAGATTCCTGACGCCGGAGCAGGGAACCCCCGCAGGGGAGCCGGAAGCCTGTTATATACCCTGTACGCAAGCAACACAAGCAGCAACACGAAAAAGAGAAACAACCTGAAAACTTGAGGAGGTAAATATGGATAATTATGGTATCCTTTCTCTGGCTCCTGCTCTGATCGCCGTTATCCTGGCGTTCATTACGAGAGAAGCCCTGTTCTCCATCCTGTGCGGTGTTCTGGTGGGTCTGCTCATCACCGGTCAGGACCTGCTGTTCGGCTTCACCGGTCTGATCCAGAGCGCTCTGGGTAACGCTGACTACATCTGGGTCATCGGTATCGAGGTGTTCATCGGTATCATGGTGGCCTTCTTCCAGAAGTCCGGCGCCATTGAGGCCGTAGCCAACAAGCTCAATGAGAAGCTTCACATCACGCCCCGCATTGCTCAGATCATGGGCGCTGCGCTGGGTATTCTGGTGTTCTTCTCCGACTACTTCTCCCCCCTGTTCGTGGGTAACGTGATGCGTCCCATCACCGATAAGGCCAAGGTCTCCCGTGAGAAGCTGGCTTGGCTGTGCGACTGCACCTCCGCTCCCGTCTGCATCACCCTCCCCTTCACCTCTTGGGGCGTGTATGTAGCCGGTCTGGTGGTGGGCTTCGGCACCTTCGCCACGGCGGAGGCTGGCCAGGACGCCGTCATCCACTCAGTCCCCTTCCAGCTGTACGGCATCCTGACCATCGTCATGATCTTCCTGGTGGCTCTGGGCTTCCTGCCTGACTACGGCCCCATGAAGAAGGCCGAGGAGCGTGCCCGCACCACCGGCAAGGTGGTGGCCGACGGATCCACCCCCATGCTGTCCCGTGAGCTGGACAACATCAAGCCCAAGGAGGGCTTCAAGTCCAACCTCATTCTGCACTTCCTGATCCCCGCTCTGATCGTTATCGCCGTGACCATCGGCACCTATGTCATCATGGGCTCCGCCAAGACACTGGAAGCTTTCGTGCTGGCCGTCGTCTATCAGGCCATCGTGCTGCTGATCCAGAAGGCCTTCGATATCCGTGAGATGATCCAGGTGGCCACCGAGGGCATCAAGTCCGTGGTCAGCGCTATGCTGATCCTGTCTCTGGCCTACTGCATCAACGCCATCTCCCAGACGCTGGGTACCTCCAACTACGTCATCAGCGTCACCGAGAGCTGGATGACCCCCGTGACCCTGCTGGCTCTGGCCTTCGCCGTCTGCGCCTTCATGTCCTTCTTCACCGGCACCAGCTGGGGCGTGTACGCCATCATGATCCCCATCGTGATGCCTCTGGCCTTCAATATGACCGGCGGTGAGGCTACCAATCTGGTGTACGCCACCATCGCTGCCGTCATGGGCGGCGGCTGCTTCGGTGACCACTGCTCCCCCCTGTCCGACACCACCATCCTGTCCTCTCTGGGCGCAGGCTCCGACCATCTGGCTCACACCAAGACCCAGCTGCCCTACGCTCTGACTGTGGCTGTCATCACCTGCATCGGCTACACCATCATCGGCCTCTGCCTGAAGTAATCAGCCGATACGCATCTGCTTGTGTGTTTGTAGAAGAGACCGCCGGGGCACTATTCCCGGCATGACTACCTACTATACCGAAATCCCCCCTGTTCCGCAGGGGGGATTTTGCCCTATCCAAAATTCTGCGGCCAAGGGCCGAAAGGAGTCCTCACCATGGAACGGATGCCCAGTATTTTTAACGACGTGCTCTCCCCGGTGACGCCGGGGCCGTCCTCCTCCAACACCTGCGGCCCCTACCGCATCGCACGGCTGGCCCGTGCTCTGCTGGGGGAGCCGCCCCGCCGCATCACCGTCCGCATGGCCCGCCGGGGCGGGTACTACGACACCTTTTACAGTATGCACAGCCACGAGGCCATTCTGGCGGCGCTGCTGGGACAGGAGCTGCTGCGCTGCGACCTGAGCACCATGTGCCGTCAGGCCGACGAGGCTGGGCTTTGCTACGACTTCCAATTTGTAGATGACCTGCCGGTAAGGCCCTCGGAGCTGGCGGAGATGGATCTCTCCGGCGACCGCCGCACCATCCGGCTGACAGGGGTGTCGCTGGGCGGCGGCGAGATCGAGATCACCCGTCTCAATGGCAGCGACATCCTGCTGCGGGGCAAGCGCCGGGAGACGATATGCCTCGGTCCGGAGGGCGCCCGTGTGGTGCCGGAGGACGCCGCTGCCGGCCCCGGGCAGTGGCTGGCTCGGTTAGAGCCTCTGTTCCCCTTCCCCCAGCAGGAGGGAGCCGTCCCCTTCCGCACGGCGCAGGAGATGTTTGCCTATGCCCGTGACACCGGGCGTCCGCTGTGGCGGGTGGCTTTCGACTATGAAAGTGCCCTCACCGGCGCCACGGAGGCGGAGCTGCGGGCCTATGCCCGGCAGGTGCTGGATATCTGCCGCCATGCACGGCAGCAGGGCGTCCGCCCGGACAACCACTTTATCGGTGTCACCGACGCCCGTGCCGCCCGCTATAAGGCTCTGCGGGAGGGGGGGAAGCTCATCGATCTGGGGGCCGCTGACGAAGCGTGTCTGGACGCCATGAGCATCATGGAGTTCAGCAACGCCCACGGCACCATCGTCTGTATGCCCACCGGCGGAGCCTCCGGCATCGTCCCGGCGGCGGTGTACCGCACCGGGGACCAAATGGGCAAGACCGAGACGGAGCAGGAGAACGCCCTGCTGGTGGCGGGGCTCATCGGGGCCTTCTACTATCCTACCCACTACACTGGGGCCATCGGCTGTCAGGCAGAGATCGGCGTGGCGGTGTCCATGGCCAGCGCCGCCCTGTGCAGCATGATGACCGACGATCCCGACACCATCCACTGCGCCGCCTCGCTGGGCGGTCAGGTGCTGATGGGGCTGCTCTGCAACCCCATCGAGGGCTATGTGCAGGTCCCCTGCATCGTGCGGAATATGGCCGCCGTGCCAACCGCCGTCACCTGTGCCAATGCGGCGCTGGCGGGGATGGATCACATCGTGCCGCTGGATGACGTGGTGACCCTGATGCTGGCGGTGGGCGAAAAGATCCGTCCCTGCGATGAGGCGGGGACGTACATCCTGAAAAAGGAGGAAGAATAAATGGCTCGACAGACATTGGCGCAGGAGATCACCCAGTATCTGACGGAGCAAGGCGCTGTGCGGGTGGGCTTTGCCGACCTCCACGGCGTGACGGGGGCATCGCTGCCCTACGGCATCACGGCGCTGGTGGCGCTGCCCCGTGAGATCGTGGGTCCGCTGGCAGATCAGCCCCACCGAGCCTACTACGATGCCTATCAGGCCATCAATGTACGGCTGGACGCTATGGCGGAGGGCTGTGCCGCCCTGCTGCGGGCCTATGGCTATCAGGCCACGGCCAACACAGAGGAGCATCTGCCCACCGGTGCTGAGGATCGCTCTCCCCTGCCCCACAAGGCGGTGGCCTGCCGGGCCGGGCTGGGCTGGATCGGAAAAAATAACCTCCTGACCACCCCCGACTTTGGCGGAGCCGTGCGGCTGTGTACCGTGGTGACGGATGCCCCGCTGCCTACGGCGGAGCCTATTCTCTCCAGCCGTTGCGGCAGCTGCCGAGTGTGCGTGGACGCCTGTCCCTCCTCCGCTCTGTACGGCACCCTGTGGCACACGGGGCTGGACCGGGACGATCTGTTCGACCACCTGCTGTGCGAACGCACCGCCAAGGAGCGATCGGGACGCTCTTTTGGTATCCCCATTGCCATCTGCGGCAAATGCTTCGCCGTGTGTCCCTATACCCAGCGATACCTGAAAAACGGATAAAAAACCGCCGGACAGTTGTACTGTCCGGCGGTTTTCGGTTGAAAGGCGTGTCCTCTGCTGTGCGCCGCTTATACCTGCCGCTCCACACAGCGCTGGTACACATCCCACAGGTCGTCGCTCATTTCGTAGACCATGCGCCCCATGCGGATGCCCTCCGGCGTGCGGCCATAGCGGCACACGGCCAAATACTCGTCCCCCTCGTTGCAGCGGGCATAGGCCAGCATAGTATTGCCATCCTTCCGGGTCCACTCCCCCAAGGTCAGGGGCTGGCCGCAGTAGGGGCAGGTCAGGGCCGTCAGCTGCGGATCCGCTTGTGCCGCAGGCAGATCCGGGTACGGCAGACCGCCTACCCGGCCCGCCAGCCGGTCTGGGCCGTAGCCGATGTAGCGCAGGCAGTACTCCTCCATGCAGCGCTCCAGATCCATGCTGCCGCAGACCCGGACGGTGTTGCGGGCATCGTTGAGGGCGTCGTGGGCCCGATCCGGCTTCAGCCGCAGCAGCTCCATGGCTCGCTCCAGTGAGCATTGACGGTCATCCCGCATAATTTCATGGCCGAAGATGCGCTGGAGGTCGTAGCCATCCGGGAGGGCGGCATCCAGTCCGTGCATCAGGAGGTTGTCCATCAGCACCGGCAGATCATCCGGCCCCCAGGTACACAGACAGCAGTCCTCGCCGCACCAGTCCCGGAAGGCGGCATAGGCCGCCGGGAAATCGGGGGCCTTCTCCAGCTCCTGGGGCCGTATCTTGGTGAGCTGCACCACATGGCCGTTCATGGACGGATAGAACACTGGCCGCACAAAGCTCTTGAACTCCGACATCTCTTCAAATCGGTTGTTCAGCTTCAGCGCCCCGATCTCGATGATCTCTGAGTCGAAGCGGAAGGGCCGGGTGATGGTCTCCTGCCCTGACATGGGCTGGTTCCACTCCAGATCCAGCACGATATAGGAAAATTCCTCCATACTCTCTCCCCCCGTCTTGAGCGGTGATCTCTTTCGACCGCCGCCTCTTTTAAGGTCTGCTTCTTTTGATACGAGTATACCACGCTCCCCCGCCCCCGGCAAGCACAAAAGGGATATCCCATCGGGATATCCCTTTTGTGGGTATTATGAGTGAGTCATGTCCATGAGAGAGCGGATATTTTCTATCTTCTCCATGGTCATGATGGCATCGGACAAAGCTTCTGCTTGTTCCAGTGTCAGCTTCTCCGCTGTACAGGTGAAGAACTTCTTTCGCAGTTCCTCATTCGGAATGGGGTCGCTGAGATGCCCCACCGGGAAGGCCCGTTCCTTGGTAAAGGTGCGCCCATCCTTACAGCAGATGGTAACGAAGGCCGGACCCACACCGGCATCGCTGGGCAGATCGTCGTACCTCGGCTCGTGGTACAGCTCTGTGCGGCGGATGATGTTCTGCACCTCCGGCAGCCGGATGGTCTCCCGGTTATAATTCTCCGGTGCATTGGCCCGGTCCGTGAGATACAGGCCGATCTGGAATCCTACGCTGAACTTGGCCTCCTCGCCGTCCGCCGGGTCCGGCGTCACCAACTCCCGCAGAGCGGAGATGCCAAGTCCAGCCCGGATGCTCTCGATCTCCGCCGCCGACAGCTGATTTATCCGGATCAGCTCCATGATGGCGTCCACCGGCCGGTGGGTGCTGGAGCAGGAGGGCCAGCGCTTCAGAGTGAACCCCGGCGCACAAATGTCCCAGTCGTGGCCCATAGAGGCCATGATGCGATGGAACTCGTCCCCTTCCTCCCGCAGGTCTGCGTACTCGTAGAGGAAGCCCTCCTTTCCCTCCAGCGCCACTGTGGAGGAGGTAAAACCGGCCTGTGCCAGTCGGGCGGCTCGATAACCGTCCTCGGCGCACTTGCCGATGTGGATGGATTTGGTCTGGGTGCCGAAATTTTCCCGCAGGCCGGAGGCCATGGAGGCGGCAATGCCCAGTGCATGGCTGGTCTGCTCTTGGCTCAGACCCAGCAGATACGCACAGCCTGCGGCAGCGCCTATCCCTGCGGTAACGCTGCTGCAATGCCAGCCCTTGGCGTGGAGCCGCTTGGCGCAGATACGCCCCAGCTTGCACGTCACCTCCGTGGCAATGAGGAAGCCCTCCAGCAGCAGCCGCCCGGAACAGCCGGTCTCTTCGCCTATCGCCAGCAGTGCCGGCAGCACCGCCACGGTGGGGTGTCCCAAATTGGAGGAGGACGTGTCATCCAGCTCCAGCTCATGGCCGGAGATTCCGTTGACAAAGGCGGCATCCCGGCCGCATAATTTTTCGCTGCGGCCCGGCACCGTGCAGCAGCCGTTCTCCGTCACGGTGAGGGCCTGCCGCACCGCCGCCGTCTCGCTGCCGGCAATCATGGCCCCCATGGTGTCCAGAATGGACCGGCGGGCCAGATAAAGTGCCTGCTGCGTAAAAGGCGCCGGTTCCGCCACAAAGCGGGCGATCATCCGCTGCAGCTCCATGTTACGCCTCCTCCGCCAGCTTTCCGGCCATGGCGTAGAGGGCCTCCCGCTTTTCGTCCAGATAGGCTCGCTTGCTGCGCCAATCCGCCTCAAAGCGCTCCACGGCTCCATGGCCCTTGTCGATCATCTCCTGTACACGGGCGGGACTGGGGCCTCCGATGACCTGACGGCGGGTCACGTTCTCCACGGGGTCCAGCGCATGGTGAATTTCCTGCTCCGTCATATGCAGCTCCATCCCCAGCGCCTCCTGCGCCGCACGGGCCACAAAGGCACTGTCGATGGCGTGGATGGACACCTTCTCCTGCTGGGCCATCGTGACCACCCGACCGGTGATCTTCTTGGCCGCCGAGAAGGAGAGATCGTGGTGCTGCACCATGGCATCCGCCAGATCGGTCACAGTGGAGAAGCCATCCGCCGTGACCTGCAGGGCACGGGCCTTGTCCACCTCCAGCGTGCGGACGATTCCCTCCAGCAGATAGGCGCTGTCGATCATCCGCTGCACGATTTCGTAGTACAGGCTCACCACAAAGCCCGGCTCCCGGCCGTTGCCCTGCGGATAGGCCTTCATGGCCGCCAGCATGGACATCAGGGCCCCGTAGGTCCACTCTCCGGAATAGCGCAGCGTCTCCAGCGCCACGGGGTTGCGCTTTTGCGGCATAATGGTGCTGTACGAGCAGTAGGGAGCGGCCAGCCGGGAGATGCCCACCTCATTGATGTTCCACAGCAGCAGACTCTCGGTCATACGGCCCATGTTGTTGGCAAAGATAGCCATGGCACAGGCCGGCTCATAGGCAAAGTCCAGCGCAGCGGTGGCATCCATGGAATTTTCCAGAAATCCGTCAAAGCCCAGCAGCTCCGCCACACGCTCCCGGTTCACCGGGAAACTGGTGGTGGCCACGGCAGCGCCACCCATGGTACTCAGGTTCACACGGGCATAGCTCTCCAGCAGGCGCTCCATATCACGGGAGAACATCTGGAAGCAGCTGGTGTAGAAGTGGCCCAGCGTAATGGGCTGCGCCTGCTGGGAGTGGTGGGTGTAGGCAGGGATCACCGTCTCCTTGTGTTCCTGCGCCATCACCAGCAGCGTCTTCAGCAGCAGCGTTATCGCCTCGCACAGGTCCAGAATGGTGCGCCGGGCATGCATCCGCTCAATGGTGGAATTCATGTCGTTGCGGGAACGGCCCGTGTGGACCCGCCCGCCTACCTGAATCCCCAGCTCGTCGATGAGCCACTCCTCCACATTGGAGTAAAGGTCCGTCAGGCCGGGACGGAAGGGGATCTTATCCGGCCCCATTTCCTTCAGCTTCAGCAGGGCCTTCAAGATCGCCGCTGCGTCCTGCCGAGTGATGATCTTCTGCTCCGCCAGCATGATGACATGGGCGAAGTGGTTTTCCAGCTGACTATCAAAGGCACGGATATCCTCGGCAATGGTATCTGCCGCATGGCGGTCCAGAATCACGGTGTCCCGCCCGGCATAGGGCTTGCAATAATCCATATTCACAGTTGCTCCACCTCCTTACGCAATTTTCTTGCCGAACAGCCTGGCAGCCAGCAGGAACAGCACCGCCAGAATCGCCAACGCCACCGGCAGGGCGATGCCCGCCGCCATCTGGGTCACACCCACGATGAGATAGGCGATGAAACTGGCCACCGCCGCCAGTAGAGCATAGGGGATCTGGGTGCGGACGTGGTCAATATGGTTGCAGCCGCCGGCCATAGAGGACATGACGGTGGTATCGGAGATGGGGGCGCAGTGATCGCCAAACAGGGAGCCGGAGAGCACGGCGGCAATGGTGATGGCCTCAGACACACCGAAGCCGTAGGCCATATTGATGCCCAGCGGCAGCAGGATAGCCATGGTGCCCCAGCTGGTGCCGGTGGCAAAGGAGATGACAGCACCGATGATAAACAGCAGAGCGGGAACCAACGCCGGGGACAGGAAGCCGATGGTGCAGTCCACCACGAACTGGGAGGTGCCCAGCGCCGTGCAGACGGAGCCAACGCCCCAAGCGGCGATGATGATCGCCAGAATACCGGCCATCTTCTTGATGCCGCTGACCCACGTATCCACCACCTCAGTGAAGGTCATGATCTTCTTGACGATGACCATGATGGCAAGCACGATGGTCGCCAGCATATAGCCAGAGGTCAGTGCAATACGGATCTTGGAGCCGGGGATATTCTGGCCGGGGAAGCCCCAGCCGATGAACATGACGAAAATGGTAACGAACATCACCAGCAGGGGGATGATCATCTCCCACGCCGTGGCCTTGCTGGCGTTCTCGGACTGGACGATGGACTTGTCGGCCTCCAACTCAGCGGTGGTGGGACCGTTCTCCAGTACGTAGGCCTCGAATTTGGCCATGGGGCCGAAGTCCCGCTTACTCAGTGCGATGAGGGGGACCAGCACCAGCGCCAGCAGCGCATAGAACTGGTAGGGGATGGCCTGTACAAAGGCACTGGCATCGCTGGTCTGGATGCCCAGATTTTCAAACTCCGTGGCGATGATGCCCATGATGTACACGCCCCAGCCGGTAATGGGGACCAGGATGCACACCGGGGATGAGGTGGAGTCCAGAATGTAGGCCAGCTTGGCACGGGAAATCCGCAGCCGGTCAAAGATGGGGCGGAAGATGGGCCCCAGGATCAGGCTGTTGCCGGAGTCGGAGAAGAAGATCGCCAGTCCGCCCAGCCAAGCCGTGGTCTGGGCCGTGCTGCGGCGGTGGACCTTGTTGGCTATTGCCGCCGCAAAGGCTTTGGCTCCTCCCGTAGCCTCGATGAGTGCCACGAAGCCACCCACAAAGGACATCATGATGATGGTCTGTGCGTTGGACGAGCCGGTCATGTCCACAAACAGGTGATCGCTGAACATGACCTGCATGGCATTCCAGGGGTTCCAGCCAGCAGTGATGAGACAGCCTACAAACAGGCTAGCCATCAGAGAAATGATGACGTTCTTCGTCCAGAATGCGAGGACGACCGCCAGTATTGCCGGGATCAGTGATAATACGCCATAGGATACGATTTCTTCGGTCATGTGTGATTTCCTCCTTCGTAATTTTACACAGGGAGCACTCCCTTCTCCATAGATTTAAGCAAGCCCCATGCCAAAACCGCCGATATTCCCTTTGCCGAATACGACATATTTTCCCGTCTCGTTTCGTCACTATGCCCCAAGGGTCTCCCCCACGGGAGGGGCCGTTTTCACTCCGCCGCAGGCAGCGCCCTCCGCTGCCATGTTCTCCTTGCCGAATGACGGATTTCCGTCGCTGCTTTCCCGCTATTTTTCTGCACTTCAGTCAGGAGCTCCTGTCACCGCCGGCCACAGGCGGTCTGCAGGACGCCTCTCCCCTTTCCGGCAGTTTTTGCTGTCTCCGCCGCTTTTTTCGGTAATTCCGTCCTTCTTTTGCCGGATTTATGTGTTTATTTTGCACAGTCTATACAAAGAAAACGCAGGGACAAACCAGCCGCTCTGTCCCTGCGCTCTTCCAGTGATGGATATCCGTCGCAAAGATGACGAATTACCGTCGCTTGATATCGTATTTTTCCAGCTTATACTGCAGGCTGGTGCGTGGGATCCGCAGCCGGGCCGCTGCGTCCACGATCTTCCAGTTGCTGGCCTTCATGGCCGCTAAAATCAGCTTCTTCTCGTAGGCTGCCAATGCCTCGTTGAGGGACACCGCCTCCCGTGGGCTATGCTCCGGGGTATCCTCCTCCAGCTCATCCACCTCGCTGAGGTAGATCGGCAGATGCTCCAGCTCCACCGTCTGGCCGTCCTCTACCACATTCATGGCAGATTCGATGACATGCTCCAGCTCCCGGACATTGCCTCGCCAGCTGCGGTTCATGAGGAAGGCTGTCACCTCCGGCGCCACGCCCGCTACCTGTTTGCCCATTTCGGCGCTGTATTTTTCCACAAATGCCGCCGCCAGAAGGGGGATATCGTCCAGTCTCCGCCGCAAGGGCGGGATCTGGATGCTGATGGTATTGAGCCGGTACAGAATGTCCTCCCGCATCTGGCCGCTGGCTACCACCTCGCTGATCGGCCGGTTGGTGGATGCGATGATGCGTACATCCAGCGGGATCGGCTTGGAGGCTCCCAGCGGTGTCACCGATTTCTCCTGCAGCACCCGCAGCAGCTTCGCCTGAAGCAGCAGCGGCATGGAGTTGATCTCATCGAGATAGATGGTGCCGCCGTTGGCCTCGGCAAACATCCCCTTTTTGTTCTCCGCCCCGGTAAACGCCCCCTTCTGGGAACCGAACAGCAGTCCCTCCAGAATACTCTCCGGCAGGGCGGCACAGTTCACCGCCACAAAGGGCTGATCCTTGCGGCTTCCGGCATTGTGCAGCGCCGAGACGATGAGCTCCTTTCCCGTGCCCGTCTCGCCGTACACCAGCACCGAGGAGCGGCTGTCCGCCACCTTGGCAATGGTGCGCTTGATCTCCAGCATCTTGCTGCTCTGGGTGACGATATCCTCCAGCATCCACTTGGCCTCAGTGCCGGAGCGGCGCTTGGGCGTCGGCCGGGCCGCCAGAGCCGTCCGCTCCCCCTCATAGTGGGTCACATCCCGTGACAGCTCCACGGCCCCAATGATCTTTCCCCGGCTGATGATAGGAAAGGTCACGTTGTTGGTCACGGATTTCTTGCCGGAGTGGTTGATGGTACACTGATTCTCCCGGTACAGCAACTCGCCCTTCTGCAGGGCCTGCAATAAGGAGCTGTCGCTGTGGCTCAGGGACGGAAACACTTCCAGTAGGTTGCGGTTGAGACACCACTCGTTATCCGCAGCATTCTCCGCATCGCTATATCGGGGATTGTAGCGCTCCTTCACAGTGATCTTGCCAGTGGCGTCGATCATGGTGACAGAATCGATGTAGCTGAAGTTCTCCTGCAGCCAGCACAGGCGCTCGTCATGATACCTCATCCCATCCGTCCTTTCCGCCTGCCGGAGCGTCAATCGAAATAGAAGCCCTCCCGCAGGTCGTCGTTGTCTGCAAACACAAATTTGTGGAAGCCCGTGATGCGGGCCTGTCCGGTGATCTCCGTGAGATACTCCGTGCGGCCGTTCTTCTCCTCGACGCCCTTCACCATGCCGATAAAGGGTGCATCCACGATACCCTCGTGGATAAAGGGCTCATCGATGGCCAGCTTCCCGTTGGCGCACAGCCACGCCACCTTGGCGCTGGTGCCGGTGCCGCCGGGGGAGCGGTCCGGAGAGCCATACCCGGAGCTGTGGACCACCCGCAGGTCCGCCTCCTTGGACTTAGGTTCATCATACCACTGAACCAGCGTCACGGCAATGCCTTTCTCTGCAATGACCTCCCGGATACGGGCGGAATAATGTTTAATGCGCTCCATATAGGAGGGCTGGATCTTGATGCCGAACCGGGCCGCCGGTACGATAGCAAACACGTTGCCGCCGTAGGCCAGATTCACCGGCACATCCTTCACATCATCCACGTCGATCCGCAGTTCGTTTTCAATGACGTAGCTGTTGACGTTGCGGACGGTGGTGCTGTACACATAGTCCTCCTTGAAATTGTTCTTGATCCACACCAGACCCGCCGGGGTCTCGATGGCGTAGCGGTCCCGATGGGCCTTGGGCACCAGCCCGATTTCCTGCAGGGCAGTCCCTACGCCGATGCTGGCATGGCCGCACATATCCAGATACTGCACGTCGTCCATGTAGAAGATGCCGAAATCCGCCTCCGGCATGGTGGGCGGCACCACCGCAGCGCACAGCATCCCCGCATGGCCTCTGGGCTCGTAGGTCAGCCGTGTGCGGATATAGTCATAGTGTTCCTTGAAATAGTCCCGCTTCTCCCGGACAGAATTTCCCTCCAACTTGGGGATGCCGCTGAGAATGATCCGGGTCGGTTCGCCGCCGGTATGGGTGTCCACGGTCTCGATCATTTCCTGAAAACGCATAGTGTTTCCCTCCTGTTTTGTCCGGTATGCTCCGGTTTTCTGTCAAATTGTAATAGCAACTCCCATGCCATGTCCCTCCGCAGGGCATAAAAAAGCCGCCCCGGCGGGCGGCTTTTTTCAGCGAATGATGGTATTCCCCCGGCTGTCGATGCCTACGATAGCGTAGAAATTCTCCACCTCCAGCCGGCAAATCGCCTCCGGTCCCAGATCCTCGTAGCACACGGGTGTTTTTTTCTTGACGGCCTCCGCCAGCAGCGCCGCAGCGCCGCCGATGGTGATAAAGTACACGGCTCCGTGCTCCCGGATGGCCTGCACCACCTCTGCAGAACGGCGGCCCTTCCCGATCATGCCCTTCAGTCCCAGCGCCAGCAGCGGCGGCGTGTAGGGATCCATTCGATAGCTGGTGGTGGGGCCGGCGGAGCCAATGACCTCACCGGGCTTCGCCGGGGAGGGCCCCACATAGTAAATGGTCTCCCCCGCCAGTTCCACCGGCAGAGGCTTTCCCTCCTGCAAGCAGCGGCACAGCCGCTGATGGGCGGCGTCCCGTGCCGTATACAGCGGGCCGCTGAGCAGCACCTCGTCCCCCGCCTGCAAGGCCGCAATGTCCGCTTCCGTCAGCGGCAATCGGATATGCTTCATGCGCTCCCTCCTTTACAGCACCGCATGGGCGTGACGATAGGCGTGGCAGCAGAGGTTCACCGCCACCGGCAGTCCGGCAATGTGGGTGGGGTACGTCTCGATGTGTACCGCCAGTGCCGTAGTCCTTCCGCCTAAGCCCGCCGGGCCAATGTCCATGCGGTTGATCTCGTCCAGCAGCTCCCGCTCCATGGCGGCGTAAGCCGGATCCGGATGCCGGCTTCCCACCGGCCGCATCAGGGCGAATTTGGACAGCTGGGCACACTTATCGAAGGTTCCTCCGATGCCCACGCCCACTATGATCGGCGGACAGGGGTTGGGCCCCGCCTTTTCCACCGCAGACAGGATGAACTCCCGGACACCCTTTTCTCCGTCGGCGGGCTTGAGCATCTTGATGGTGCTCATATTCTCGCTGCCGAAGCCCTTGGGCGCAAAGAAGAGCTCCAGCCTGTCTCCCGGCACCATCTCATAGTAGATCACCGCCGGGGTATTATCTCCGGTGTTCTCCCGATGAAATACCGGGTCCCGCACCACGGATTTTCTGAGATAGCCCTCCCGGTAGCCCTGCGCCATGCCCTGCTGGAGCGCTTCCTCCAGCGGCTGACCCACGATATGGAGCTCCTGCCCCAGCCGCACCCGAAATACCGCCATGCCCGTATCCTGACACAGGGGCATGGCCCGCCGGGCGGCGATTTCATCATTGCGGATGAGCTTGTCCAGAATACTCCGGGCCAAGGGCTTCTCCTCCCGGTCCCGTCCCTGCCGCAGGCTCTCCATCACGTCTGCACCGATGCAGCAGTTGGCCTGCACCACCATATCCGCCACCGTCTGGCAGATCAATGCTGTATCCAGCTCTCTCATGGCTCAGTGCTCCACATGGGCCTTCACGGCCTCGGCCACTACATCCGCCACGCCCATGTCGAAGGTGCTGGGAATGATGCACTCCCGGCTCAGCTCCTCCGGGGAGACCCGCCCGGCGATAGCATAGGCGGCGGCGATCATCATTTCCTCCGTGATCCGTGAGGCACGGGCTGCCAACGCTCCCTTGAAGATTCCGGGGAATACCAACAGGTTGTTGATCTGATTGGGGAAATCCGACCGACCGGTGGCCACCACCTTGGCCCCCGCCGCCAACGCCAGCTCCGGCATGATCTCCGGAACCGGGTTTGACAGGGCGAACACCATCGCCTGCGGTGACATGGAGCGCACCATCTCCTGCGTGACGATGCCGGGACCGGAGACACCGATGAACAGATCGGCTCCCTCCATGACCTCCGCCAGACTGCCCTTTCGCATGGCCCGGTTAGTGACCTTCGCCATGGCCGTCTTGGCCCCGTTCAGGCCCTCCCGGCC